>Ga0265293_10010345_pt1 | contig 13064 bp, 15 predicted proteins | sample Munlanlewell138R_FD_192505 | JGI IMG/M metagenome (GOLD analysis project Ga0265293, IMG submission 192505) | Leachate microbial communities from a municipal landfill in Southern Ontario, Canada - Leachate well 138R | ecosystem: Engineered > Solid waste > Landfill > Unclassified | place: Canada... | reverse complement strand
TTAATTCATTTGATATACGATTTATTCTAGACCCTTTTTCACCAATACAAGCACCAATTGGATCTATCTTAGAATTTTCTGAATATACCGCTATTTTACTTCTAAATCCAGGTTCCCTAGCCACTCTATGTAATAATACCGAGCCCTCTTGAAGTTCAGGTATTTCTAGTTCTAATAATCTCTTTAAGAATCCATGATGTTTTCTAGATAATAATATTAAAGGTCCCTTAGTGTTTTTTTCTATCTTAGTAATATATACCTTTATATTAGAAGCCATCACAATATTTTCTCCTGGAATAATTTCGCTTTTAGGAAGTATTCCTTGAGAACGACTAAGTTCAATATAATAGTTCTTCGCATCTTCTCGAAAGACAACACCACTTACAAGTTCTCCTTCTTTATCTTGAAATTCATTTATAATACTATCACGTTCTGCTTCTCTAACTTTTTGCATAACAACTTGTTTAACAGTACCAGTAGCGACTCTTCCAAAATCCTTAGGAGTTACTTCTTCTTTAATAACATCTCCTATTTTATATTTAGAATCTATCTTCTTAGCTTCTTCTAATAATATTTTCTTATCCTTTTCTTCATCTTCCTCATCAATACTATCTACTACATATAAAACAGAAAACACTTTTATTTCTCCCGTTTCAGTATCTAATTCTACTTCAACATTGTTTTTAGAATTAAAATTCTTTTTATATCCTGATATTAAGCCTAATTTTATCGCTTCAAATATTGACTGTTTATCTATATCTTTTTCTTTTGCAATATTATCTACTGCTTTTATAAAAGCTCCTGCATCCATTATTTTTCATCTCCTATTCCTTTAGAACTTACTTCTAAATTATATTGTTCATCTATTAAGTCATACTCATCAAGTATGGGATTTATTATATTAGTAGCTGTGACACATGTATCAATATTATCAGTATCAATTGTTATTCTTAAAATATTTTGATTACTTTCTTTAATATATTCTATATTTATTATTTTTATATTTTTCTTTTTTAAATCTGGTTCTATAATTTCTTTCACTTTCTTTTCTAACATGTTCTACCTCCAATTAAATTTTAAAGAGTGGGTATACCCACTCTCTTCCTGTAATTAAATTATAACATATTATTTTTTATTGACAAGTAAATAGTGTATTTTTAGAAGGAATTTGTTATAATTTAATATATGGAGGATTTAAATGAGAAATAAAACATTTTTAAAAAATATATTGATTTTTTGTTCATATTTTATTTATACATATTTAGCACTTATATTACTTACTATTCCGTTAACTTTACTTAACATTGATATTGTAGAGACTTCTGATTTGTTCAAATATATTATTATACTATTAATGGATATAATATATATCGTGTTTTTAATTATAACATTTTATAAACCTTTAAAAGAAAAAATTAAAGATTTTAAAAGTAACTTCTCAAAATATATAGATATAGGTATTAAATATTGGATATTAGGATTATTTATAATGGTGGTAAGCAATAAAGTAATTACTATTTTTACTTCTGTAGAAATGGCTCAAAATGAATCGGCTGTTAGAGAGTTATTTACTGAGGCACCTATTTATACATTACTAGGAACTGTTTTATTTGCTCCTATTGTAGAAGAAATAATATTTAGAAAAACAATAAAAAATCTTATTAACACAAAATGGTTATATATTATATTTAGTGGTTTTATCTTTGGAGCTGTTCATGTAGTATCTAATCTTAATGCTTTTTACGATTTATTATTTATAATTCCTTATGGTGCATTAGGTGCTGCTTTTGCGTGTGCTTATTATAAGACAAATAATATATTTGTACCTATTGTATTACATGCAATTCATAATGGTATCTTAATCGCAATACTATTTTTCATTTAAGGGAGGAACTATGAAAAAAAAATATGAGATATTACTTATCATTGGCTTTATTTTAATAATTATATTTTTATATGCTATGTTTATAGGTACTAGTGGTTTAGTAGTAAAAGAATATAAAATAACAAATAAAAATATACCCACTAGTTTCCATGGTATAAAAATAGTTCATATGTCAGATATTCATTATGGACGTACTATAAATGAAAATAGACTAAAACATATTATAATAGAAATAAATAAATTTAAACCTGATATTGTAGTATTTACTGGTGATTTTATTGATAAAGATACTAAATTAAATAATAATATGAAAAATATTCTTATTAATAATTTAAAGGACATAAAGGCAACACTAGGAAAATATGCTATATATGGTAATCATGATTATATATTTAAGGAATATCCTACCATTATAGAAGAAGGTGGTTTTTCTTTATTAAAAAATAGCTATGATTTTATTTATAATGAATCATATGAACCAATATTTATAGGTGGTATTGATAGTATGTTGGAAGGTAATCCTGATATAGATAGTATTATGGAATACTATAATGTAGGTGAAAATAATGAAGAAGAAGAAAAAGTATTACCAAATTATAAAATAATACTTCTTCATGAACCTGATTATTTTGATGAATTTAAAGACACATATGATATTGATTTAATACTAGCGGGACATTCTCATAATGGGCAAGTAAGAATTCCTTTTATTGGGGGAGTAAAAGAAGTAAAAGGCGCAATGATATATAGCGAACCATATTATAAAATAAATAATACTGATTTATATATTTCATCAGGAATTGGAACATCAACAATAAACCTTAGACTTTTTAACAGACCATCAATTAATTTATATCGTTTAACAAAAAATTAAGATAGCTATGCTATCTTTTTAATTTAAATCTTTTAATTCATCCAATATGAATATACCATCTTCTCTTATTAATACATCATCAAAATAAATATTACCGCCACCATATTCTTTAGTTTGAATTAAAACCATATCCCAATGAATACTAGAATCATTACCATTATAAGAGTCTTTATAAGCTCTACCAGGAGTAAAATGAAGACTGCCTATTATTTTTTCATCATATAGAATATCTCCCATAGGTTTAGTTATTTTTGGATTAAGTCCTAAAGCAAATTCTCCTACATATCTACTTCCTTCATCAGTATCAAATATATCATTTAATTTTTGATTATCTTCATCACAAGCGGCTTCTATTATTTTCCCATCTTTAAATGTCAACTTTACATTATGAAAAACATTGCCTTGATAAGGACATGCAGTATTATATGTAATATAGCCATTAACACTGTCTTTTATAGGTGCTGTATATATTTCTCCATCTGGTATATTTTTTTCCCCAGTACAAGGAATTATATTCATTTTTTTAATAGAAAAAGTCAAGTCGGTATCAGGAGCCGTTATTCTTACTTGATCTGTTTTTTCCATTAATTCTTTTAATGGTTTCACTTTTTCTTTTAATTTTTTATAATCATATGTCATCGCATCTAATGCATAATCAAAAAACTCTTCTATTTTCATCTTAGCTTTATAAGCATCTACTTCTGATGGATAATTCAACAACACCCATTTTCTTTTATTAATTTTTACATCATTTATATCTTTTGTTTCTTCACCTAATATCCTAATATTTTCTTTGGAGATATTTTTATTCTCATAATCATTAATATTACATTTAATATTAATAAATCCCTTATATCTTTCTACTTCATATTTTAATTGTTTTTTAATATATTTAATACGATCTATTGTATTATTTTCTGATAAATAAGTTTTTAACTCAGGATCATATACATTAATAAAAGGTATTCCCCCTACTTTGATTATTTCTTTTACTAACGCTTTTAATAAAGGTTTAGGTTTTAAAGTCTCTGAATTAATTATAATGGGTTCATTTTTATTTACATTTAAAGAATAATTAACAACTATACCAGCTAATTTATCTAACCTTTCATCTTTCATATTATCACCTCACAATATTAATATAAATTCATAAAATACTTATGAAAGGAGGATTCGTCTATGAATGAATACCGAGGTGATGAAAGAATTATATTCCCTTTTTTCTTTCCTCGTCGTAGGCCTTTTTATTATGGTAGATCTTTTTATAGACCATCTTATTATCGACCTTATTCATATTATCCTTACAATTATTATGGTCCATATAATTATTATTATTAAATTATTAAATAAAAAAAACCTTTTTAGGTTTTTTTATTATGATACGGGATATTAATAATAACAGTTGTACCAATATTTTTTTTAGATTTATACTTTATTGAAGCATTATGTTTATTTAATATTTCTTTTGAAAGTGATATACCAAGCCCTGTCCCTCTATCTTTTGTAGTATAAAATAATTGTCCTATCCTATTTAATGTTTCTTCATCCATACCCATACCATTATCTTCAATATATATTGTTATTTTATTTTTATTATTTTTAGTTCTTAATTTTATAAAACCTAGTTTGTTATAAGGGATGGATTCAATTGCGTTTTTTAAAACGTTAATAAAAACTTGTTTTAATCTATTATAATCCCCCTCTATATATATTTCTTCATCAGTTATATTAAAATCTGTTTTAATGTTATTGCTTTTTAATAAAGATTCTAAAGAATTTAATACATCTTCTAATAATAAATTGATATCAAGAATGTTTTTTTCAATTTTCATTTTAGTAAATGATGAAAAATCATCCATAATGGTTAAAGTTCTTTCTATTTCTTGTTTAATGATAGGTATATATTTCCTAGCATGCTCTTTATTATTTACATCAAACATATCTAAATACCCTTTACACACCGCAATTGGATTTTTTATTTCATGAGTTATCATAAAAAGAGATTTTTGAAGTTCTTTTTCTTTTTCTAATTTTTTTATAGAAATATGAAGACTAGTAAGTTCTTCTGTCTTTTTTAACCCAATTAAAATAAAATATGAAATAATATAGAATAACACCATAATAATAAATATTTGAATAATAATGTTTATATCATTAAACCCTATATTAAAAGAATAAAAACTTTGAAAAGAAAAGATAAAAGATTTAATTATAATAAAGGTATGAAGTAAATAATAATTTGTTAACTTTTTTTTGTTTACATAGAAATATAATAAGAAATAAGTTAAATACTCAATACCAATAAGATAAATATTAAAATCAAGCTTATTATGATAGTATAAAACTATAAGAATAGAAATAATAAAAGCAGTTATTTTTTTATTTTTTAAATAAGCAATTAATAAAGGTATATTAAATAATATAATTGGTTTTATATTAGTCATATGACCAGCATATTTCATAGTTAAATATAAAGATAAGAATAAAGCAGCATCTAATACAATATTATTTTCTTTTTTGTTTAAATCTTTTGAATATATAATATAAAAGAAATAACAAAGAATAGGAAATAGTAAATAAATTAAGTTAGATAGTAATTGTTCAACAAATAACATAACATCACCTCTTCAATAAAAGTTTATTATTAAAGAGTATCGAATAATGTCGAAAAAAGAAAAAAAGTGATGAAATTCATCACTTTAAGTCTTGAATATATTTTGCTAATTGTCTAGAAGCAGGTCCTAAGATAATTTTTAATTGATTATCTATCTCTACTATCCCTTTAGCCCCCATTTTTTGAATAGCATCTTTATTGACAATACTTATATCTTTAAGCGCTACTTTAAAACGAGAACGATTAGACTCAGTACTGATAATATTATCTTTACCGCCTAATAACTCCACTAGCTTATTAGCTTCAATATGAAAATCTTTGTTGTTAGCTTTAATAATCGCGAGTGCAACTATTAATAATACTACAACAATAATTACATATCCCATTTAATCACCTATAAGTATTATACTCTATTTTTTAAAAAAAGAAAATATCTAAAAAAAGAAATAGGTATTCAATATACACTAAAAAAACTCATAAGAATAAGTTATATTAGAAATAAAATAAAGGGGTGGATTATATGTGTAATGAAGAAAAAAATGGAAATTGCGTTTGTGAAGTAGTAAAATTAATATTACATATTCAAAAGAATCGCAAAGGTAAAGAACGTATAATAGACAGTTGTGATAAACCATTTTTAGGAGATGAAGTTTGCGAAGAAAAAGAAAATACAAGGCCTTTTGTACTTTATACGCCAGAAGGAAATTTATGGAAAGCATTTTACGAAGATAAAGGATGTGTAGGAAAGTCTTGGGTATTTAGAGTAGAAAAATTGGATGGTTGTTGTGCAACACTTAGAGTATTAAAACCTTGTAGGGAACCATTATGTCCTGATACTATTTTTGATAGTGATACAAAATGGGTCGCAACTTGTTCATTTATTACGATTGATTTAACTTGTGCTTGTGGTATTCAATGTTTAAAAGATACATTTATTGATTGTTTATAGAAAGGGGCCTTCGGGCCTTTAATTATTTATTTTAATATCTAAAATGTCTTTAATAGGAATTTCAGTATCACTTTTAGTGATTAGTTTATCTTTAGTTTGTTTTTCTATTTCAGTATAAATTATTTGATCTGTAGTATGAATTTCTACTATAAAATCAGGTAAATATTTAGGTAAATTTAAAAGATAGTTTATTTTTTCTTTTACTGTCATTTGTTCATAATCATCAGTTTTATATTTATTGTTTTTTGTTGGTTTTTCTTCCTTAACTATATTATTTTTTGAATAATATATAGTTTGAAGATTATCTAATTTTTTATTTACTATTCCTTTATATAAATTAGGAATTTTTTTATCCATATTTATCACTCCTATTCATTATTATATTATGACAATAGTTTAAAAATGTTGCATTGAGAAAAGAATAAAAATAGTGTAATATGATAATAGATAGAGGGTGATAATATTAAAAATATGTCGCATTTTAAAGTTGAAAAAAGTATATTAATACCTCTTATCTTATTATCAATAATTAGTATTATCACTATTTATAGTGCTCAAAGTATTATTCCTAGTTCTTATGGTAATGTTTTTGTGAAACAAATTATTTGGTTTATAATAGGTTTTGGAGTAGCTTATGGATTAATGGGTATTGGGAATAATTTTTTATATAAAAATATATGGTTTTTATATGGCATAGTAGTATTTTTATTAGTTTTTTTGTTAATCGCACCTGAAGGGATTGCTAAGACGGTAAATGGCTCTACATGTTGGTTTAATGTGTTTGGAATAGGAACTATACAACCATCAGAGTTTATGAAAGTTATTTTAATAATTGCAATTAGTAGATTAGTTCATGAATTTAATGAAGAAAATTTTAATTCCACTACTAAAGATGAATTAAAACTATTATTAAAAGTAGGTTTAACAATATTAATTCCTTCAATACTAACCTTTATGCAACCTGATACAGGAGTAGTAATAATATATTTTGTTATTGCCTTAACTATTCTTTTTGTATCAGGGATTAGATACCGTTGGTTTATATTATTATTTTCAATTATTTTTGTCTTATTAGGAGGAATACTAATTATTCATAAGCTAAATCAGGATTTGTTTATCAATATGTTTGGTACTAATTTATTTTATAGAATAGATAGATTATTATTTTGGCAAGAAGGAAGTGGTATGCAGCTACAAAATGCATTGGCTTCTATCGGATCATCAGGATTATTCGGCCATGGATTTAATGTTAATCCAATATACTTTCCAGAAGCTCATACTGATTTTATATTTAGTGTACTTGCGAGTAATTTTGGTTTGTTTGGATCAATATTTTTTATTGGTTTGTTGATATTTTTTAACTTGAAAATAATAAGTATGGCTAATAAAAATATTAATAATATAAGTAAATATATGATTGCGGGTATATTTGGAATGCTTATCTATCAACAAATACAAAGTATAGGAATGGTATTAGGATTACTTCCTATTATAGGTATTACTTTACCTTTTATTAGTTATGGGGGTTCTAGTTTATTATCATATATGATAATAGCGGGTATTATTTTTAATATATCTAATGAAACAATAAGATTTAAAAATTAAAAAGACACATTTCAAATGTGTCTTATTTTTTTAATACTTCTTTATATACTTTTAATAACTTTTTACCTATTATTTTTAAATCCTTTTCTTTAGCTACTTTATAACCTTCACTTGTTAAGTTTTTTACTTCACAATTAATTATCTTTTTTGTTTTTTTAACACAGTCATTTACATTTTTAGCCTTATATACATTCTTTCCATCTTCTAGCCAATCTTCATAAACAGAAATATCTCTTACTAATAATTTTTGTGATGATGCTAAAGCTTCAAGTACTACGATTCCTTCTGTTTCATCATATGAAGGAAATAAGAACAAGTCAGCCCCAAAATAAGCGGCTTTTAGTAATTCTGGTTCGACAAATCCAGGAAAATATAAATTATCGTACTTATCATTAATAACTTTTCTTACTTTAGTAGGTAACCATTTAGGAATATCACCAAACCATATAAATTTATATTCAGGAAGTCTTTTAGCTATCTCAATAAAATCTAAAACGCCTTTTCTCTTATAAAATAATCCTACTGACATAATAATTTTATCTTTACTTTCAAAACCTAAATGCTCTCTAAAATGTTCTCCTATTTTTTTATTATATTCAAATGCTTTTAAATCAACCCCATTAGATATAGAAATAATAGGCTTCCTTATCCCATAACTTTCTAATTTTCTTTTTGAATATGGAGTTGGTGTAATAATATAATCGCCATACTTATAACACTTTATGAGCCATTTTTTAAAAATAGGAGCTACTTGATTAGAAAAACGAAAAGAATCTTTAAAATACTCTTTAATCGCATGAGCATGAATTACTATTTTTTTTCCTGCTTTTTTGGCTTTTTTCATTAAAGCATATGATTTAGGTCCATATGTATTAATATGTAAAATATCATATTCATCATTAGGGTTAGTAGTATATTCAATATTATTTAAGGTAAGAGCTTTTTGTTGGTGGATATAAGCTTGCCCTATTCCTGTTTTGAAAATCCTATCACTAGGTTCTAAATATAACAATACTTTCATTAATTTACACCTCAATGAAAGTAATTATATCACAAAATAAAAAAAACTCAACTTTTTGAGTTTAATATTATATTTATTTATGTTTTTTTATATATCCATTGTTGCCTTTATTATCTTTGTTATATTTTCTAATTTGTTCTACAAGTTCCTCTTTATCAACAGCATTAACCTTAGGAATTTCTTCACCATCTTTTACACGCTTTACTTGTAATTCATCGCCTATTATTTGTGGAGTAACTAAATACTCATCACTATCAACTTCAATACTAAATGTTGCTTCATCTGCAACTTCATTTAATAAATCAAAAAAGTCTATAAAATCTTCAAATTTTAATAAAACTCCATCAGTATAATAAACACTGCGTTTGCCATTTTTTATTTCAGCATTTAAATAAACTTGAAGAACTACATAAAAAGTATCAGATGTTTTGGCCATTATGTAACTAATGTTAGGATATAGATGACCTCCAAAATTACCAAGTTCTTCTATTCTATATATTCCATCAGGACCATCACTATCATAAATAATATCAATATTATTAATCTTTTCTATATATTCCGTAGCAATATCACCCATATGTTTTTTTTGTTTGCATTTTTCATAAAAATCATCAGGTATATCTACTTCATAATCTAAAAGCCTTTTTAATAATAAATCAACAGGAATGTAATAATCGTTATTAACTGGTGTATCAAAATGTACCTGGTTTATGATTTTTTGTAATACTTTCATAAACAAAACCTCCCGTTTTTAATAATATTTATTATATTGTTTTTACCAAAATGTGTCAAATAAAAAACTCATTATTATAATAATGAGTTTAATTTAATATTTTGGTGGAGAATAAGGGACTCGAACCCTTGACCTCCTGCTTGCAGGGCAGGCGCTCTAGCCAGCTGAGCTAATTCCCCAAAATAATACATTCTTGCGAATGTATTTGTATTATACTATATTATATTTTATTTGTATAGTAGTTTTTTATTTTTTATCTATATAAATAACCATAAACTAATTGACATAAAGATCATACCACCTACTAATCCATAGATAGATAAACTATGCTTACCATACTCTCTAGCGGCAGGCAATAATTCATCAATAGAAATAAATACCATTATACCTGCAACTACTGCATATAATACTCCAAATATAACATCATTCATAAAAGGAAGTAATATTAAGTAACCAATAAGTGCTCCTAATGGTTCAGCCATTCCTGAAAATAAAGAATAACGAAAAGCTTTTTCTTTATTATTAGTGGCATAATATATAGGAACAGAAACAGAAATACCTTCGGGTATATTATGTAGAGCTATCGCAATAACAATAGGGATACCTACCTTTAGTGATTGAACTGATGAAATAAAGGTAGCTATTCCCTCAGGAAAATTATGAATGGCTATTGCTATCGCAGTAAATAAACCAGTACGCATAAGTCTAGCTTTATTTTTTTGACTATTATATATATTTATATCATTAGGAATAAGTTTATTTATTAAATTAATTAAAAGCATTCCCCCAAAAAAACCAATAATAGTATATAGGGTACCTATTTTTTCACCAAAAGATATAGAAAGATAATTATTTGCTTCAGAAAGTATTTCAACCATAGAAACATATATCATTACTCCTGCTGAAAAACCAAGACTAATAGCTAAAAATTTAGTATTAGTATTTTTTACAAATAAAGCAATGCAACCTCCTAAACCTGTAGATAATCCCGCTATTAAAGATAATATAAAAGCTAAAATAATACTAATCAAACCTATATTCATATAATTACCTCATTAATTATATGTTTTAATATTATATAATTATTATTCTAATTGTAAGTAATGTATCATATTTTTATATATTTAAAATCTATAACACTCACACAAATGTCCATTATTCATAATATAGATTATGAATATAGGAGGATAATATGGTTAATTGGTTTGTAAACTTAAATCATACTACACAGGCTCTAATCGCAACCCTTTTTACCTGGGGAGTTACTACTTTAGGAGCTGGATTAGTATTTTTCTTTAAAAAAGTAAATAAGAGTGTTATGGATGCGATGTTAGGATTTGCGGCCGGAATAATGATTGCGGCTTCTTTTTGGTCATTATTATCACCTGGTATTGAAATGGCTAATCAATTAAATATGACTTCTTGGTTAGTTGCTTTTATTGGGTTTTTTGGTGGAGGAATATTACTTTTTATAGGGGATAAAGCATTTGAATATTTCGATAAGAAAAAAGTATATAAAAAAAATAATCTCAAAAGATCACTTTTATTAATTTTTTCAATAACATTACATAATATCCCTGAAGGATTAGTAGTAGGAGTAGCTTTTGGCTCTTTATCTTATGGATTGGAAGGTACTACTATAGCTACCGCTTGTTTGTTAGCTCTTGGGATTGGTCTTCAAAATTTTCCCGAAGGAACAGCTGTTAGTGTACCTTTAAGAAGAGAAGGATTTTCAAGAGGTAAATCGTTCTTTTATGGTCAATTAAGTGGTATTGTTGAACCGATTTCAGGAGTAATAGGAGCATTACTTGTATTAAAAGTAAGAATGTTATTACCATATTTATTAGCTTTTGCGGCAGGCGCTATGATATATGTTGTTGTACAAGAATTAATACCTGAAAGTCAAACAAATAAAAAGAAAAGCTTAATGGCTTTATTTACACTAATAGGCTTTTCAGTAATGATGATAATGGATATTGCGTTAGGATAATTTAGTTAAACATTAATAATCCTGGATTAAATATTAAAAGCAATCCGATTATTATCATTAATATACCTCCAATAATATGAGACGCTTTACCATATTTAGTAGATATACCAGTTAATTTTAAAGTAGTCATAGCGAGAAAAAATACTAATATATCATCTATCATAAAGAATATCATATACAATAATATATATAAATAATATTGAATAGAAGATAATTCATTTAAAGCTAGGATTTGAGTGAAAATAACAGGAAGTCCAGCTGAACATAGTAACTCTATTAGATTCACAGATATAGCTAATAAGATTATTCCTCCCATGGCTAATAAAAACTTTTTTTCACCAGTAAATTTTTTTATGCGAGAAAATATTCTTTCTCGTTTTTTATCATCTACTACTTTACATCCAGTTTCTTTTTTTAATCCTGATTTTAAATTAATAAATCCACCTGTTAAAGCAACTCCTGCGATTAATAATCTTATCCACAATAAAGATCCTACAAATAAAGCTACATTTAACCATGCAATCATAAATAAAGAATATACTAAAGCAGAAGTGATTATAAATGTTAATCCCAAGGTCCACATTCTTTTTTTATTTTTCATACCCATTAAGATAGATATTAAAAATAATAATACCCACATAGCACAAGGATTAAATCCATCTAAAGTTCCCATTATTATAGTAATAAGGGGTAAAGAAAAGTCTTTTGTTTCGATTTTTCCTATAATAGGAACATCTAATTTATAATTATCTTCTTCCTTTATATCATTTTCTTCTTCATTAGTAGAGGATAATCTTTTATTTATTTCATTTATTATCTCATCTTTAATATATCCTTCTGAATATCCTACAAAATAAGTATCTCCAATAATAGTAAAAGGCACTCCTGAAGGATTGGTTCCTAATTCATTAGCTTTTTCTAACCATAATCTATAACCCTCATAAGAATCAACTTCATAAGTATGAATAATAATATTATTGTTTTTCCTTGCTAATTCATTTAACATTTTCTTTTCCCTAGCACAATGAGGACAAGTATTACTATAAAAAAGATAGACATCTACCTTTTCCTCAGCATTTACTTTATATCCAAAAGAAAAAAATAATAAGATTGTAATTAATATAAGTTTTAATATATGCTTCATTACCCTCACCTAATCCTTAATTTATTTGTCTTTGTTTTGTTTAATTATATCAATTAATTTATTTTTAGATTGTTCACCAATTAATCTTAAAAATTCATTTTCATCTTTATCAAGAAAAATAAATACTGGTAAAATACTACCGATACTCCATTTTTCAATTTCTCTTTTATCTTCATCATAATCATAATATTCTGTATCTATATTAAGTTCTTTTTCTATTTCTTCCCATCTTGGTTTCATTACTAAACA
>Ga0265293_10010344_pt1 | contig 13066 bp, 10 predicted proteins | sample Munlanlewell138R_FD_192505 | JGI IMG/M metagenome (GOLD analysis project Ga0265293, IMG submission 192505) | Leachate microbial communities from a municipal landfill in Southern Ontario, Canada - Leachate well 138R | ecosystem: Engineered > Solid waste > Landfill > Unclassified | place: Canada... | reverse complement strand
AGGGATGCGTAGAAGTGGGTGATGAAGTAGCCCACCAGGTGGCGGTCGACCAGTGTGCCGGTGAGCTGCTCCACCTGATCGAAGAACGGATCCAGGGCGGCCTTGTAGAGCTCCACCCGGGAGTCAAAGTTCGCCAGGCTCAGCTCGCGCAGGAAGTTGGGATCCGTCTGGGCCAGCTTCTGACTCAGCCCCTCATTGAAGAATCGGTAGAGGTAATCCACCACCACATCGAGCCGCTGTCGCTTGTCGGGATTGCGGGCAATGGCGGCCTCGAGGCCTTCGGCGAAGCGCTCCCGCACGTTGAGATAAACCCCCCGGATGATGTCGTCCATGCCGGCAAAATGGCGGTACATGGTGGTTCGGGAGATACCGACGGCGTCGCAGATGTCGGTGATGGTGACGCCGCTTTCGCCGTGGTCGATGATCAGATCCAGGGCGGTGTCGAGAATTTTCTGTCGGGTCCGCCGGGCGCGTGGCCCCGGATCCTTGGCGGTGCCATCCTGTGGGGGGATTGGGTTGGTCATGGCGTCGTCGTCCTTTCCGGTGTTGCGTCGCCCAGGGTGGCCTGGGATGCAGCGGCCATTCTAGCAAGCTTTGCCAGGTTGTCCCGGGGCTGAATCAAGGTGGCGCCGCGTCTCGATCCTGAACGGCGCTGGTGCGGTATGGGGGCCATTTTCCCGGGACGACAAAATAACGCCGGGACAACGGGCCCGGAGTATTGTCACCGCCCGCCATCGCCAGCATCAGGGGTTGCCCACTGCCCGCCATGTGCTCGGCGACCCGCCGGCGGAGGGCATCGGCCGCCCCGCCGGGGTTCACAGGTTGAAGCCATTCCCCCCGTTCGACGATGGCCCAGTGGCAGGCGGGGTGGCGGGCGAGCAGGGCGGGTAGGTCACGCTGGCGGAGCCACGCGCCCCGGGGGTGGCGAGGATTGATCGGTGGGGGTGGATCGCACTCTCGTCCCAGGGGGTGGAACAGGTATCCCTTCATCAGCGCGGCGGTGTGGTCGGGCACCGGCAGGCCCGCCCGGCCCAGGGCGGTGCGGGCCTGTTCACCCCGGCACAGGGCGAGCTGGTGGCTCGCCAGTCGCTCCAGCTTGAGGGCGAGGTTGTCGTCGGGATTGGGGCCGATCCAGCGGGCCAGTGGGGCCTCCGTGCGATCCGGCTGGTAGAGGTAGAACTTGACCGCCACCTCGCCGTGGATCACCGCGTCCGATTCGCGGTCGCGAAACAGCAGGTCGAGGGCCCCCAGGGTCTTGCCATTGCGGGTCACCGGCAGATTGTGGGCGAGCAGTTCGAAGCGGGGGTGTTGGCTCAGGTAGAAGGTCCACATGGCTTCGAACCGGGCCCCAAGGCGCCTGTCCGCGAGGCCCGCCAGGTGGCGTTCGAGGGGCGAGGGATCGCGGTCGAGGGCGGCGAGGATCTCCCGGGCGCCCCGGTCCTCGTCGACGGGCCAGGGCAGGGTGGTGGCGGGGGGCAGCTGGTCGACGATGGCGGGGCTGAACAGGCACCAGCCGAGTTCCCGTACCCGGGGCGAGCGGGCTTGCCGCCAGTCGAAGTCCGTCGCCATCATCGCTGTCCGCTCCCCTGTGGCGGTGCCCGACCCCGGGGGCGCCGGGGAACCCCGCTGTGTATAATCCGAGGCTACTTGATAACGGGTTTCCTCTGTCATGGCAAACTTTGCGCGCATCGGGCTCGTCACCCGGCTGCACCTGGAGCAGGTGATCGATACCCTCAATCACCTGGTGCGCTTCCTCAACAGCGCCGGCTGGCAGCCGGTGGTGGAGTCGAGCGCCGCCGGGCTGCTGGCCCCTGGCGGGGATTACCGGGTGGAGGAGCGCGACACCATGGCCCGCTCGGTGGACCTGGTGATCGTGGTGGGGGGCGACGGCAGCATGTTGAGCGCGGCCCGGGACATGGTGGACTACGACGTGCCCCTGCTCGGCGTCAATCGCGGTCGCCTCGGCTTTCTCACCGACATCCTGCCCCACGAGGTGGAGCAGCGGGTGACCCGGGTGCTGTCGGGGGAGTATGTGGTGTCCGACCGCTTTCTCCTCGATGTCTCCGTGACCCGGGGAGAGCAGAAAGTTGGCGACGGCCTTGCCCTCAACGACGTGGTGCTGCACCCGGGCAAGTCGGTGCGGATGATGGAGTTCGAACTCTACGTGGACCGCCAGTTCGTCTACAGCCAGCGCTCCGATGGGCTGATCGTCTCGACCCCCACCGGCTCCACCGCCTACGCCCTGTCCGCCGGTGGCCCCATCATGCATCCGCGCCTCGATGCCCTTGTGCTGGTGCCCATGAATCCCCACACCCTCACCAGCCGGCCCATCGCCGTGCCGGGCAGCAGCGCGGTGGAGATTCGCGTCGGCGAGCGCAACGAGCTTCACCCCCTGGTGACCTGCGATGGCCAGCGGGACATCCTGATCGAGCCGGGGGACAGTATTCGCATCCGCAAGAAGGACAAACCCCTGCGCCTCATTCACCCGGTGGACCACAATTTCTACAGCATCTGTCGCTCCAAGCTGGGCTGGGGTAGCCGCCTGGATTCCGGCGAATACATCGAGCGTTGACGGTGAGAGCGGAGGCGGGGATATGACCGAGTGGGGGCATGCTGACTGGGTGCCGGTGGCGCAGTTCCACCGCGCCCTGGACCTGCGCCTGCTCACCCGGCGCCTGGCGGAGCGCGGGATCGACCACAGGGTCAGCCGGGAGGGGGATGTGCAGGTATTGTGGATCAGCGCCGACGGCCCGGTGGATGAGGTCACCGAGCTGGTGCGCGCCCTGGCGATGCAGTTGCCGGCCAGGGAGCCCCTCGCGGCGGACCCCTTGAGCCAGCTGCGCCGCGCGCCGGTCACCGCCCTGTTCCTGCTGCTCAGTGTGCTGGGGGCCGCCCTGGTGCACTGGCAATTCTCCTGGGTGCACTGGTTCACCTTCCAGGATTTCGCTTTCATGGCGCCCCGGGATCTGCGCCTCGGCACCTTCGCCGATGCCTGGGCCGCCGGGCAGTACTGGCGCCTGCTGACCCCCATGTTTCTCCACTTCGGGGTGTTCCATATCGCTTTCAACGGCCTCTGGCTGTGGGAGTTCGGCCGCCGCATCGAGGCGGGGGTGGGCAGCGGCCATTTGTTGATGCTGATACTCGTCACCGGCGCCACCGCCAACTGGGGGCAGTATTACTTCGAGGGGCCGTCCCTGTTCGGCGGGATGTCCGGGGTGCTCTACGCCCTGCTCGGCTACCTGTGGATTCGGCACTGGCTGGCGCCGCAACCGGCCCTGGCGCTGCCCCGGGGCATCATCGTTTTCATGCTGGTGTGGCTGCTGCTGTGCCTCTCCGGCATCGTCGATCTCTTCATGCGGGGCAGCATCGCCAACGCCGCCCACGTGTCCGGGCTGCTGGTGGGCATGGCCCTCGGCGCCCTGTTTGGCCTCGTCGCCCGCCAGCGGCGGGGTTGATTGTCGTTTTTCCCCGGAGTTTCCATGGATTACCAACAGCTGCTCAAAACCCTCACCCCGGACATCTACGAGAACCTCAAGCGCGCCGTCGAGCTCGGCAAGTGGCCGAATGGCGAACCCCTGACGCCGGAACAGCGGGAGACCTGCCTGCAGGCGGTGATCGCCTGGGACGCGATGCACAAGCCGGAGCAGGAGCGGGTGGGCTATATCCACACGGAAAAGCACGATCACTGCGGCGAGGGGGGCGATCAGGACCACGACGAGCCGCGCCCCATCAAGTGGTCCTGACCGTGGGCGATACTCTGCACAGCGCCCGCGAGGTCGAGGGCCATCTGGAGAAAATGGCCGTCGCCCTCGGCGAGGGAGGCGATCCCGTCGCCTATCAGTTGCGCCTCGATGACGGGCTGCTGCCCCTCAACGGCCACATCGGCAAGCGCCTGAGCGTTCGTCACCTGGGGGTCATCCACTGCCGCCACTGCGGCCGCAAGACCAACAAGAGTTTCAGCCAGGGCTACTGCTACCCCTGCTTCACCCGGCTAGCCCAGTGCGACAGCTGCATCGTCAGCCCCGAAAAGTGCCACTACCACCAGGGCACCTGCCGGGAGCCCGCCTGGGGCGAGGCCCACTGCATGGTGGATCACATTGTCTACCTGGCCAATTCGTCGGGCATCAAGGTGGGCATCACCCGGGAAAGCCAGCTGCCCACCCGCTGGATCGACCAGGGGGCGGTGCAGGCCCTGCCGATCTTCCGGGTTCGCACCCGCCAGCAGTCGGGATTGCTGGAAACCCTGTTCAAGGCAGAGGTCAAGGACCGCACCGACTGGCGCGCCATGCTCAAGGGGCCCGGGGACGCGGTGGATCTGCCCGCCGCCCGGGACGCCCTGCGGGCGCGCTGCGCGGACGGCATCGCCGAACTGACACAACGCTTCGGCGCCGACGCCATCCGGCCCCTCGACGATGCCGCGCCGCTCGCCATCCACTACCCGGTGCTGGAATACCCCGCCAAGGTGGCGGCCCTCAACCTCGACAAGACGCCGGCCATCGACGCCACCCTGCTCGGCATCAAGGGCCAGTACCTGATCTTCGACACCGGGGTGATCAATATCCGCAAGTACACCGCCTATCGTGTGGCGGTTCGGGTTTTTTGAGGTTCACGCAACACGTTTCACGTTTCATGTGGGTGCCGCTGTCGGGGGTGGCGCTCCAACCAGCACGGCCCCACGGATGGATGGTCGGTATGGCGCACCACGGCTTTTACGTGAAGCCTGTTACGTGAAACGTGAAACTACGACTTCAGAGCAAGGAGTAACCGACCATGGCCCTGCGCGACAGCCAGCCGAAAACCATTTACCTCAAGCACTACCGAGTGCCGGATTTTCTCATCGACCACGCCGAGCTGGATATCGACCTGGGGGAGAGCGAAACCCGGGTGCGCTCCACCCTCGCCATGCGCCGCAATCCGGACAGCGACGATCGGGATGCGCTGCTGGCGCTCCACGGGGTGGGGCTTGCGATTCAATCCCTCGCCATCGACGGCGTGCCCCTGGCGGCGGATGAATACCGCCTTGGCGGTGAGCAGTTGGAGATACTGCGCCCCCTCGGGGATGCCTTTCAGTTCAGCGCCGAGGTGATCATCCACCCGGAGCAGAACAGCTCCCTGGAGGGCCTGTACAAGTCCCGCGCCCTGTTCTGTACCCAGTGCGAGGCGGAGGGCTTTCGCAAGATCACGTTCTACCTCGACCGCCCCGATGTGATGGCGGAATTCACCACCACCCTGCGGGCGGACAAGGCCCGCTACCCGGTGCTGCTCTCCAACGGCAATCCGGTGGCCCGGGGGGAGGAGGGCGGGCGCCACTGGGTAACCTGGCACGACCCGTTCAAGAAGCCCGCCTACCTGTTCGCCATGGTGGCCGGGGATCTCGCCCATATCGCCGATACCTTCACCACCCGGGGCGGCCGCGCCGTGGACCTGCGTATCTATGTCGAGGAGAAGGATCTGGATAAATGCGACTTCGCCATGGCGGCGTTGAAGAAGTCCATGGCCTGGGACGAGGAAGTCTACGGCCGGGAGTACGACCTCGATATCTTCATGATCGTGGCGGTGGACGACTTCAACATGGGGGCCATGGAAAACAAGGGCCTCAACATCTTCAACACCTCGGCGGTGCTGGCCAAGCAGGAAATCACCACCGACGCCAGCTTTCAGAATATCCAGGCGATCGTCGCCCACGAGTATTTCCACAACTGGTCGGGCAACCGCGTCACCTGCCGCGACTGGTTTCAGCTGAGTCTCAAGGAAGGCTTCACGGTGTTTCGGGATTCCCAGTTCTCCGCCGACATGGGCTCGCCGGTGGTCAAGCGGGTGCAGGATGTGAACCTGCTGCGCACCCTGCAATTCGCCGAGGACGGCGGCCCCATGGCCCACCCGGTGCAGCCGGCGTCCTACATGGAGATTTCCAATTTCTATACCCTTACGGTGTACGAGAAGGGCTCCGAAGTGGTGGGCATGATCCGCACCCTGCTGGGGCCGGATCTGTTCCGCCAGGGTGCGGACCTGTACTTCGCCCGCCACGATGGCGAAGCGGTGACCATCGAGGATTTCGTCGCCGCCATGGAGGAGGTGAGCGGGCGGGATTTCAGCCAGTTCATGAACTGGTACCGCCAGGCGGGCACCCCGCGCCTCGACGTGGCGGGGATCTACGACGAGGCGGCCAAAACCTTTGCCCTCACCTTCAAACAGAGCTGCCCGCCGACACCGGAGTGCGCCGACAAGGCCCCCTACCTGATCCCCGTGGCCATGGGGCTGGTGGGGCCGGAGGGGGATCTGCCCCTCGTTGGCGCGGGGTTCGACGGCGCCACGCACACCGTGCTGGAAATCACCGGGCGGGAACAGACAGTGGTTTTTCACGACGTGCCGGTCAAGCCGGTGCCCTCCCTGCTGCGGGATTTTTCCGCGCCGGTCAAACTCCACTACCCCTACAGCCGGGATGAGCTGCTGTTCCTCATGACCCGCGACAGCGACGGCTTCAACCGCTGGGAGGCCTGCAACCAGCTGGCCCTCGATATTCTCAAGGGCATCATCGACGCCCGGGTGGCGGGCCATCACCTGGTCCTCGATCCGCGCCTGGTGGAGGCCTACCGGGGCCTTCTGATGGACGCCTCCCTCGACAAGGCCATGGTGGCGCTGATGCTGACATTGCCGAGCGAGGCACTGCTCGCCGAGGAAATGGCGGTGGCCCATCCCGACGCCATCCACCCTGTGCGCCGCGACGTGCGCATCGCCATTGCCAGGGCGCTGCGCCCTGAACTGATCGCCTGTTACAGGGAAAATGCCGTCGACGAATCGTACCGCCCCGAGCCGGACCAGATCGCCCGCCGCGCCCTCAAGAACACTGCGCTCGCCTATCTTTCGCTGCTGGACGAGCCCGGGCTGCTCGACCTAGTGCACCGCCAGGCGGTGGCCTTTGCCAACATGACCGATACCCAGGCTGCATTGGCGGCCCTGGTCAACAGCCCGGTGCCCGGCGCCGCGCCCCTGGCGGCGGATGCCCTGGCGCGGTTTTATGCCAGGTGGCGGGATGAACCCCTGGCGGTCAACCTCTGGTTTCAGACCCAGGCGGGCGCCGCCCTGCCCGGCGGTCTCGACCGGGTGCGGGCACTCATGGACCACGAGGCCTTCGATATCCGCAATCCCAACAAGGTGCGCAGCCTGATCGGCGCCTTCGCCAACAACAACCCGGTGAATTTCCACCGGGACGACGGCGAGGGCTATCGCTTCCTGGCGGACAGGGTGATCGAACTCGATCGTCTCAACCCCCAGGTGGCCTCCCGCCAGCTGACGCCCCTCACCCGCTGGCGCAAGTATCCCGAGCAGCTGTCTGGCCAGATGCTGGCGCAATTGCGGCGCATCCTGGCGGAGCCGGGGCTGTCCCCCGATGTCTTCGAGATCGCCTCGAAGAGCCTCGCCGGGGTTGCCGACGGTTGATATGCATCAACATCCCGGGGGTCTTAAACCTGCATTATTCCCCCCGTGATGTTCCTGGATATCACACCCTTTATCTCTGATGCTTGAGAGGGCCGCGAGGCCCTCTTTTTTTGTCCGGCAATAATTCCCCTGAAAATCCCTCCCTCTCCGGCGCGGCGCGCCAAGCCTGTGCGAAATCCATTGTGTGCTGCACCATAAATCGTGCGGGCCGGCCTCCGTCCCGTTGTCGGCTTTGCGGCAGAATTCCGTAACCCATTGAATAAATGGCAGTAAAAAATATGGCACGGCTTATGCAAAACTAATATCGAGCCCCGAAAGCTACCCCCCTGTGATCGGGGCTCACGTAAAACCTCCAATCTTGGGTGATGTTGCCCACGAAGCGCCTGGCGCTTCGTGGGCTTTTTTTTGTGCAATTTTTTGACGGAGAACACGCATGCCATTCCCACGAATCGCCGACAAGGCCTCCCGCTGGCGCGCACAGGTGGCGGGCATCGTCACCCTGTGCGCCGTCTCTTTGCTGGCGCCCGCAACCGTCTCCGCCGAGGTGGGCGATCCGGAAAAGTGGGAGCTGAAATTCGGTTTCATCAAGCTCACCGACATGGCACCCCTGGCGGTGGCCTACGAGAAGGGCTTTTTCGAGGACGAGGATCTCTACGTCACCCTCGAGGCCCAGGCCAACTGGAAGGTTCTCCTCGACCGGGTGATTTCCGGCGAGCTGGACGGCGCCCATATGCTGGCGGGCCAGCCCCTGGGTGCCACCGTCGGCTTCGGCACCAAGGCCGATGTCATCACCGCCTTCAGCATGGACCTCAATGGCAACGCCATTACCGTATCCAATGCCGTTTGGGAACAAATGAAACAGCATGTGCCGATGGAAAATGGCAAGCCGGTCCACCCCATCAAGGCGGACGCCCTGAAGCCGGTGATCGATAATTTCAAGGCCGCGGGCAAGCCCTTCAACCTGGGCATGGTGTTCCCGGTATCCACCCACAACTACGAGCTGCGCTACTGGCTGGCGGCGGGGGGCATCCACCCCGGCTACTACGCGCCCCAAAAAGGTGATGTGACCGGCCAGCTCAAGGCCGATGCCCTGCTGTCCGTGACCCCGCCGCCGCAAATGCCCGCCACCATGGAAGCCGGCACCATCAACGGCTATTGCGTGGGCGAGCCCTGGAACCAGCAGGCGGTGTTCAAGGGTATCGGCGTGCCGGTGATCACCGACTACGAGATCTGGAAGAACAATCCCGAGAAAGTCTTTGGCGTCACCAGAAAATGGGCCGATGAAAACCCCAACACCCATATTCGCGTGGTGAAGGCGTTGATCCGTGCCGCCCACTGGCTGGACGAGAACAACAACGCCAATCGCCCCGAGGCGGTGAAGATGCTGGCGCGGCCCGCCTATGTGGGGGCGGATGCCAAGGTCATCGCCAACAGCATGACCGGCACCTTCGAGTACGAGAAGGGCGACGTGCGGGAAATTCCCGACTTCAATGTGTTCTTCCGCCACAACGCCACCTATCCCTACTACTCCGATGCCATCTGGTACCTGACGCAGATGCGCCGCTGGGGCCAGATTCCCGAACACAAGCCCGACAGCTGGTACATGGATATCGCCAGGCAGGTCTATCGCCCGGATATCTACGCGGTGGCCGCCCGGGAGCTGATCGCCGAAGGCAAGCTCGCCGCCAGCGATTTCCCCAACTTCGACAGCGAATCAGGCTTCAAGCCCGCCACCGCCGATTTTATCGACGGTATCGAGTACGACGGCGCCAAGCCCAACGCGTACATCGCCAAGTTTGCCATCGGCCTGAAGGAGGGCGAGCAGCCCTGAGGAACGGGGGCGCGGGGCTCCTCCGGGACTCCCCGTCGCCCGATGCCGGCACCACTGATTGACGGACACATTGAGCGGGAACACGACCATGGCCATTTCGATACAAACCCCTGCACTGCTGGAACCCTGGGTACGGCTGCTCCGCGGCGACCGGCCCGGCACTCAGCTCAACCTGCTGTTTCGCCAGATCGGCTTGCCGATTCTCGGGATCGCGCTTTTCCTGATGTTCTGGCAGACGGGGGCCAATCAGGTCGATACCTCCCTGGGCAAGTTGCCGGGCCCCGCCGAGGTGTGGGAGCAGGCCGGCAATCTGCGGGCCGAACACGTCGCCGAGCGGGAGCGCGCCGAGGCCTTCTACCAGCGCCAGCACGAGCGCAACGCCCAGCGGCTGGCGGATAACCCCGATGCCAACCCCCGGCCGATTCGCGGCTACACCGGCAAGCCCACGTTTTTCGACCAGATCGGCACCAGCCTGGTGACGGTAATGAGTGGCTTTGCCCTGGCCTCGGTCATTGCCATTCCCCTCGGCATCGCCATCGGTCTCAGCGCGCTCTTGTACAGCGCGGTTAATCCGCTGGTGCAGATTTTCAAGCCGGTGTCGCCGCTGGCCTGGCTGCCCCTGGTCACCATCGTGGTGGCGGCGGTGTATACCTCCGACGATCCATTATTCGCCAAATCCTACGTGGTATCGGTGCTCACGGTGATGCTGTGCTCCCTGTGGCCGACCCTCATCAATACCGCCGTCGGTGTTACCTCGGTCAGCGCGGATCTCAACAACGTCAGCAAGGTGTTGCGTCTGACCTGGATGGAGCATGTGCGCAAGATCGTGTTGCCTGCGTCGGTGCCGATGATTTTCACCGGGCTGCGGCTGTCCCTGGGTACCGCCTGGATGGTGTTGATCGCCGCGGAAATGCTTGCCCAGAACCCGGGCCTCGGCAAATTCGTGTGGGATGAATTCCAGAACGGCAGCTCCCAGTCCCTCGGCCGCATCATGGTGGCGGTATTGGTGATCGGCCTCATCGGCTATGTGCTCGATCGCTGCATGCTGGCCCTGCAGCGCTGGGTGTCCTGGGACAAGGACGCCATCACCCGCTAACGCCAATCACCACAGTCATCCACAGGAGGACTTCACCATGACGCCGCTTCTCGACATCTCCGGGGTCAGCATCGAATTCAAGACCGACAACGGGCCCTTCAAGGCGCTGGACAACGTCAATCTGAAAATCGTCGAGGGGGAATACGTGTCCCTTATCGGCCACTCCGGCTGTGGCAAGTCGACGGTGCTCAATATCGTCGCGGGCCTTCTTCAGGCTACCACCGGCGGGGTGGTGCTCGATGGCAAGGAGGTGAACGAGCCGGGGCCGGAGCGGGCGGTGGTATTTCAAAACCATTCCCTGCTGCCCTGGCTCAGCGCCTACCAGAATGTGGAGCTGGCGGTGAAGCAGGTGTTTCGCGGCAGCAAATCCCGCGCCGAGATGAAGGAATGGATCGAGCACAACCTCCATCTGGTGCACATGGACCACGCCATGCACAAGCGCCCCAATGAAATTTCCGGCGGCATGAAGCAGCGGGTCGGCATCGCCCGAGCCCTCGCCATGCAGCCCAAGGTGCTGTTGATGGACGAACCCTTCGGCGCCCTCGATGCCCTCACCCGGGCCCACCTGCAGGATTCTCTGATGGAAATCCAGCGGGAGCTCAACAACACCGTGATCATGATCACCCACGACGTGGACGAGGCGGTGCTGCTGTCCGACCGCATCGTGATGATGACCAACGGCCCGGCAGCCACCATCGGCGAGATCCTCACCGTCGACCTGGAGCGGCCGCGCCATCGCCTGGAACTGGCGGAGGATCACCGCTACAACCATTTCCGCCAGGAAGTACTGCGTTTCCTCTACGAAAAGCAGCGCAAGGTGGACGAGTCTCCCCGCCCCCCGGCGGCCCCCAAGGGCCAGCCGTCCGGGCGCGCCGGCACGCCGGCCGCTGCCGCCGTGGTCACTACCCTGCACAAGAAGAATGTCGCCTAGTGGAATGTTCTAACGGCGATGGCCCCCGAGACTGATTTTTAAACAACCTTCCATACTATTTTGGAGAACGCGATGAACATGTTGGTAGCCAAGGGGAACAAAGTACTGAAGCCCGCCGCACTCGCGGCGGCGGTGGCCATGCTGTCGCCGGCGGCATGGGCGGCGGATTCCATTGCCGCCGCGATCGACAGCGGCAAGGTGTCGGGCAACGTCCGCTTGCGCTTTGAATCCGTCGACGATGATGCCTTTGCCGAGGAGGCGGAGGCCATGACCCTGCGCAGTCGTCTCGGTTACGAGACCGCGCCCTTCAAGGGATTTTCGGTGGTGGCCGAACTGGAGGATATCCGCTCGGTGCTCGGCGTCGACGACTACGCCCCGGAGCGGGCCGGGTATCCGGTGATTGCCGACCCCTCAGAGACCGAGGTCAACCGCGCCTACCTGCGCTACCGGGGGATTTCCCGCCTCGACCTCGGCTATGGCCGGCAGCGCATCAACCTCGACAACCAGCGCTTTGTCGGCAGTGTCGGCTGGCGCCAGGATGATCAGACCTTCGACGGCTTTACCGCCCTGTACACCGGGATTCCCGACCTGGTGGTCAACTACGCCTATCTCACCAAGGTCAATGGCATCACCGAGCAGTTCGACAGCGATGGGATCAGCGACAATCTCGTGAACCTGTCCTACAGCGGATTCACCTGGGGCAAGTTCTCGGCCTACGGCTACGTCCTCGACCACGAGGATGAGACCGACCCGCTGGTCAATGGGGGCTTGCGCTTCAAGTCCAGCGACACCTATGGCCTGCGGTTCGAGGGGGCCTACAGCCTGCCCATCACCAAGCCGGTGAAACTGCTTTACGCAGCGGAGTACGCCAATCAGGATTTTGAGCCCAGTGCCGGCAACGTTGAGCGCGATGCGGACTATATGTTCGTCGAGGGCGGCCTGAACTACGGCCTGCCCAAGGCCGCGCTCACCGCCAAGGTTGCCTACGAGGTACTGGGTTCCGACGACGGCGCCTACGGATTTGAGACCCCCTACGGCACCAAGCACGCCTTCAACGGCTGGGCTGACAAATTCCTGGTGACCCCCGCGACGGGGCTTCGCGATACCTTCTATACCCTGGGGGTCAACGTGCTGCCCTATGCCGTCAACCTGCTCGCGGTCTACCACGACTATGAAGCGGACCAGGGATCTGGCGACTTTGGCAGCGAGTGGAATCTCCAGGCGGTCAAGGTATTCAGCCCCAGGTACGCCGCGGGATTGAAGTTCAGCGCCTACGATGGCAGCGATCTTCCCTACCGCGACACCACCAAGATGTGGGTGTGGGGCGAAATCAACTTCTGATGCGTGGCGGGGCAGGGCAGTCCGTTCGAGGCCAATTAGCCAGGGGGATATTCCACGGGGCGGCGGCCTGCCTTGCCAAGAAGGGGCAATCCGCCGTGCCCTGGGCCGTTGTTTGCGCGTCGATGGTGCGGGTATCGGTGTCAGTGCTGGAATCAGCCGATTTCTCTCCTCCATTCCCGGGTTTTGCGCTGGCACGGATATTGATTGTCAGTACTTGAAAAACGGTGGGTGTGGAGCCCCCGTCAATCGATGATTCCGCTGTCGCGGGCGCCCCTGGCGCCCAACCCCGGGTGATGATGCCCCCGTCCGCCGCAAGGCTGACGGGGGCTTTTTTTATCCGCCGCGCCGGCCAAGTCGTTTAACAGCCCAGGGGCACCGGTATCGATTGATGCCGCCCGGTGCCCCGCTGATCGGCCAATAGGCCAGG
>Ga0265293_10010343_pt1 | contig 13067 bp, 27 predicted proteins | sample Munlanlewell138R_FD_192505 | JGI IMG/M metagenome (GOLD analysis project Ga0265293, IMG submission 192505) | Leachate microbial communities from a municipal landfill in Southern Ontario, Canada - Leachate well 138R | ecosystem: Engineered > Solid waste > Landfill > Unclassified | place: Canada... | reverse complement strand
ATTTATCCAGAATGGACATATAAAAATGATCCTACTTTGGAAGAAAGAGCAAGGAAAGCATTGGCCCGAAGGGCTGAGGAACAAGGGATTTGCAAAGCAATTAATGTAGGTGATGATAGGATTGCAACTGTAGGAGTATATGGGACTGCAACTGCAGGAGATAATGGAACTGCAACTGCAGGATATAATGGGACTGCAACTGTAGGATATGGTGGGACTGCAAAAGCAGGAGAATATGGGACTGCAAAAGTAGGAGAATATGGGACTGCAACTGCAGGATACCATGGGACTGCAACTGCAGGATACCATGGGACTGCAACTGTAGGAAATTATGGGACTGCAACTGCAGGAGATAATGGGACTGCAACTGTAGGAGGCAATGGTACTGCAACTGCAGGAGATAATGGGACTGCAAATGCAGGAGATAATGGGACTGCAAATGCAGGAGATAATGGGACTGCAAATGCAAGATATAATGGGACTGCAATTGCAAGATATAATGGGACTGCAAATGCAGGAGATAATGGGACTGCAATTGCAGGAAATAATGGGACTGCAATTGCAAGATATAATGGGACTGCAATTGCAGGAAATAATGGGATTGCAACTGCAGGAGATAATGGAACAATTATTATTAAATGGTATGATGGGGAATGTTGCAGGAAAATAATTGGACATATTGGCAAAGATGGAATCGAAGCTAATGTACCTTATAAGGTAGAGAATGGTAAGCTAGTCAAAGCGTAGCAGGAATCTTGTGGATATAAGTTTAATATTTATATCAACATTGGTAAAATAATTAAAAGGATATCATATGAATAATTTTCTTTCATCGATTTTTGGATTTATGGTTGTTATAGGATGTAATAGTAGTGTTTCATATAATTGTGAAAAATGTAAAGAGTGTATAGAAACTTCAGGTTGTAGTAACTTTGGAATAAATAATAAACAATCTGAGGATTGTAAGAAATATGGTTGGTGTGATTCTGGTTATCATGACCCTCCTTGGTTTCGTTAATATGTATAAAATTTTAATTTCTATTCTTTTTATTGGTTGTATTTCCTGTGGTAGACCACTTACTAAAAATGAAAGAATATTCTTACACGAGCACTTCGGTCCTTCACTAAATCTAAATGTTATTAATCTTGTAGAAATGCCTAATTACCTTCAATGGGTTTCATCAGCAACAAGCCCTTGGGGAAATACAATTGCAATGCCAGCTTCTCTATTCATTGATAATAATCCTTCCAAGGAGTTTGGGCTAACAAGTGATACAGCAGCTGCTCTCCTTGCTCATGAAGCTTTTCACGTTTGGCAACGTCAACATGGTTCCTTCATAACAATAGAAGGTTTCATCCTTAATGCAGTAAGAATATTAACGTTTGACCAATTCAATCCACACTACGTCCCAATAACTAATCAACAACAAACTTACATTAACTTCCTCATTGGAGGGGTAGAAGAACAGGCTGTTATCTTTCAACGCCTCGTTGAAGCTCATCTAGATAACGATGATAAAAATATACATCGATACTATAAAGTTGAATGGTATGTAAATCATATCTAGTAAAATTAATAGAGAATATAATATGAATAAATATAGGATTTTTATTGTTTTTGCTATTATTTTTGTAGAGTTTCTTCTGATGGTTTTAGTTGTGAAACTACTGACTGGTGATGTAAAAATTTTATATTAGCATGTGGCCTTTATAAAAGATGTATGGAATTTAATTGACGAAAGGACAATACAATGTATGTTCTCAAACCCCTCAATCCTATCCTAAACGCCCATTACACGTTGGCTCTCAATTGGTCCCTAATTAAAGGTAAGGATCCATTGCCGACAAAAGTTCGTGCCATAGTAAGCGAGTTGTTGATTTCGCGTGATTCGGCGCCAGAAGACCAAATTGACGCAATTGATCGAAAATTAGTCGCAGCGATATACTACTATGTGCTGCATCCCGACGAAATCGCCAAGAGCGTCATCGATCACCATGGGTTTGGTAGAGTACTCACGATAGACCAGGCAACTGTGATATTGGCCGCCATTGGCGAACAGGGTTATCCAATCGCTGGCAACGGGGCTCCGGACTATGCGAATTCGTGGGATGACCCCCCTCTAGTACGCGGAGACGAGCGAGATCAAGTGATTTGGAAGGCTGCTCGATATTGGGCTGAATTTGCAAGCCGCCACATCAGCTATGTGTCTCTCGGTGATTGCCGTGGTTTTTGCCCGAGATTTGTGCAGTACGATCAGCCTGGAAGCATGAACCCGAGTCAGCGTGCTGCTCTAACCCTCGGCCCCGTCGCAGATCGTGGCGATCAATGTGATTCTCACAGATACATGAGGAGGCATACACGAAAACTGCTATTGGTGAGCGCCGCTAGTTGAAGCTCATCTAGATAATAATGATAAAAATATACACCAATACTGTCAAGTTGAATGGTATGTAAATCATATCTAATAAAATTATATTTCTTTTCTGGTAAAATTAATAAAGGATATTATGTCATATGATAGAAAAATTGAATACGCTGCTGTCCTAGGTTGGAAAAGAACAGAAAAACCTACTCAAATATTCCAAACTCATCAGGAAGCTGAACAACATTTAATTGAATTGAAAAAATTAGACCCCCATGGATATACTATGTCTTTTAGAATTCATAAAAGATATGTTCATGGAGCTGGTAAAGGAATGTGGATACCTGTTAAATAAAATGCTCAGGAGTTTATATGAATACTAATAATGAAAATTTCCCCGACTTCTTTGACGATTGGCCCTTTGACGATTGGCCCTTTGATAAATAAAACCTAATTCGTAAAAGTATTAACCTGTAATATAAAAATAAATAATTATGATTGTTATAATAATATTAATACTTTTATTAATTGTTATAATCTTGGGGTTGTTTAATACACATATAAATATGGTAGAAGAAAAAAAAATCGATAATAAAACAAAAGAATAATTATGTTTTACTTAGTAGTAACTGTAATTATAGTTTGTTGTTTCCTTTATAACTTCGATAATATGGAGTAATAAAATGTCATTTGAAAAAATATATTACTTGGAATATTGTAGTGACCTCCTGAAATCCGCAATGCAACATAAATTGCATTGCGCTAGACAACTCGCTGAAATTATTAATACAAATAAATTAAATCTTAATAACTCAAAACCAAAAGATATCCCAGAATTTATCCAAAATTATGCGTCCGCTGAACAATCTTTCCAAAATGCCCTGGAAATTTGGACAAAGGCTTTTAACTCCGTTAATTATATTGATGAAATTCAAGATTATTCCTCTACTATAAAACATCTGTAAATTAATAGGAATCTTGTGGCTATAATTAACATAAATTGTAACCACATGCATCTGTATTAATTTACTTTCTGGTAAAATTAATAAAGGAATAAATATAATGAATATTAACTCCCTACTGGATTATGCTCGTAACTTAACTACATCCTGTGATTATATAACTGTAATATCTACATATACCCCTGCTCTCGCTAGATCTGTTTTGAACCACCCACAATTTAATAAGGTGAATATAAATACTTTCCATAATACAGAATGCTTCTATGGTTCTGATTCGTCTCTTAATAAACCAGTTTTTATCTGCCTGCAATCACCTCTGCAAATTGAATTCCTTAATGCTACTGAAAATTCATGGAATGTCTCTTTTACCCAAATAAACCCAGCTACCAAAAAATATCTGCAAATAACTCCATTCGGTAGAACTCTTATTAATTCATTCGTCCTTATAAATGTCACTCTCGTAAATGGTACCATTATTCACCATCCTATGGTTTTCCTAACTGAAGAATGCTACGAAATTCTAGATGAATGTAATATCAATACTAAAGATTATGATGATTCCCCTCCTATCGTTTGTAAATATAATTCAGAATCATATTGAATATTATCAGTATTGCTAATATGCCCCATCCTGTGAATCTACTTCTGACTAACAAAAAGAAAAGTTTTCATACATCTCATATTAAAGGGGTATATCCACTATGTAATTATAACACTTACATAGTAGATATATTATATAATCAAATGAACAAATGTGTATATTTATTTAAGTGTAAAATATTTCATCCAACTATATCTAATAAAGGTCTAAAACAAAATTTTTGGTATTATGAATATGAACGTGATAAGTTTTCACCAGGATTTGAAAACCAAGCAGAAGCAATAAAAGATGCAGAAGGATTTGGATATAAAGTCTACGTGCATATTGATGATCTGTTTAATGTTGTAAGACTCTCTGCATAATAATTTGTCTATACAAGTAGTGAATTTTATATTAATACTGTAAAATTTATTATAATATTAATTTCAAAAAAAGTTATGAATGAATGTTATACTAACGAATACTAACGAATATTTTATTAATGAATAGAAATAATATGAAAAATACAGCAATTTTGTTATTAGGAATAATATCTTTAATAACAGCAAGTTGTAGTAGTTCTCCAACAGATAATACAAATCCAGTAGATATTACAGACATTGATCCTGTAGGTGTTGATCCTGTGGACATTGATCCAATTGATCCTGTAGACATTGATCCTGTAGGTGTTGATCCTGTGGACATTGATCCAATTGATCCTGTAGATGTTGATCCTGTAGACATTGATCCTGTAGACATTGATCCTGTGGATGTTGATCCTGTAGATTGTAACTATGATTTTGTGTTAGTAAATCAATTGACAAGTGACTATGAATCCCATGTAAGAAATGTTTTTACTTTAACCAAAGAAGCTGAAACAAACACAGAAAATCGATATGGAATTTCTTGTGATGATTATTCATATAATTATAATTATCTGAATGATTATTATACGGACTGTGATATTGATAGCAATGATCAAACTAGTGAAAGAGCATACGCATCTTTTAACAAATACAAAGAAGCAATGTCTAATATAGTAAGTGCTTTGTTAGAAGAAAAGTTTACAATGAAAGAGCTTACAACTGCAAATGTAGAAGCTTATATAATTGATGGTGAAATATTTAGAGGAGATTATAACGATCATTATCAACTGAATCAATATTTAGATTGTATTCAAAGTATAAATTTAGATTGTAAAGAATTAAAGGAAGAAGTATATGATAGTAAAAACTTTGAGATGAAATTCTCTCTAACTTATGATTTTGGAGGTGGAAGTTTGTTAAGTGAAGAACAATATAATAGTCTTCCTGCATCTAACTGTTAATTAAACAAGGCAATACAAATGGATATTACACTAATTATATTTTTTATATTTTTTATTATTATTATTATTATTTATATTTGTAAATTAATTTCATTTTATAAAGATATAAATCCAATGATTAAAGGAAAAAACTCAACAAGTATTGATAATATTTACAATCGTGAAAGCGCAAAGGCAAGATTTGCAATTCACCTTGCTGATATACTTTTAGAAGAGAACTGTACTATAAAGGATTTAGCTCGTTGGATTGATATTAGTGATGAAAGAATGTCACAAATTATATCAGCAGACGAGAATATTTCTATAGAAACATTGGCAGATATAGCATTAGTATTAAACAGGAAATTGGAAGTTCGTTTTATTAAGATTCCAATTGAATAATTCACTCTAAAGATTTTTACAAAGAGATAAACATGTTGTATATAGTTGATGATAATGGTAGGGAATTTAGTTGGCATGTAAATAATAAAAAGGTTGATAGAATTACTATTTTTGAAGTTGTGCAAATTATAGCTGATGGGGATGAACTAACACAGATTTACAATGTATGTAGGAACGTTCCTACAAGCACAAATAAAACAGTTGAATGGTATGGGGATCATGCAAAGTTCATTGTATGTGCAATTGGAGCAATGTAAGATGTCTAATCAAAACTGGTTATTGGGTTCAAAGGGAATTGAAATAGATATAGTAGAAGAGTTATTGAAGGAATGTGGACAAGAGTTTGGATATATTTTAGACGATGATGGAAATAGAGTAAGTGATAGTTGTTATGTTTTATATTATGGACAACATAAATTCAGATTAAACGAAAGTAGTCATATAAAGTTCAAATCGTATGGGAAAAGTTTTCTAAATTCTTTAGTAGCGCAGATCATCTCCAAGTTAGCATTTAGCGATTATCTACCAGAATTCTGGGTACAACATTTTCATGAAAACAACAATTATCGTAGTGGAGATATAATAGAGTTGAATGGAAGGTATGTAGTTTGCATTACCAGGAAGTACCCAAAAATACCTGGGAAGAATGTAGAGATACCTAATAAATATTTTTGGTAAAAGGAAAAGATCAAGAAAACGAGCAAATAAATCCCAGGTACCTAGGTATCGAATATAAAGCTCTAAAGGGGTATATCCACAATGAATATTGTAGGTAAAATGTGGGAGATAGTTGATGAAGTTATAGCAGCAAACAAAGAATTAAAGGAGAGTAAAGTTTATTCTGATTGTAGTATTATATATAATATTTGGAGGATGTTAAAAGCTGGTATGAATTTTACAATTGCAGAAATCAAATTATATGCGATAGACATAATAATTATATTAGGCAGATACAATATTTAAATAGTGAAAATTTTTACAAACAAGAGCAAGTTGGCTAATTGTAGATGGTAATCACAGATTGGGGGCAATATTTTACGTAAACGATGAAAGTATTTTAGTTGGTTAGTTTACTATTAATTGCAATATTTTACAAATATCTGAAGAAGATTTCTTAATTTAACAATAGAATATATTTAACGAATGAAATTTAATAAAAGAAAGAAGAAAGCATCATGACAAATAATCTAAAGTTTGACGAAATTGTTGATAGTGGCTCAGTTGAAGATATTTTGGGGGCATTTGAAGTAGGCAGTGGTAATAGTTCAAATGATATTACTTTGGCAGCGGAATTTGGAGCAAAGAATGAAGAAGAAGATATGCCATCATTTGAAGAAGAGTCAGTTGTAAACGCAGATGACAAGGAGCAAGCGAATATGTCAGAGAAGACTGTAACGATTAGTGCGACGCAGTTTAGTGATTTGTTGAACATGGTTAAGGGATTGACCAGTGAGGTTGCTGGGTTGAAGGCAGGAAAGGGATCTGCTGATGTTAAGTCTGCTGATGTTAAGGTAGCAGAGAAGGTAGTTATTAATACCGATAAGAAGTCCAAGCGAACCAGGGCGGAGTACATGCTAGAGCTTAAGGAAAAGGCCAAGGTGAAGGCAGCAGAGAGGTTTACGAAGTGTTTGAGTGATTCTGGTAAGAGTGAAGCTGAAGTAAAGGCAGCGTTCAAGGTAGCGCATAGTTTTGCAGCACAGGATCAGAGCAAGTACAAGGCACGATTTGATGAGAAGTTGTTTGAGTTGATTGGTGCTAAGAAGTACGCAGCGTAAAATAATAAAAAGATAAGAGGACATTCTAGACAGTTATACAAGAATGATAGTTTAATTATTTATATAGTCCATGGGGAGATAATTTCAAACCATGGGCTATATAATATTTGAAATAATATAAATTTTAGATTAAATTGTGATAAATAACAATGCAAGATTTATACAAAAACACAACAGTGAAATTTGATAATAGAATTGAATATTGTTATGAAGGGAAATTATATAAGGAAAATTGTCAATGTTATGAAGATATAAATGGTACTAAAACTTACTATCAAAATGGGGAATTACATAGAGATGATGGTCCCGCTGTTGAATATAAAAATGGAAATAAATTTTGGTATCAAAATGGGAAATTACACAGATTAGATGGACCAGCTGGTGAAATGGAAAATGGGGATAAATTTTGGTGTCAGAATGGAAAATTGCATAGAAAAGATGGGCCTGCAAGTGAATGGGCAAATGGAAACAAATATTGGTGGATGAATGGGGAATATCATAGGGAAGATGGTCCAGCTGTTGAATATGCAAATGGAAACAAATATTGGTGGATGAATGGGAAATTACATAGAGAAGATGGTCCAGCAATTGAAAAGGCAAATGGATGTAAAGAATGGTATATTGAAGGAATAAAATATACTGAGGAAGATTATAATTTTTACCAGAGGCCCTAGATTAGCAAATTTTACAAATTATCCATGGGTTATATAATATTTGAAACAATATAAATTGTGATAAATAAAAGGATTTAATAATGACGACTTTGATAGCTATACTTTTGATAATAGCTTTTTTACCTTTGATACTATTGATAGATATAGGTTTTTTATCTACACAACACGAACGAAAAGAAGCAGAACGAAAAGCTTTTTTATATACACAACACAAACGAAAAGAACAAAAAGAAGCAGAACGAAAAGAAGCTGAACGAAAAGAAGCTGAACGAAAAGAAGCAGCAGAAGCAATACAACAAAAAGAAGCAGTACAACAAAAAGAAGCAGTACAACAAAAATATATTGAACTTGGTATTTTGATAAATAGTGAAAAATATCCATTTGATAATTGCAAAAGTTTACAAGATGTTATAAGTAAGCATATATTTTACAATTCCATTGAAGAGATTAATATTTCAGCTGTAAGATTATCATTATATTTAGCTCATCAAATTAGAAATATTTCTGAAGAAACTATTCAATTAGAAGAAAAATGTTATGATTATGTATTAAAAAATTCAGATAATACTGAAATATATAGATTAGAATTTTCTGGAAAAATATCACAAATTGAACAATTGACACTTCCTAATTTTGAGCATAATATATATACAGGTATAATAAAGACATATAATGATGAAACAATTACTTTTTATAGTTATGGTAGGGTTCCTGATAAAAATGAAGTAATTAAAAATCATACAGGAATTATTATTGGTACAGATAAATATTTTAGTAAAAATGATTCTCTTTGTAATAATACATGTATTGTTTGTAAATTTTAACAAAAGGTAATTTTATTATGGATACAAACATCAATTTATTTTTAATTTTAATTTTATGTTTTGGACTTGTTATTTATTTTATTCCAACAATTATTGCTTCTTGTAACAAGTGTGAAAATTTCAGTGCTATTTTTGCATTAAATCTATTTTTGGGTTGGACATTTATTGGTTGGACAATTGCATTAGTTTGGTCATTTGTAAATAATGAAAAGAAAGATCAGGTAATTGAAGCAAAGCAAAAGAAAGATCAGGTAATTGAAACAAAGCAAAAGAAAGATCAGGTAATTGAAGCAAAGCAAAACAAGGTAATTATTGATTCTGTACAAAACAACAAATTAGGTACAAAAATTATTAAGAATTTTGATATTTAACAATAATGTTAAATATTTTAGTAAGCAAACATAATAAAGAAAGAAAGAATAAAAACAAATGAAGAATCTAATTAGTTTAGCGATCAGGACAGCGGTAAGGACGTCGGTAAGGATTTTAACCAGTGAGGTAACTAGGCGATTTATTAAGAAGTATATGTAAAGATTTTTAGAATAGCCCTGGGTGAGATGATTTCAAACCCAGGGCACTAGTTATATTTTACCAAACTAAAAACGATTATTTTATTAATTGAAAGGTTATTAATAATGTTTGAAAAAGAACAAATTCTTATTGCAATTCAGAAAATAAATGACGGCATTATTAATCTAAAACTTGATGTAAATTCTATGAAGACAGACATGTTAAATATTAGGAAAGATTTAAGTGGTATTAAACTCAAGATGTATAATATTAGTAAGACGGCCATGTTAGTATGTTTTCCAGGGATTTTTATTGGATTTATTTTTCTCGTTATAATTAAAATTTTCAATTAATTTACAACAACAAAAAACATTATGAATGAATCAATTTATGTAATCACGTCATTTTATATTGGATTTAATTCAAGAGGAGAAAGAGTAAAGATTAATGAAAAAATGGTATGGTGTTCCGAAAAAGAGGAAGCTATAAAATTCATTCAAGATCCATACAATATGGAATATTTTGTTAGAAATTATTGCAGATATGTAGTAATTGAAGAAGTACAGAAATTATATGGAATTGTAAAAGCAATTGGATGGTGGGTTGCTGAATATAAAGAAGGAAATATTTATCCTAAAATGGTAAAGTTGGGAAAGTGTCCAATTGATAATTATGAAGAGGAAGAAGAATCTATTATTAAATTGGTAGTTTAAAAGAATATACAATATTAGGTTAAAATGCAAGAAATAAAGAAATTTGATGATAGAACTGAATATTATAAAAATGGACTATTACATAGAGAAGATGGTCCAGCTGTTGAATATGCAAATGGAGATAAATATTGGTATCAAAATGGAGAACGTAATAGAGAAGAAGGGCCAGCTGTTGAATTTACAAATGGTACTAAATTTTGGTATATAAATGGGCAATTTCATAGAGATGATGGGCCAGCTATAGAATGGATAAATGGTAATAAATATTGGTATCAAAATGGGAAATGTCACAGATTAGATGGTCCAGCTGTTGAAAGGAAAAATGGGGATAAATTTTGGTGTCAGAATGGAAAACATCATAGATTAGATGGCCCAGCAATTGAATATGCAAATGGAGATAAGTTTTGGTATCAAAATGGACAATGGCACAGATTAGATGGCCCAGCAATTGAAAAGGCAAATGGATGTAAAGAATGGTATATTGAAGGAATAAAATATACTGAGGAAGATTATAATTTTTACCAGAGGACCCTAGATTAGCACGTTTTACAAATTAGATGGTCCAGCAATTGAAACGATAGATGGATATAAATTTTGGTATATTGAAGATATTAAATATACCGAAGAGGAATATAATAATAAAGTGCAAGAATTATCCAAGAAAATTGATAAATAAATTTACAATAGCAATGGAGTAAATAATGTTAGGTATTAATACAAAAAATTCGTTTACATTTTCATGGTGTGTTGGTGATTGCGAATTAGATTTAAATTCTGAACTAATTGATTTTATTATAGCAGATGAAGATGAACTTAAGTTAATCAAGAAAGAATGTACAGGAATACGAATGAATAACAGAAGTATTGTAACATGGTTTGGAGATGAAGCAAAATTCATATTAACTACTATTAAAGCTATAGCAGTTTAACATATCAACCCATAAGTACTAAAGGTTTTATGAGACTACTAAGAATTGCAGCTGGAGTTGCACTTGGTAATAAGTGTAAGAATCCTTTTATAAGAAAGGATTATCTATTGGCAGCGGTGATACAACGGAAAGATGGGGCAATTGTAGTATCTGCAAATTCACTATCTCATTTGCCGACACCATCTGGTCATGCAGAAGCAAGGGCGATAAGAAAGGCTGATGTAGGGTCTACACTGTATGTAGCGCGAGTTACACGAGATGGTGAATGGGCAATGTCAAAGCCATGTAAACATTGCCAGGCACTAATTCGTAACAGGGGAATTAAGAAAGTTTATTATACAATAGGTCCTGGAGAATATGGAGTTTGGGACGTGTGGAAGAGTAAGACACCATAAGTGAATATAATGAGAAAATCATATTTCACTCAAAGCATTATTAAAAGTGAAGAAAATATCATATTGAGTTTTGTATGTGATGATTAAGGCAAGATAGTTAAAAGTTAAATTTTCACCATTGAATGCAAAATATCATGAAAACAAAATTTTTACAATATATTTTGAATAATATTAATTCTGATATGGAGATTTGTGTAGAAGTTAATGGTAAAATTTTTACAATTAATCACGTAAGAGAATGTGATAATAAGAATGTAATTGTATTAAAAGAGAATTAAATTGTGAATATTATAATTTTGAACAAATAAATGATTGTTGTAAAAATCTTTTGAATAGTCCTTTAGTGATAGCTGAAGAAATTAATATTGAGAATTTTATATTTTACAAACTAGCAACAATTAATGGATATATAATAATTCAATAGTTTAGAGAATTAAACGATTGTTATTCTAAGAAAGCTAAATTATACAAAGTAAAATAATATGAATAAATTTATTATTATTGTTTTTATTTTAATACCATTATCATTGTTTATGACATGTTCAATAATTATCAAAGGAGAAAATGATCAAATTTATGAATATTGTAAACAGTTTCCATTAGACAATAAATGTCCAACTAACGACGAAAACTACAGATATCGTTATCCTCAAAAATAGTAATAATTTTAACAAAAGGTCATATAATGGATAATAAATTTATTTCAGTAATAGCATGGATAATTGTGGGACCGGCATGGGTAATTGAATATTCAAGGCGATTATGTAAATTGATTACATCTAAGAAATGATATTTTTCTAAAAAGGATTAAAACAATGATTAAAGAAGATGTTTTATTTTATAATAAACTTATTAAAAGTGTTAGTGATCATGAGAATATTAGACTTGAAATTTTAACATTATTTCGTGAACAATATAAGTTAAGTCCATTTGATTCGTTAGTTGTATTACTTGGAATATGTATAACAATTATTAGTATGATTAAGGTACCTATTGAATCTTTTTATAGTTTAGCTAAAATTATGTTTAATGAATTTTATGCAAAAGATATTAATAATATTTGCAATGAATGTAAAAGTGATTCAGAGATGAATGATTTTTTGGATGAAGGATACAATCCTGATCTTATTAAAAATCGAATTAAAAATCGAACATTGAATTAAATTATTTTCAATAAAAGGTAATATATGGAAGAATATAAAATTAAGAAATATAATGATAGAATTGAATATTATAATGAAAATTCAGATTGTAATGAACTAGTAGCAATTAGATATATAAAGAGTGGTATTAAATTTTATTATCAAAACGGACAAGTATATAGAGTTGAATGGTCAGATGGAACTAAATTTTGGTATCAAAATGGAGGACTTCATCGAGTAGATGATCCCGCAATTGAATATATAGATGGAGGAAAAGAATGGTATATTGAAGGAGAAGAATATACCGAAGAAGAATTTAATAATAAAATGCAAGAATTATCTAAATATGAAGTAAAGAAATTTGAAAATAGAACTGAATATTATTATGAGGGAAAATTACATAGAGAAGATGGTCCTGCTGTTGAATGGACAAATGGTACTAAAGAATGGTGTCAAAATGGTCAAATGCATAGAGTAGATGGTCCAGCTGCT
>Ga0265293_10010342_pt1 | contig 13067 bp, 11 predicted proteins | sample Munlanlewell138R_FD_192505 | JGI IMG/M metagenome (GOLD analysis project Ga0265293, IMG submission 192505) | Leachate microbial communities from a municipal landfill in Southern Ontario, Canada - Leachate well 138R | ecosystem: Engineered > Solid waste > Landfill > Unclassified | place: Canada... | reverse complement strand
GATTTAGATCTTGAATTAAAGGCTATGATTCTTCGTTCAGATGTTGATGGTAACCCTGCAAAACTTATTAATGTTCCTGCAAGTGCTACAATTGGTCTAACTTATAAAATTGGTAAGGCTAAAGGATTTGCTCTTGGACATATTGAGCCTACTCCAATAGTTGAAAAGGTTGCTGATAATTCTGAATTAGAAAATAAAACTAATGAATTAGCAAGCCGTTTAGCTGACCAACAAAAGAAAAACAATGATTTAAATAAGGCTTTAGCTCATGAAAAACAAAGAGCTAACCAATTGAATGACGAGCTTGAAGCAATGAAGAAAGCTCCAAGAACAGTTAAAGAAGCTGTTGTTGCTGATATTAATGGAAGTTTTAGAGTATTCTACGAAATTGGTAAAACTAATTTAGATGAGTTTAATTCAGCAAACCTTGAGTATATTGCAGGTATTATTAAGAAAACTAATAAGAAATATACTATTAAAGGATATGCAGATAAAACTACTGGTAGTTTAAGCATTAACCAAAAGCTTGCAAATAAGAGAGCAGAAAATGTTTATAATTTATTGATTGAAAAATATGGTGTAAATAAAGATATGCTTTCTATTGAATCTTATGTGGTAAATCCAGAAGGAAATCCAGCATTGGTTCGTATGACAGAAGTAAAATAATCTGAGTTTATATTTTAAAGAAAAGGTTGGTTTCGCAAAGATTCCAACCTTTTTTGTTTAGTTGTTTAGTTGTTAATTTATTTAGTTGTTTTACATCTCAACAACTCAACAAATAAACACCTCAACATTTAAGATTTTATATGTGTTTTGCTGTCTGTTAATATTAAGAAATAAAAATCAAGTCTTAGGCGTAAAAAACCTTGTTTTGGTGCTATGGAATCAAATTCTACGCAGGTGGAATTTGATTCTATTTTCGTAGAATCAAACTCTATTGAAATAAAATAGCTATTTACTTGAAAATAAACTGAATTTCTTCGAAAAGATATCAAGGAAAAATAAATTTTCATCAAGGAAAAAAATAAAAAGACTTGGTTTATTCCGAAAAAGGTCGAGTATTGAGTTTTTTCTTCAAAATCCAATGAATTATTTATGAATAATTAACTAATCCTTGTTTTCTCTTGGATTAATGGCTTGGAATATGTAAATCTAAAGAGCTTATCTTGTTAACCATATTTAACAGCAAAACCTGCATAATGTTATCAAAATGCAGGTTTTTGGCTGTTTATGTTAAAATTATTCTTTATCCTCTTTCTCTATGTCCAAATACCCCTTCTTCTCTTTGGGTTTGGAATCTCAATTAGGGTGAATCTTTGACAAAGTCAGGAATAAACACCTCAACATTTATTTTACTCTTCGCTTTTCACTTATCTCTACATGTTCATAAGCACCAATGGAAGGTGGATTTGGTCTTGGAACACCTTTTATATCTATAGGAGCATAGAAAGAGCTATATGTAGGATTGCCTCTTCCAATTGCTGGGGATAGATTTTTTAATCTTAAATCTCCAGCTTGTGGATTATTAAATAAAGGGTCTTGATTAAAGATTGTATTATTTATATTTGAAGAGTTTGTATTTATAGTGTTGTTTTTAATTAAACAACTTTCAAAAAGAAAATTCAAATCTGCATTATCAGTTTTATCTATCACTATCTCATTAGTTAGGCTACCCCATACAATAGTATTATAGAAATTAGCTTCTGTAATTGGTCTTAAAACTATATTATTATTTATATCTATATAATAGTTTTGGAGAAAAAGAGTTGGGCTTTTTCTATTCATATCATACCACCAATGATTTGCAAAACTGCAATTGACAAATTGGTATTTTCCTCCCATTATTAAGGCAACAGATGTATTACCTGTGTTTTGAACCACTGTATTTACAGCATTTATATGTCCCCCTCTTGAGTAAAGTCCGAAAACAGACATATTCTCTATCCTTGTGTTCTTTATATCAATAGTAGGAGTATTATTAGTTACACAAGAGTCCGCGATTATACCAATGGTTCCATTTTTAATAATAGCATAATTGATAGTGTTATTCTTGCTGCCAGCTATATAATGAATATATCCCCATTGTCCAGGTAATTCAGCATAATAACCATCTCTTCTCATGCCTTGGAAAACAACAGGGCTTTGTAATGAACCGTTTATTTTCATACTCCCATCAGTATATACCCAAAACTCTGAATTAGTATTCATATAAATCATTGTACCCTCTTCCAATGATAGGGTGTAGGCAGAATCTACTGCTAAAATATCGAAAATAACATGGGGCTTATCTCTCTTCCATTCTAAATTATTCCCATTTACAATGCAACCATTGCTTTCTCCTCCATCTTGAGCAAGAGAGTATTTTCTTCCGGTGTTTCCAAGTATTCTCTTCCCAACGTGATAGTAGGCATCCTGTCCAAAAGCTTCTAATTGTATATACTGTCTCTTATTATTAAAATCTAAAATTATTGAGTCTCTAACAAGCAGTGGATTATTTTGATTTGTAGGGTCAATAGTAACTCGAGCAAAAATAAAAACACTATCCTTTGCTCCAATTTCAATATTTCTTGCAATTAGATTAGTATCTCCGTCAATATTTATCCTATAAGGCGAATTTCCTCCTCCTCCAAGGCTTACTTTATCTAAAAGTACAGGTTTGGATTCATTATTATAAATCATTATCTGTTTGGTTACAGAACCCATTGTTGTAAATACTGTATCAAATCGAAGAGTATCGGATGAGAATTTTAGCTTAACTGATGAATCTCTAATATAATCTTCTTCTGAAACACAAGAAATAAAACCAATACCAATAATAATTGATAAAGCAAAAAATGATAATATATATTTAAATCCTTTATTCATAGTCTTATTTGATTTCTACTAAAATATATTTCCTTGTTCCCATCTTTAGTTCTTCAGCATAGATTATCTGTCCTAAACCACTAACACCACTTTCCTTTAAAAAGGCATCATCACAATTATGTCCTTTTGCAACAAGGTCGTGAGATGCTTGTTCTATTGCTACTATATCATTTGATGCTAATATTCCAATATCCTGAGTAAAAGGGAGTGGTGCACGAGCAGAACAATCGCAAGAAGATGATATATTTGCAAGAACATTAATATAAGTCATTGGTCTTCTATTATGGAAAACATAGGCATATTCTACTAACCTTTCTAAGAAAACATTGGTTTGGGGTCTATTATTGCTTGGAGTAATTATTTTTTTAGGACATTCAGCAATACATTTTGCACAACCAATACATTTATCAGGATTAATCATAATCACAGAATCACTATCAAAGAATAATGCATCTGCTGGGCAATTTTTAATACAATTAGAACATTTATTACATTTCTCTTTATTGCTTAGCATTGGAACCTCGCTGGCATGTTGAGCCATCTTCCCACCAGGAGATGCAAAACCCATAGCAAGATTCTTTATTGCTCCTCCAAAACCTGCTGAACCATGTCCCTTGAAATGAGAGTAGATAATAAAATTATCGTAGTTATCGAACTTAGAACCTATTTTAACTCTTTTAAAATGTTTAAAGCCCATATTCTCTGTATTGATATCAATTTCTCCTTCTGAATCTAAAATATCGATAGGAGAGAATGTAAATCCGTGTTTCTTTGCAAGAGCAATATGAGTATCAGTAAATCTGCGTTTACCTACATATAATACATTTGTTTCTACCCAAGAAGCCCCTGTATATTCCATTAAAGGTTTAGTGAGTAGTGGGTTGAGGAAGTTTTTATTGCCATCTTCTCCAAAATGAATTTTTACTCCAGTTTTCCCTTTAAAATCAACACCTATGGCTTTATATATTTTTAACACGTTTTCTGGTGTTATTTCTTTTATAAAGTAAACAATTGCTACACTATCGTTGTTACTGTAATGTGAGGGATTATTGTAGTTTTGATTTGCATTTACTCCAACTGAGGAATAAATAATTATTAAGCTTGCAATTAAAATTAGTTTTCTCATTCTATTATTGTAATTTAGTGGCAAAATTACAAATTAAAATTGATTATTACATAAAATAGGAATATGAAAGAGATTGTATTTGAAAAAGGAGAACTTATTAATTTGGAGTCTTCACTAAATAAGGAGATTATTGAAACAAGCAGTGAGGGGAGTTTTGCAATTACAACTCTAACTAATTGCAATACGAGGAAATACCATGGTTTGTATATAGCAGAGCAACCCAAGATTGACGATGAATACCATGTTTTTCTTTCTTCAATTGATGAAACAATAGAATTTAATGATTTTTCTTGGAATCTCTCTTTGCACAGATATCCTAATGAAACATATTATCCTAAAGGGCATAAGTATATAGAAAATTTTGAGCTTAAGAAAATCCCTAAAACAACATATAGAATAGGAGATATACTTCTTGAAAAGGAATTTTGCTTTCTTAGCAATAATCGTTTAGCTATAAGATATTATTTAAAAGAATCGCCAGGGGAGGTGAATTTTAAAATCAATCCATTCCTTGCTTTTAGACAAAGACATTCTTTAAGTAAGCATAATACCTATGCTGATACTTCCTATAAAGAGGTTGAAAATGGAATTAAAATACGTTTATATAAGAATTATGACAGTCTGTTTATGCAGTTTTCTAAGAAGCCAAATTATATTCATTCTCCTTTATGGTATTATAATTTTGAATATTTTGCAGAGGCAGAAAGGGGCTATGATTCTCATGAGGATTTAATTACTCCAGGAAGATTTGAATTTAAACTTAATAAGGGAGAAGAATTGTTTTTTATAGTATCTTTAAATAATACTGATACAAAGAAAATCAAGGATGAATTTAAAATGGAATTAGAGAGTAGAGAAGAATTAAATAGTTTTGAGTCTCTGCTTAGAAGAGCTGCAAAATCTTTTTTTGTAAATAAAGGAAAGGATTTAGAAATCATAGCTGGTTATCCTTGGTTTGGTCGTTGGGGTAGGGATAGTTTTATATCTGTAGTTGGTCTTTCAATTGGTTTAGATAATAAGGATTATTTTCTTAGAGTAATTGATACTCTAATTCAAGATATGAAAAATGGATTATTCCCTAATATGGGGCAGGCATATAATTCAGTCGACGCACCGCTTTGGTTTATCTGGGCATTGCAGGAATATGGAGAATGGACAAATGAAAAGAAATTTATTTGGAATAAGTATAAGAAAGAGATAATTAGGGTAATTGATTCTTATAAGAATGGGGATAATGAAGGGATAAGGATGTTGGAGAATGGTTTGATTTATTCTTATATAGAAAATAAAGCTCTTACATGGATGGATGCTATTGTGGAAGGAAGTCCTGTAACACAGAGAAAAGGTCTTTGTGTTGAGATTAATTCGCTATGGTATAATGCAATTAAATTTACTATTGAGATTGCAGAACTTAATTCCGACACAAAAGATATTGAAGATTATTACGATATTGCAGATAAAATAGAAGGAAGCTTTAAGGATTGCTTCTGGTCAAAGGTACGTGGGTATTTAGCAGATGTTGTAGATGGGGATTATAAAGATTTTAGTGTAAGACCTAATATGATATTTTCTACTTCATTAAAATATTCCTGCATATCTGATAAAATTAAATCACTAATAATTGAAAGAGTAAAGAAAGAGCTTTTTATTCCTTATGGTATTAGAACTCTTAGCCCAACAAGCAAAGAATATAAGGATAGGTATTTCTCTTCTCAAGAAAATAGAGATAGAGCTTATCATCAGGGAATATCATGGCCATGGTTATTAGGTCATTTTGTTCAGGGACATTTGAAATCAAATCCTAAAGAAGCTCTTGGATGGGCTGAATGTATTTTAGAGGCAATGGAATCGAGGATGAGAAAGAATGGAATTGGGACAATAGGAGAGGTTTATGATAGTTCTTCACCATTTTTTGAAGGAGGATGTGTTTCACAGGCTTGGTCGGTAGCGGAGGTTATTAGAATTAAGTATTTGGTTGATAAATATAAAAACAAAGAGTTATGAAGATATTGATGTTTGGCTGGGAGTTTCCTCCTCATATTACTGGGGGCTTGGGTACCGCCTGTTATGGAATAACAAAGGCTCTTGCGAAAACTGGGAATGAAATTGTTTTTATAGTACCCAAGTCTTATGGTGACGAACCAGAAGATTATACAAGAATATTAAGTGCAAGTGAGATTGATATTGACCTTAGTCAGGAGTATATTCGCCAGTATTGGGAAAATATCTCTTATATTGAGGTTAATTCTAAATTAGTACCCTATTTGGGATTGGATGATTATTATAATGTAATTAATCAAGGTTCTAATAAAAGGGAAATTGATTTTAATTATTCATCTAAGAGATATGAGTTTTCAGGAAAATACGGCTCTACGCTTTTTGATGAAGTTGAGAAATACGCATTAGTAGCTGGGAGTATTGCTAAAAATACTGAGTTTGATATTATCCACGCCCATGATTGGCTTACCTATAAGGCAGGTGTTGTTGCTAAAGCTTTTTCAGGAAAGAAATTAGTTATACATGTTCATGCTACTGAATTCGACCGTTCTGGAGAAAATATCAATCAAGCAGTTTACGATATAGAAAGATATGGTATGGATAATGCAGACCATATTATTGCAGTATCAGATTATACCAGAAATATAGTAATTAATCGCTATGGACAATCTCCCGATAAGGTTACAACAATACATAATGGGGCTGATTCGTTTGAGTCAGTAAATATTGAAAGAGAAAAGAATTTTAATGAAAAGATTGTTACCTTCCTTGGGAGAATAACTTTCCAAAAAGGACCTGACTATTTTATTGAAGCAGCTGATAAGGTTTTGAAAGTAGATAAAAATGTTAGGTTTGTAATGGCTGGAAGTGGGGATATGTTAAATAGAATGATAGCATTGGTTGCTAAGAAAAGAATATCAAAACATTTTCATTTTACTGGATTTCTTAAAGGACAGGATGTAAATAGAATGTTTTCCCTTAGCGATGTTTATGTTATGCCAAGTGTTTCCGAACCCTTTGGAATATCTCCTTTAGAGGCTATGAGTTCTAATATTCCTGTTGTTATCTCAAAGCAATCGGGGGTTTCGGAAGTTTTGAAATATGCTATAAAGGTTGATTTCTGGGATACGGATTCTATGGCAGATGCAATCTATGGTTTATTGAATTATCCATCTCTTTCAAAGATGTTTATTAAAAATGGTAAGCAAGAGGTAGAGTCAATTAAGTGGGATGATAATGCAATAAGTTTAAATCGAGTATATAATAATTTAATAAGATATTAGGCGTATGAAATCTATATGTTTTTACTTCCAAGTACATCAACCAAATCGACTTCGACATTATCGCTTCTTCGATATAGGGAATAATCATGATTATTTTGATGATGCTCAAAATGCATGGCTATGCAGAAGGGTTGCGGATAAATGTTATCTTCCTACAAATAAACTAATGCTTGATTTAATCAATGAAAACAAAGGTAGGTTTAAGATTTCCTATTCTATTACAGGGGTTGTTTTAGAACAGTTCGAGAAATACACTCCCGAGGTTATAGAATCCTTTAAAGCATTAGCATCAACAGGTTGTGTTGAATTTATAGGAGAAACCTACTATCACTCTCTTGCAGCCTTGAAATCAAAATCTGAATTTAAGAATCAGGTTAAACTTCATAGCGATAAGATATTTGAACTTTTTGGACAAAGACCCTCTGTTTTTAGAAATACTGAATTAATTTATTCCGATTATATTGGAGAAATAGTAGGAGACTTGGGATTCAAGGCTCAAATCACCGAAGGGGCAAAACATATTTTGGGTTGGAGAAGTCCTAATTTCTTATATAAAAGCTCTAAAAACGAAAATCTTGTTTTATTATTAAAGAATTTCCAATTAAGCGACGATATTGCTTTTCGTTTTTCTCAACATTCATGGGAGGGTTTCCCTCTTACGGTAGATAAATATGTGAAATGGCTAAATCAAATCCAAGATGCAGAATGTATAAATCTATTTATGGATTACGAAACCTTTGGAGAGCATCAGTGGAAGGAAACAGGTATATTTGAATTTCTGAGAGAATTGCCTAAGGGAGTATTTAAGAAAACTGATTTTGGATTTTCTACCCCAAGCCAATTAGTAGATAATCTCAAACCTATAAGTGAAATCCATGTACCTTACCCTATTTCGTGGGCAGATGAGGAAAGAGACCTTACTGCATGGCTTGGAAATGATTTGCAGGATGATGCTTATGACCAGTTATATGAATTGGAAGAAGAGATAATTTCCTCTGGTGATAAGGATTTAATTAACGACTGGAGATATCTTCAAACCTCCGACCATTTTTACTATATGTGTACTAAATGGTTTTCAGATGGAGATGTGCATAAGTATTTTAATCACTACGATTCCCCTTATGATGCTTATATTAATTATATGAATGTCCTTTCTGATTTTAGAATACGTCTAAGTAACCTAATTAGTAAAAATCCGTAAACTCCATTTTGTTTATGAATAAATAAAGGTTTTGACTAATAAGGAAAAGTATAGGGAATTATGTAAGAGGGAAGGCTCAATTCCAGTCTTTATGCGAGATTGGTGGATGGATGCTGTTTGTAAGGAGGATTGGGATGTAATTATTTATGAAGAGAATAATAGAATAATCTCAGCCCTGCCTTATTTCCTCAATAAGAAATATGGTTTTCGCTCAATTATCCCTCCACACCTTAGTCCAATTTCTGGGATTTGGATTCTATATCCTGAAAATATCAATCTTATAACTAAATACAGCTACGAGGAAAAGCTAAATGAATATTTTGCTAAAGAAATTGACAAGCTGAAATTGGATTATTTCTACCTCCACTTCCATCATAAGTATAAGAATTTCTTAGCTCTGAATTGGAATGGATTTAAGCAAACAACAAGATATACTTATAGGATAACCACCCTTGAGGATTTGGATTTAACCTTTAAGAACTTCCATCCCAAACTAAGGAAAAGCATTCGCCAGGCAAGGGAAACCCTATCTATTATTGAGGATATTTCTGTTGAGGATTTTTATAGAGTAAATTCCCTCACCTTTCTTCGCCAAGGTATTAAAGTTCCCTATTCTTTGGAATTAGTAAGAAGGATAATAGACTCCTCAAGGCAGAATAATGCTTTGAATATTAATGCAGCTATTGATAAAGAGGGTAATATTCATGCTGTATTGCTTACTGTCTTTGACCAAAACACTTGTTATAGTCTAATTTCGGGAGCTAATCCAGAGTTTAGAGATTCTGGTGCTACAAGTCTTTTAAACTGGAGAGCATTGGAAATTGCTAATGCAAGGGGAGTTTATGAATTTGATTTTACTGGCTCAATGCTTAGACCAATTGAAAAATATATGAGACATTTCTCCTCTGAGCAAACCCCTTATTTTGCTATTGAGAAAAACTATTCTTGGGTTTACTCCCTTTTAAGAAAGATTAGAAGATGAATATAAAACTAATATTGGTTGGAAAGACCGAGGAAAAATACTTAAAGGAAGGAATTGAGATATTCCAGAGGCGTTTAAAACACTATATTCCCTTTGAGATTATTATAATTCCTCCTCTAAAAGACACAAAGAATCTTTCTGCAAATATTATTAAGGATAGGGAAGGGGAGTTGATTCTAAAACAAATTGAAAAGATAGATAAGGTTTATTTATTTGACGAAAAGGGAGAGGAATTTTCTTCAAGAGGGTTTGCAGATTTCTTTCAAAAGAATATGAATCTTGGAACTAAAAGCATAGGTTTTGTTGTAGGTGGAGCTTTTGGTTTTTCTAAAGAAGTTTATTCAAGAGTTGGAGGAAGGATTTCAATTTCCAAGATGACATTTTCTCATCAAATGATACGTTTAATGATAGTTGAGCAAATATACAGAGCCTTTACCATAATAAAAAACGAACCCTACCATAACGATTAGGATAATTTCTTTTCAAAATCTCCTCTTTTTAAACCAAAACCTCCTTATTGCAAAATATAATCAAGTTATTATACCCAAAAAAGTGGCATTTTCGGGTTGAAAATGCCACTTTTTTGGGTATAAACACGGCGTTATAATTTCCTAACTCTTGATTCTAATCTTAAAACTCTTGATTTTAATTTCAAAACATAAGGAAATAATCGCTCTTAGTATCTTCTTTCTTTGATACGTGCTTTCTTTCCGGTTAATCCTCTTAGATAGAAAATCCTTGCTCTACGAACAACACCACGTTTGTTCACAACTATTTCATCAATAAAAGGAGATGAGAACGGAAATATTCTTTCTACTCCAACACTTCCAGACATCTTTCTTACTGTGAAAGTTTCTGTAATGCCAGAACCTGAACGTTGGATAACATCTCCGCGGAATTGCTGAATACGTTCCTTTTTTCCTTCAACAATTTTATAAGATACAGTTATTGTATCTCCAGCCTTAAATTCAGGATATTCTCTTCTTGTATTTAAGCTGTCAACATATTTCATTAATTCTGTCTTGCCCATTTCTTTACTCTTTTTTTGGGATTATACAATTTGATTAATTATTCTTCACTTTTGCAACAATTGCTGAGAAAGCTTCAGGATGATTCATTGCTAAATCTGCTAAAACCTTACGATTAAGCTCAATGTTGTTTTTATGAAGTTGTCCCATGAATACCGAGTAAGAAACATCGTTTAAACGGCAAGCCGCATTGATACGGTTAATCCATAATGCACGGAATTCTCTTTTCTTAACTTTTCTGTCACGGTAAGCGTACTGTTGTCCTTTTTCCCATTTGTTCTTTGCAACAGTCCAAACATTTTTACCTCTACCCCAAAAACCTTTAGTACGTTTGAGGATTTTTTTTCTGCGTGCTCTCGAAGCAACGGCATTTACTGATCTTGGCATAATTTTTAATTTTTTTCGTATTAGCGTTCCCTTAGGAATCTTTTTAGGCTAAATACAATGGTTAATAACTCCTTTTTCTGGCAATAATTTACTTTAAAAGCATTTCCATAATACGTGGCGTATCAACTACGCTAACTGTACTTGTATGCGTAAGATTTCTCTTTTGTTTAGTCGTCTTCTTTGTAAGAATATGACTATGGTACGCATGCTTTCTCTTAATCTTGCCTGAACCAGTAAGCGTGAAACGCTTTTTCGCACTGGATTTTGTTTTCATTTTTGGCATTTTACGTCCTTTTTTTTGTTTGTTGTTTATAATTATTTCTTTGGAGCAATAATCATTATCATCCTTTTACCTTCTAATTTAGGCATCATCTCTGGTTTCCCGTATTCAAACAATGCTTCGGCAAATTTCAGTAATTGGGTTTCCCCTTGCTCTTTGTATATAATTGTTCTACCTTTAAAAAATACATCTACTCTAACCTTATTCCCTTCCTGTAGAAATTTAATAGCGTGTTTTAGTTTGAAATCAAAGTCATGTTGGTCGGTTTGAGGTCCAAGTCTTATTTCTTTTACAACAATCTTGGTACTCTTTGCCTTGATTTCTTTTTGTTTTTTCTTTTGTTCGTAAAGGAACTTTTGATAATCAATAACCTTACAAACCGGTGGGTTGGCCGATGGTGAGATTTCGACTAAGTCTAATCCCAAATCATTAGCTACTCTTAAAGCATCTTTGATATTATAGATGCCAGATTCCAAATTTTCTCCAACTACTCTTACAACTGGTGAATCAATTTTCTCATTGATTTTATGTAGTTCTTCTTTTGGTTGATACCCTTTTCTTTGTCTATTGAAAGGAACGTGTGTTGCTATAATTAAATCCTCCTATATTAATTTATAATCTATTTTTGATGTATTTTTATTCTAATTCTTTTTCTACTGCTTGGTTAACCAATTCAGCAAATTCTTCAATCTTCATTGAGCCCAAATCTCCTTCTGTGTGTCGGCGAACCGATACAAGTCCTTCACCCTCTTCTTTTTCTCCAACAATTAGCATAAAAGGAATTTTCCCAATTTCTGCATCTCGAATCTTCTTTCCTGTCTTTTCGCTTCTATTGTCAATACTACCTCTTAGACCCAAATTAGCGAGCAAAGATAATACTTTTTTTGAATATAGCTCATATTTTTCGCTAATTGGTAGAATAATAAATTGTTCAGGTGTTAGCCAAAGAGGGAATTTACCTCCTGTATGTTCAATTAATACAGCTACAAATCTCTCCATTGAGCCAAAAGGAGCACGGTGAATCATAATTGGTCTATGCTTTTGATTATCTGCTCCAGTGTATTCTAATTCAAATCTTTCTGGAAGATTATAATCAACTTGGATTGTTCCCAATTGCCATTTTCTACCAATAGCATCCTTAACCATAAAGTCAAGTTTAGGACCATAGAAGGCAGCTTCTCCAATTTCTGTAACAGTATTTAATCCTCTTTCTTTAGAAGCTTCAATAATTGCATTTTCTGCCTTTTCCCAAGCCTCATCGCTTCCAATATATTTTTCTTTATTATTAATATCTCTTAAGGAAATCTGTGCTGTGAAGTTTTCAAACTTAAGAGTTTTGAAAATATAAAGTACTATATCAATAACCTTACAAAATTCTTCCTTCAATTGTTCTGGAGTACAGAAAATATGAGCATCGTCCTGAGTAAATGACCTTACCCTTGTCAACCCATGCAATTCTCCACTTTGTTCATAACGATAAACTGTTCCAAATTCAGCAAGTCGAACAGGTAAATCCTTATATGAACGTGGTTTGAATTTATATACCTCAACATGGTGAGGACAATTCATTGGTTTAAGGAAATATTCTTCTCCCTCAAATGGAGTTGTAATAGTTCTAAATGAATCCTGACCATATTTTTGATAATGTCCTGAGCATTTATATAAACTTACATCCCCAATATGTGGAGTGATTACCTGCTCATAACCATATTCCTTTTGAACCTTCTTTAAAAAGTTCTCTAATCTCTCTCTTAGTGCAGCCCCTTTTGGTAGCCACATTGGAAGACCTTGACCAACAGTTTGAGAAAACATAAAAAGCTCTAATTCTTTCCCAAGTCTTCTATGGTCTCTCTTCTTCGCTTCTTCCAAGAATTCCATGTATTCGTCAAGTTCCTTCTTCTTTGGGAAGGTTATCCC
>Ga0265293_10010341_pt1 | contig 13068 bp, 8 predicted proteins | sample Munlanlewell138R_FD_192505 | JGI IMG/M metagenome (GOLD analysis project Ga0265293, IMG submission 192505) | Leachate microbial communities from a municipal landfill in Southern Ontario, Canada - Leachate well 138R | ecosystem: Engineered > Solid waste > Landfill > Unclassified | place: Canada... | reverse complement strand
TGACCACACCGTTACGCACGGTGCCGTCCTGGATGGGCAGCTCGCCCGTGATGAGCTCGAAGGAGTCGCCCACGGCGTTGGTGATGTTCACCAGGTCGGCGGTGGAGGTGATGTGGAACATGGCGTTGCCGTTGGCGAAGATGGCGTCGGAGCCGTCCCAGTCCTCGAGGCGACCGGTGTAGGTGTACCAGCCGTTGTCGTTGAGGCTCTTCATGAAGTTGAAGACGTTCTTCACGGCTTCGGAGGTGAGGAGCACCTCGGTGGCGCGGCCAGCGCGACCGTTGTCGTTGTTCACGAGGGGCGCGCCCTGCTGCGCCACCCACTGCTCAACGAACCAGCCGTTGAGGCTCATGCCGAAGCACTTCACGTCGGCGGTGAGCACGCCAGCGTCCTCAGCCGCCTGGCAGGCGTTGAGGATGCCCTCGTAGGTGCGCGGCACGGAACCGATGCCCGCCGCTTCCATGAGCGTGAGGTTGGCGTAGATGATTGGGCTCGACGAGTTGAACGGGATGGAGTTCACCTTGCCGTCGATGGTGTAGTAGTTCAGCACGGGGGCGATGTAGTCGTCGGTGTCGAACGGCCCGAGGTCGATGACGGGCATGAAGATGCCGGAGTCAACAGCAATCTGGCTGCCCACTTCGTAGAGCTGCACGAGGTGCGGCGGGTTGCCCTGACGGGCGGCCAGTACGGCAGCCTGCTGCGTTTCCGGGTAGCTGCCCTTGCGCTCGCCAACCACCACGTAGTTCTTGCCGTCGGCGGCTAGTTGGGCGTTGAACTCGTCGATGCGATCTTGGATCCAACCGGAGCGATTGGCGTCGGAGAAAGCGTGCCAGAACTCGATCTGAGTCTGGGCGAACGTGGTGGCCACCAGCGAGAGGGCTGCAAGGACCAGCAGGATGCGTTTCATTCGTACCTCCATACGATGTTGCTGCAAAGTTACTTCTCGACCATGACATTGTAGCCGCCATTACCCGAAATGGCAGGCGCATCCGTTCAGCGCCCAGGCAGAGTATTTGCCAAATGTCACAGTGGCGTCATTGACGTGCAGCACGTGGTAGGGCCGTATCATCAACGGCATGAGCCTAGACGGCAACGGCATCTATACAAGTAACCCTTGGAGCGGGCGCCTGCCCCTGGCCCTGGGCCACCGCGGGGCCCCCCACGAGGCGCCAGAGAACCGCCGCCAGGCGTTGACCACAGCCTTCGCGCTCCTCGACGGCGTAGAAACCGACCTGCACCGCAGCCAGGACGGCGCGCTGGTGGTGAACCACGACCCGTTCGTCGGGCCCGTCATTACTACCGAGTCGCTCATAGCCCTGAACGACCTGGCCGACCTGCGACAGGCGGAGCCTTCGCTGCTCACCCTGGCCGACCTGCGGTCGCTGCTGGAGGAGTACCCGCAGGGGCTCGCCAACCTCGAGTTGAAGACGGGCGAGCCGTTCAACGACTCGCGCGCCGCCGACCTGGCTGCCGAGTTGGCCAGCTGGCCCGCTGAGGTGGTCGAGTGCGTGTGGATCTCGAGCTTCGATCCTCTGGAGCTGCTGCGCCTAGCGGAGCGGGGCGTTCCTGCGCCGCTGGCCTTCCTCGCTTACGAGGCCAGCGCCCTAGCGCTACTGCCGAGCCTGCCGGTGGCGGCGGTGCACCCGCACCACACGTTGGTAACGCGTGACCGCGTGAACGAGTGGCACGCCGCCGGCCTGGCCGTGTTCGTGTGGACCGTGAACGAGGAGCCGCTCGCGCGGCAGTTGCTTGAGGACGGGGTGGATGGGCTAATCGGCGATTTTCCAGAGGTGTTGTTGGGCGCGCGGGGCGGTTGAGCTAGGTCACGCAGGCTCCACCACCGGCCGCCATTTGCCTGCCTCGCGCTTCAGCCGCTCGAGCTGTTCCCAGTAGGCCCGCACGCTGCCTCTCCCGTCGTCGGTCAGGCTGACCACCGTGCGCGGCACCTTGCCGGCGAACTCCTTGCGGATAAGCACTACGCCCGCCTCCTCCAACTTGCTCAGGTGCGCGGAGAGGTTACCTTTCGACAGGCCTGTGAGGCGAAGCAGGAACACGAAGTCGGCTGACTCGCAGGCCGATAACGCCGTGACGATGGCCAGCCGGCCCGGTTCGTGGATGATCTTGTTGAGTGAGGCGAGCTCCTGGAACGGTTCGTTCATACGGCCTCACCGCTCTCCCCGTGCCCGAACTCGGACGCAGCGGGGTTGCCTAGCTCTCGTTGGATGTGCCTGAGTTCGCGCACCAGCGTGGCGTGGGCGATGAAGGCATGACCGATCAATCCCACCGCCAACACCGACAACCTCACGACACCGTTGGAGAAAGGGTGAACCGAGCCGGGAAGCCCCAACCATGCGCCCAGCGGCACGAGCGCCAACGAGAGAAGCAGCGCTCCGGCGATGACGTTGAACGGCAAGTAAGGTCTGTACGCGACGCCTATACCGAGAACTACCGCCCCGAACACCACGAAGGGCCATGAGAGGACGTCGCCCTCAAACACGGCGGTCGGGACCCCCATGTACCGGATCAGCAGTCCGGGGACCACCGCGAACCCGATAAGCAACACTCCTACGTAGGCGAAGAGCGGTCGCCAACTCTTGCCGCCCGCGGGCCGCACCAGCCCGAAGGAGTGCTCGTACCAACGCCTAACGCGGCGCGATAAGAAGTCGGCGGCGAAGAGGCTCCCAATCGCCACAGCCCAACTCCAAACGCCGCGCACCAGCCCGGTATCTACCAGCAGAGGCACGAGAAACACTAGCAGCGAGGGCAGCGTGGCGTAACCCTGCAGCACCGGGTAGGCGCGGGTCAGTTGCGCAAGGCGGCCCCCGCTCAAGGTCGACGTTCGGGTGGTGGCCATCAGTTCCTCCCGTGGGAGAGGATAGCACCTAATGCAAACCGGTTTGTGCAACAGACCAATTCCTCGACTTGGTCCGCGTATCCAATTTTCAGAAGTGCGCACCCGAGGAGTGCGCGCCAGTCAAGAATTGCACCGATTGGAAATCGGATTGCCAATCGGTGCACGTCGCGTATAGCAACGCATCCCTACCGCACCTCCACCTGCACCCGCGCCGAGCGCCCCTCCGCGTCCACCAACGAGAGGGTCACGAAGCCAGGGCCCGGCACCTCCAGCCGGGTCTCCCGCTCGTAACTGCCCAGCAGCACCGGCTCGCCGTTAGCGAACCAGGCGAACGGCGCCCGGCCACGCTCCACCTTCACGGGGATCCCGCCGGCCAGCGGCGCCAGCGCTGCTCCCTCCGGCGGGAACGTCAGGCGCGGAGAGTCCTCCGTCTGCACCACCCGCGAGCCGAACTGCTGCAGGTGCGCGGGCAGCTCAGCGTTGGACGCCGCCGTCAGCAGCGTGGGCGGCGCGGGCGGTTGCGGCTGCACGCCGCCTAAGCGCGCGAACAGTTCGAACAGCACCGGCACCGCCACGTCGAGACCGTACATGCCCGGCACAGGCGAGCCGTCCGCGCGGCCCACCCACACGCCGGCCACGTGCTCGCCATCGAAGCCCAGCGCCAGCGCGTCGCGGTGCCCATGCGAGGTGCCGGTCTTGAACGCCAACGGCACGTTGGGCGCGCCCGCCGGGCGCGGCGCGGTGGCCAGGATGTTCGCCACCTGCCAGGCGGCCTCCGGGGTCATGAGGCGGGGTGAGGGCACCGGCTCGGTACCCGCTGCGCCCGTATCGAGCGCCGCCACCTCCTCCCCCGCCACCACGCTCAACTCCCGCGCGGTGCCGCCCCGCGCTATCGCGCCGTACAGCTGGACTAACCCCTCTAGGCTCACGCCCACACCGCCTAGGGCTATGGCTAAACCGGCGGCGTCGCCGGGCACCTCGGCCTGCACCCTCGCCTGGCGCAGCGCGGTCAGCAGCCGCGCCGGTCCGATGGCCTGCGTGAGCTCCACCACCGGCAGGTTCAGCGACTGCTGCAGCGCGTAGCGCGCCGTGACCTGCCCGCGGAACACGCCGTCGAAGTTCTGCGGCGCGTACCCGCCGTAGTCCTCTGGCCGGTCGTTGAGAAGCGTTTCGGGGTGCGCCATGCCGTCGGAGAACGCCACGCCGTACACCAGCGGCTTAAGGGTGGAGCCCGGCGAGCGCAGCGCCTGCGTCATGTCAACGAAACCGCGCCGCGGCTCACTGGTGTAATCCGCGGAACCAACAGTGGCCAGGACCGCGCCACTGTTCGGGTCAGCCACCATGAGCGCAACGGTGGCCTGCGGCGGCAGCCCCACCAGTGCGCTACGCGCCAGCGCCTCCAGCGCGACCTGCAGATCGAGGTCGATGCTGGTGCGGTGCACCAAGGTCAACGGCTGAGCGGCTCGCAACCGGTCAGCTAAGTGCGGCGCCAGGGCGGGGAACGGCTGACGCGCACGGGGCAAAGCCTCGGTCAGTGCAGCCAGCGCGGCTTCCTCGGTGATAACTCCCAACTGCGCGGCGCGGCGCAGTACCCTCTCGCGCGCCGCCGCCGAGGCCTCCGGATGCAGGTCCGGCGCTCTTGAGGCGGGCGCCTGCGGCACGGCCACCAGCAGAGCGGCCTGCGCCTCGGTCAGCCGCTCCGGCTCCTTGCCGAACCACGCCAGGCTGCCAGCCCGTACGCCCTCGAGGTTGCCGCCCATTGGGGCCAGTTGCATGTACAGGGCGAGGATCTCTTCCTTACCCAGCCGCCGCTCCAGCGCCCAGGCCACACGCATCTGCCGCACCTTGCCAGCCAGCAGGCCCGTGCTGCCGCCCTCCAGCAGGCGCGCCACCTGCATGGTGAGGGTAGAGCCGCCCGACACGAGGCGACCGCCGAGCAGCGACTGCGCGGCCGCGCGGGCGAGCGCAACCAGATCGACACCATTGTGGTGGTAGAAGCGCCGGTCCTCGTACGCCAGCAGCATGGCCAGGTAACGCTCGTCCACCGATTCCGGCGCCACGCGCAGGCGCCACACGCCGTTACCCACCGTGAAAGCGCGCAGCAGGCGGCCGTCTTGCGCTAGCACCTCAACCGAAGTGGCTGGCGTTAGGGGCGGCAGCTCCGTGACGTCTACCCAGCGGTCCCACCCGAGCCACGCGGCCGCAGCCAGCAGCGCCAGGCTGAAGGCTGCGACCAGGGTCCGGCGTGGCCTGCTGCGCACGGTTCAGTGGGCCCTTACTGCCCGATGACCAGCCGCCCCGCCTGGCCCACGGCCCGGTTGGTTGGCCGGTAGGCGTCCTCAACCAGCGGCGCAGCGTGGTGGAACTCGCCTGGCGACACGGCGCGCACGAAGTACGCCACCCGCAACGGCTCCAGCGCGGTCCAGCGCACGGCGGTCACGAACCGGTCGGCGCGCGCCTCCGTCATGTCGGGACCGGAGTGCACCTGCAGCCAGTCCAGCGCACGCACGTCGCCGCTCCGCAGCACGTTCGGGTTGTCGATCTCGAAACCGGCCGGCAGCGGGTCCTCTATCATCAGCAGCCCGCCCTGAACGCCGCGCTGAGGCACCACCTCGAGCACCACCACCAGGCGGTCGCCGGCCCGAAGGGCGGTCAGGTCGGCGAGCTCGCCAGCGGCCGTGTACAGCGTGCGGGTTATGGAGTAACCCACCCCGCCCGCTGCCGGCGGGGTCACTGGAACGCCGCTGGTCGTGACCGTGAGCGTCACCACCTCGCCGCCGACGTTGGTTACCTCGAGCGGCTCGCCCGCCAGGCGCCTGACGGCGTTGCCCGGCAACGGTTCGCCGTTCAGCTCGAGCATGCTGGCCTCGGCGCCGAGCGCCACCGCCGCCCGCAGGACCCAGGCGGCCTCCTGGCTGGAGCGGTAGCCGCTACCCAGTTCGGTGGCCACCAGGCCCGTGAGCCTGCCCCGGTCCACCGCGCCGCTGCCGGCCTCGGTTGCCAGCGCCAGCACCCCGGCGCGGTCGCGCAACCGCGTGCCGAAGTCGGCACGCCAAGAGTTGTCCTCGGCGTTCGCCAGCGCCAGGCGCTCGGCTTGAGCGAACATGGTCTCGCTGCGACCGCGCTCGCCGTAGGCGGCCAGAGCCGCGCCTAGTTGGGCGGCAGCCAAGGGCGTGTCGAACCGCTCCGGCAGAACGTCGGCGTGATAGCGCAGGTCGCCTATCGCTGCCTCACCAGCCTGGGCCAGGACGTAGAAGGCGTAGGCGTAACCCGCCGCCCCGTCGGACATGGAGCCAGCGCGCGCCAGTTGGTTGCGGAGGTTATCCAGCGCCGTCCGAATGGCCGCCGCTGGCACCACGGCGCCATGCGCCTCAGCCCGCAGCAGCGCCTCGGTCGCGTAAGCGTCGAGCCACACGTCGAAGCCGCCCGGGTACCACTGCCCGAAGCTGCCGTTACCGGCCTGCCGGGTCAGCAGCCGGTCCACCAACTCCTGCACCCGCGCGGCCAGGTCGCCGCGCTGCACCAGCCCCATGTCGATCACCGCTTCGGGCGTGAGCAGCAGGGGCAGCAGGCTCGAGGCCAACCTCTCGGTGGAGCCGTAACCGTAACCGGTCAGGCGCAAGACCTGCCCCGGCACGTCCAGGGCTGCCCCGCGACCGGCGGTGAGCACGGCGCTGGCGGTACCGGGCCGCAGTCCAGCCAGGGCGTCGTCGTCGAGTACGAAAGTGCGACCGGGCGCCAGCTCCACCTGTTCCGTGCGCGTGGTGGCGGGATCAGTGTGCAACACGCTGAGGCGCAGCTCGCGCCGCACTTCCACCCCGTCGGGAGTTGTCAGCGCCACCGTGTACACGTGATCGCCGAGCTCGGTGGGCGCCAGCCGCAGGTCGAGCACGGCACGCGAGCCGGCCGCAACCTCCACCGTGGCGGGCACGTTAGCCAGGCCGTGGCCCTCTACACGCAGCTGCATGCTGCCAGCCGCACCGTCCACGTGCGTGAGCTCGAGGCGCAGGCGGCTGATGTCGCCCGGCGTTAAGAAGCGCGGCAGGCTGCCCTGCACCACAACGGGGTCGCGCACCAGCACGTCGGCTTCGCCTCCCCTACGGCCGTGTCGGTCCACACCACCGCCATGAGCCGCACGGCGCCGTTGAAGGCGGGCAGCTCGAACGTGACCTCGGCGTTACCCCCCACCAGTTCCACGGGGCCTGAGAAGAGCGCTACCAGGTCCTCGGTTGGAACGGGTCCGGTGCTCATATCGCCAGCCGCGTCGCCGCCCGAGCGCACGTCGCCCAGGGCGCCCTGCCGGGCGTCGATGAGGCGGCCGTACAGGTCTCGAATGGCCACGCCCAGCCGCCGCTGACCGAAGTAATGCTCGCTGGGCTCGGGCGACCCGAAGCCCGTGAGGTTGAGGATGCCCAGGTCAACCGCGGCAACCGTGGCGTAGGCGGGGCCCTCCACACCGGGCGCCTCCAGCGTTACGGTCAAAGCCTGTCCGGAGCGCAGTTCGGCGGGCGCCGCCAGTGCCACGTTCAGGTGCCTGGCGCCAGGGTCGACCTCCGCGTGCGCCAGCCCCAGGCTGCGGGCGGGCAGATGCTCCGGGCCGTCCGACGGCCTTATCAGGCTGGCGGTCACGTAGGCGCCCGCGCCCCACTCGTCGGTAACGGGCAGCTGCACCGTTGTCTCGCCCGCCACCTCTACAAGCTGCATGTGCACCACGCGGTCCGCCAGGACGGTCACCAGCGCCACGCCGGGTTCGCTTGGCAGGATGCGCAAGGTAGCAGTGTCGCCAGGGGCGTAGGTCTCGGCGTCCAGCGACACCTCGAGCAGGTCGGGCATCTCGCGCGCGGCGTCGGTGGCGAACCAGCCTGCGGAGAAGCTCACCGAGGCGCTAATGTGCGGCTGGCCCACGTGCACCACGCGCAGTTCGTAACGGCCCCAGGTCACCGGAACGCTCACGGTGGCTGGCGCTTCACGCGCCGCTACGGTGCCTTCGGCAACGCGTTGCCGCTGCGTGACCGGCTCCCAGTACCACCTGCTGCCGTACGAGTACCACTGGTAGGTGGTCTCCACCCGGTCCACCAGCCAACTGAGCTCGGCGTTGCCCGCGTTGCCGTCGGGGTTCACAAGCACCAGGTCGAACTCGGCCTCCGCACCCTCGGGCAGCGTGCCCTCGAAGCCGGAGCGGATGCCTATCACGCCGGTGGTTGGCCTCAGGTTGCGCGTCAGGGTGCGCTCTACCGGCCGGGAGGAGCCGTCGAGTACGGTGGTCTCTACCGACATCACGTAAGGCACGGGATCGAGCTCCAGCCGCTCGAGCGGCAGCGCTACCTGCACCAGGCCCTGCTCATCGGTCAGCAGGCCGGCGGGTAAGGAGCGCATCTGCGCCGCGGCGCTCCGGTCGCCCTGGCCGAAGCTGAAGCCCGGCCAGCCGGGCAGGCTGCTGGTGCCGGTTATGCGCACGCTGCCGGTAACGGTCATGCCCGCGGCCGGCGCACCGAACAGGTGCCGCGCGGCGACCTGAAGGCGCGGGGAGGCGGCCGCCACCACCAGCGCTTCGTCGGACGCCTCGCCCACTAGCGCCAGTTCCACGTCTATGCGCTCTGGTACGAAGTCCTCTACCAGCACGGTGGTTACGGCCAGGGGCGGCGCCGATTTATCGACCAGCGCCTCCACGCGCCAGGCGCCGCGAGGCACGTTGGCGCCCAGTGGCAGCTGCAGCACGTAACCGCCCGCCTGGTCGCCGGTAGCCAGCTCCTCGCTGTACTCCACGCCGTCGGGGCGCAGCAGGCGCACGGTGAGCGGCAGTCCACTCACCGCCGCCGCCCTTGCGTCGCGCAGCAGCACGGTGAGGTGAATGCTCTCGCCGGGCCGGTAGGCCCCGCGGTCGGTGGTCATGAACACGTCTATGGGGCCGGGAGCCTCGCGCCCAGCTACGCCCCGGTCGGTCAGGTCGAACTCTGGGTCCTCTAGGGAGATGACCGTGAAGTCGTCGTCGCTCTCGACCAGAACGGCTGCCGGCGCCGCGTTACCGCTGCCCAGCGCCAGCGCGGCCGCGAACTGCACATGGCCCTGTTCGTCGGTAACGTCCTCGCCTAGCACCCGGTTGGAGCGCGCCAGCAGCGCCACCCGCAGGCCGGGCGCGGGCTGCGCGTCGGAGAGCCTCTGCACCACCACGTGAACGCCGTCGTTGCCGGCCAGCGTTGTAACACCCAGGTCCGACACCAGGAACCACTGCATGGCCTGCGCCACGGAGCCGTCCTCGTTTCCGGCTACATCGGCGCGCAGCACGTACACGCCCGGCGCCAGGTCGCCCGCCTCGGCCAGCGGCAGCTGCGAGGTGGTGGTCTGGTTCAGCTCACCATCTAAGAACGCCTCGCCGCGCCACACTTGCTCGGCCATGAGCTGCTCGAAGCGGTCGCCCTCCCAGCCGCTCATGGCGCGCAGGAAGTCGCCTTCACGGATGGTTGCAACGAGGTTGCGGTCGGAAACGCGCAGGAGCGAGAGCAGTAGATGATCCGCGTTGACCGTCTCGACCGGCAGGCTCCTCGGCCCGGCTGCGGGCAGAACGTAAGCGCGGCCGGGGAAGCGCACCATGGGGTTGCGGTCACGCACGTAGGCGGTTACTGGCACGTCGGTCGGGATGGAGTCGCCGTCGAGGCTGGGTAGGCCCGCGCGGATGACCAGCGAGTAGGTCTCGCCGAACTGCACGCCGCTTACGCACAGTTGGCTGCCCTCTACCTCCACTGCCAGCGCCTGGTTGGAGCGCTGCACGAAGCGCGAGTAATCCTCGGTCGGGTCCAAGGCGGAGGAGAACCACACGCAGATCCGCGGTGCGGCGGAGGTGGTCTCCACGTCGTTGCGCAGCACGCGGAAGCCGAACCGTTCACGTAGCCGCGTCAGCTCTTCGCCGGCGCTACCCGGGGCTATCTGGTCGGCCAGGCGTACGGCCGCCAGCGCCTCGGCCCCCCTCGAGTTGCCCTCCAGGGCGAGCGCCATGATCATCAGCGCCTCTGCACGCTCGGGTTCGGGGAGGCGCAGCGCAGCGTTGGTGGCCGCGCTGATGGTGCGGCGCCGCAGGTCGAAGGTCATGTTGCTGGAGGCCACGGCGAGCGCCCAGCGCGCCCGCGCGTGCGCCAGCCAGGCGTGCCCGCTGTCGGCCACCGTGACCGCTGCGCCGGTGGAGGTCACGGCCTGCACCACGTCCTGACGGCTGGCCAGGTCCAGCCAGTACGCTTCGCTTTCCAGCTCGGCCTGGTAGTTCTCGGCCATAGCGTCGGCCTGCTGCCGGGCCAGTTGGAAGTCGAACTCGTCGAGGAAGTCGAGCGTCAATGCCGTGTCACGCGCGCGCTCCAGCAGCGCAGGGCTGCGGTCCGATACGAAGCCAGATACGGCGTCTACGTAGCCTTGCGTGGCCTGCGCCGTGTCCTTGAGGAAGCACGCGCCGTTGCGCTGGTTGAAGGTGAAGGCCGCGCAGTCGCCGTCGGCCAGGCACGCGGCGTGGCAACGCTGCAGGGTGATGTCGAAGATGCTCCTGATGTCGTTACCGGGCACGTCGATGTTGCTGGCGGTGGTCGCGAAGCGCTCAGGTACCGGAGCAGTCTGCGCCCAGCCTGCGCCGAGACCACTCAACAGCGTCAGGACCAGTACGAGCGCCCGCAGGCTGTGAGCGACGATGCGGCCCGAACGCGGGGTTACATCGGGGTTGCCGCCAGGCCATTGGCGCGCTGGTCTAGTAGACGAAGCTCGGCTGACTGTAGGCATCGTTGGCCCCCATGAATGGAATAAAGGCAGGCTAGCACGCGGTAGTTGACCATCTCCGGGCGGTTGGGCAGGCGCGTCAGACGGGCCGCGCCTCCAACCATTTGCGCGCCATGCGCCTGATCTCGAAGTAGTGCCCCGACTCGTGCTCGAGGAGGTGGAACACGATCCAGGCGGGGGTAACGGCGTAATCCTCACCCGCTGGCTCTCGCGCCCTGCCCCACTCTTCCAGCGTTAGGCCGCTCACAACGTCCAGGAAGCGCTGGCGCGTGCGGTTGAGCCGCTCGCGCAGCTCGCTGAAACCTAGGCCCGTGATGTGCGGCAGGCGGCCCTGCTCGTCGCGCGCGCCTAGCGGCACCAGCTCAAGGATGTCGTCCGGGTAGGGCGTCATGAGCATGTCGGAGTACAGCCAGTCCATCTCGATGTGCGCCACGTGGTACGCAAGAGACGCCACCGAGTTGTCATCGCCGTCTAGTCCGCGCCACTCCAGGAACCACTGACCGAAGCCTGCCTGCTCGACGCGGTTCAGGGCGTCCAGCAGGCCAGCGCGCACCTCCTGCATGCCCCACAGCCACACACCAATCTCGGGCACGGCGCCCGGGTAGCTTCCCATGCTGTGGTGCCGACGGTCGGGTTGGTTCGACATGCTCTCAATCCCTGTCCACCAGCAGCGGGAGCGGGTCAATGGCGCGCCAGGCACACAGGTTGTCGGGCTCGCCGAGGTACACGCCGAAGTGCAGGTGGGTCGGCGTTGTGGCGGCGTTGCCCGAGTTCCCGACGTAACCGATTACCGTGTCCGTCTCTACGCGCTGGCCTTCCTTGAGGTTCTCCGGTAAGGAGTCGAAATGAGTGTAGAAGTAGCGCACGCCGCCGTCGCCGACCACGGTCACTGATAAGCCGCCGAGACTCAGGTCGTCGAGCCGGTACACGAAGCCGGGTGCTGCTGCCCTCACGGGGGTGCCGCGCGGCGCGAAGATATCCACGCCGTCGTGCGTGCGGTTGCCCGCTCTGGGCGCACCGAAAGTGGCGGCCACCTGACCCACTCGCACGCCCTCCACAGGGGCGAGCAGCCTGTCGACCATGTTCGGACCCACACGTGCCAGGAAGGCGGGCATGAGCTCCGCGTAGCGGGCGCGCATCTCGAAGCGCAGGCGCTCGGCTTCGGTGGTGGGCTCAGGCTGCGCGTCTCTGGGCCCGCACTGGTATTCCGCTAGGTGCGGGCTCAGGTCCGCCCAGTTCGGGTCGGGAAGGGTCTGGGCTAGGGCCGCGCCAAGAACGGCCAGCGCCGCGCAGAGCGCAACGATTGCCGGTGTGTAACGACGGACGGAACGTGGATGCATGCGCTCCTCCCTCCTCGGAGTGCTTGATCGGCGGGCGTCGGGCCACGGGAGCGTTGCTCGCCAGTGGCGCGCGGTTCTCACAGGCATGACTCATCGAGGGTACCGGAGCGCTTGCCTCGCCGGATGGGAGCCGTCCGGACCCGTCTTAACGCTTGGGTATGCTCGAGCATGCGAGAACCTGAACAGGGGGCCGCACGGGTTAAGCCTTACGGCGAGCTTCCCTCCGTGTGGCAAGCATGTTTGGAGCAGGCGTGGGAGGCCTTTCTGAACGGGTCCCTACCGATCGGCGCCGTCATAGTTGGCGCGGGTGGGCAGGTTCTGGCGGTGGGTCGCAACCGCTTGGGCGAGAGTGGCGAGCACGCCCCTCACGTCCACGGCACGCCCTACATAGAAGGTTCGCCCCTGGCGCACGCTGAGGTGAACGCCATCTTGCAGTTGGGGCACCGCCGCACAGAACCGCGCCCAGTGCTGTACACCACCACTGAACCTTGCCCGCTCTGCATGGGCGCCAGCCGCATGGCTGGCCTGGGGCGCGTGGTATTCGCCTCTAGAGACGAGTGGGCTGGAGCAGCCGTCATGGCCGAGCGTATCCCTTACCTACAGGAGATGGGCCCCAGCGTAGAGGGGCCCATCTCCGACCTAGAACTACCGCTCATGACTTGGCTACTAGCCGCCCATGGGAACCAGCAGGTGCGTACCGGTTCGTTCATCGACCGCTGGCGTGAGCGGCATCCGCTGGCTGCGGAAGTTGGATTGCGTTTGAACACCAGTCAGGCGCTAAGGCAAGTAGCCGCCAACGGGGTCGAGGCCGTGTGGTCGGCGCTGGCGGTGGAGTTGGGCTCGACCGACTGAACGCCTAGAGCATCTAGGCCCCGAACCCTAGTACGACCCGAGCACCGCCAGCCGCGCCAGCGTCATGTCAACTCCGGCCACGCAAGCGGGCTTGGTCGGGTCGGGCGTGGTGAAGCCGCTGCTTATGTCCTCAGCGCGGTAGGCCACGACCGGCAGACCGTTCGGTTGGATAGCCAGCGCGGGCTGCCGCAGGAACCACATGCCCACCGTGCAGTTGTGAAACAGGAATATGTCGTCGGGCGGGATGTCGCTAGCCATCTCACCCAC
>Ga0265293_10010339_pt1 | contig 13068 bp, 10 predicted proteins | sample Munlanlewell138R_FD_192505 | JGI IMG/M metagenome (GOLD analysis project Ga0265293, IMG submission 192505) | Leachate microbial communities from a municipal landfill in Southern Ontario, Canada - Leachate well 138R | ecosystem: Engineered > Solid waste > Landfill > Unclassified | place: Canada... | reverse complement strand
GCTGGCAGAAGGCGCGGGGCAACGGAGGCTATGAGATGCGCGCGCTGCGCATCACCAACCTCGCCACCGCCGCAGCAGATCCGGATCGCGCGAAATTCGTCGCCTTCGGCTCCATCCATGCCCGCGAATACACGCCCGCCGAACTCCTGACGCGCTTCGCCGAATGGCTGGTGAAGGAGTACGGACGCGACGCGCAGGCCACCTGGCTGGTGGACAACGTGGACTTCCGCCTGATCCTGATGGCCAACCCGGACGGGCGCAAGAAGGCCGAAACGGGGTTGTCATGGCGCAAGAACACCAACAATGTCGACGGCTACTGCGCGCAGTCTTCCAGCGTCGGCATCGACCTCAACCGCAATTTCCCGTTCCACTGGAATACCACCGGCGGGGAGGGTTCGAGCGGCATTCCTTGCGACGCCACCTTCCGTGGCCCCGGCGCCGGTTCGGAGCCGGAAACGCAGAACCTGGTCGCCTACGTCGCCGGCACCCAATCGCTGGGCAGCTACGTGGGCGGCGCCCTGCCCGACCGTCGCAACGGCGACTTCACCGGCGCCGTGCCGGAAGACTACCGCGGTCTCTTCTTCGATATCCACAGCTACTCGCAGCTGGTGCTGTGGTCCTGGGGCGACACATACGCGCCGGCTCCGAACGATCCTTCGCTGCGCACCCTGGGCCGGCGCCTGGCCTGGTTCAACGGCTACACGCCGCAAGCCTCGGTCGAGCTCTATCCGACCGACGGCACCACCGACGACACCTTCTACGGCATGATCGGCGCGCCCGCCTACACCATCGAACTGGGTATCGACTTCTTCGAGTCGTGCGCCTCGTTCGAGGCAAGCACCTTTCCCATCAATTTCGATGCGCTGAAGTATGCCGCGCGCGCGGCGCACGCCCCCTACCAGTTGCCGTGGGGGCCGGACGCCATCGACATCCTGCTCAAGCCCGATCTCGTCGCACCGGACGAATCCTTCCGGGTCGATGCCCATCTGGACGGCGGCCGCTTCAATGACTCGAACGGCGTGCAGGAACGTAGACCGGTTGGTGGGGCCGTCGCCAGCCTGGAGCTCCCGCCCTGGGCAGCCGGCATCGCACCGGTCACGTTGACGGCGCAGGACGGTACGTTCGACGAGGTTACCGAGATCGCCAGCGGCGCCCTGTCCAGCACGGGCCTCGCCGTGGGGCACCACCTCGTCTTCGCGCAGGGCAGTGACGATCTCGCGCGTGCCGGCACCGCGGACGCGGCGTTCCTCGAGATCGCTCCGGCGGAATCGATCGCCGGCCTGGCCGGGGACGTGACGCGCATCAGCGATGGCGCACCTGTGCTCGCCACCCTGACGATGCGCGAGAGCATCACCGGATCGGAGCGTCGCACCACCAGCGAGCCGGATGGCGGCTATGTACTGCGCAACAAGGGCGGCACGGTGGATGTGCGGGTCAGCGCACCCGGATACCTCATCGAAGAGGCCACGAATCTCGTGCTCACGCCCGGCGAGACCCTGCGCCGCGATTTCCGGCTGTACTCGGAGTGCGTCGTGTTCGAAGACGACGTGGAGGACGGCGGCGCTGCGTGGACGGCGCAGTCTCCCTGGATCATCGACGACGCCATTCCGGGGCATCCAGGCCATGCCTGGAACACGCCGAACTACGGCAACAACCTCAACCGCGCGTTGACGCTCGCCTCATCGCTTGATCTGGGCGGTTACGAGCAACTGGCACTCGAGTTCGACGATCGCTGCGCGACCGAGGGCGGCTGGGACTTCGGCTACGTCGAGTACAGCATCGATGGGGGAACCACGTGGACGAGCGCGTACACGTGCTCCGGCCGCCAGGGTTGGCAGCACAATCGCGTCGAACTGCCCGTCGCAGTCGACGGCAGCAACGCCTTCCGCTTCCGCTTCAGGCTGAAGTCCGATCCCTACGTCAACGGCGCGGGCTGGGCCGTCGACAACGTTCGCCTGAGCGCCGGCGGCCAGGCATGTCGCGACGGTCAGGTGCCGGCCGAACTGCCGATTTTTGCCAACGGTTTCGAGTGACCCAACCCGGCGCCGACCCGCACCCTGGCGAATGCGAATCTCGATGCGGCGGCGCCCGCGGCAGACGCCGTCTTGCCCGCGGCACCGTTCTGCCGGCCACGACCGGCGCCGGAGCGTCCACGGAACTCGCGCCCATGGATGCGAACTTCAACTGCCCGCGCACCTGACCAGCGCGGCGGCGCAGGAGAGTCAGGTCGCCAGCACGCTCAGCCGCAGGCCCCCTGCGTCGGCACGCAACACGCTGCCCTGTGCGTACCAGTCACCGAGCACGATGCGCCGCGCGGCAGCGCCATCCAGCGTGAATTCGTGCACCGCAGGGCGATGGGTGTGGCCATGGATCAGGGTGCGCACGCCGTGCTCGCGCATGGCCGTGCGGACGGCCGCGTCGTTCACGTCGGTGATGGTCTCGTCCACCGAGCGCGTGTGACGCATGCTTTCGGCGCGCGCCTGGGCGGCAAACGCGCGCCGCTCGGCGAGCGGACGCGCCAGGAAGCCGCGCTGCCAGGCGGGCGCATGCGACTCGGCGCGGAACGCCTGGTAGGCCACGTCATCGGTGCACAGCGTATCGCCGTGCATGAGCAGGACGTTTTCGCCAGCGACCGGGACCACGCTGGGATCGGGCAGCAGGGTCAGCCGCGCCTGGCGTGCCCAGGCATCGCCGATGAGAAAATCCCGGTTGCCATGCATGAAATGGCAGGGCACGCCGCGTGCATGCAGGTCGGCCAGCGCGCCGGCGACCTCTGTCGCCAGTGCATCGGCGGCGTCATCACCGATCCACGCCTCGAACAGGTCGCCAAGGATGTACAACGCTTCGGCTGCGACCACCTCGGCGTGCAGGAACTCGACGAACAGCCGCGTGATGGCCGGGCGGCTGTCGTCGAGATGCAGGTCGGAGATGAACAGCGTGGCCACGGACTGGCGCGCCGGCGAGCCGACTACTGGACGACGCTTGCCTTCTCGATCACCACCGGCTTGACCGGCACGTCGCTGCGGAACGGGCCCTGCGCGCCGGTTTCGACCGCGCGGATCTTGTCCACCACGTCCATGCCACTGACCACCTTGCCAAACACCGCATAGCCCGGATTGCTCTCGCTGGTGTAGTCGAGGCGCGGATTGTCCACCGTGTTGATGAAGAACTGCGCCGTGGCCGAATTCGGATCGGCCGTGCGCGCCATTGCCACCGTGCCCCGCAGGTTGCTGAGGCCGTTCTTCGATTCGATCGGGATCGCCGCGCGGGTGGGCTTCTGGCGCAGATCTTCAGTGAAGCCGCCACCCTGGATCATGAAGTTGCCGATGACGCGATGGAAGATGGTGCCGTTGTAGAAGCCATCCTTCACGTAGGCAAGAAAGTTCTCGACCGACTTCGGCGCCTTGTCCGGATAGAGTTCGATGGTGATGTCGCCCAGCGTGGTGACCAGTTGCACCCTGGGCGGCGCGGCCGGCTTCTCATCGCCCTTGGCATCTGACTTGGCATCTGCCTTGGCACTGGCGGCATCGGCCTTGGCCGCAGCCTTTTCGGCGGCCGGCTTGGCGGTCGAGGCAGGCGCCTGCGCCAGCGCCAGGGCCGGCAGCAACATTACGAAGGCGAGCAGCATGCGCTTGAACATGGGAAAACCTCTATCTGCGGGGAATCCGAGCCGCGCATGATAGGCGCTGCGCGTGCCGCCGTCATGCCCGGAGCGCCAATCGTTCACTCCGGCAAGCTGCCGAGCCGCAATTGCAGGCCAAACGCATCGATGCGCTTGCGCTCCTTTTCGAGCTCGGCACGGGTGAGCGGATGCTGGTCGAGCCAACGCGGCGGAAAGTCCAGTTGCAGGACCTCGCCGGAAACCTGGAGTGTGACGGTCGGCAGCGGTTCGGGACTGCGCCCGCGCTCCAGCAGGGCGCCGAGGCGCAGCAGCACCGCGAGATGGCGCGTCATGCCCTGCAGACGCGCCGGCAACATGCCGATGACTTCCGGCTGCGGCTTGCGCCGATGCAGGCGGATGATCGCAGCCAGTGCCTGCTGACCCTGCCGGCTGAAGCCCTCCAGGTCCGAATGGGCGACGATGTAGGCACCGTGCTGGTGATGCTTGCTGTGGGCAATGGCCAGGCCCAGTTCGTGGATGTCGGCGGCCCAGCCAAGCAGGTCACGTTCGGGCGCGCCGAGTTGCCAGGCCGCCGCCACCTGGTCGAACAGTCCCAGCGCGGCGTGCCGCACCCGCGCCGCCTGCGCACGATCCACCGCATAGCGCGAGGCCAGCGCCGCGATGCTCGCGGCGCGTGGGTCGCCATGCATGTCCGGCCCCACGAGGTCGAACAGCAAGCCTTCGCGCATGGCGGTGTCGCACACGCCGACCTGGGTCAAGCGAAAACTGTCGAACACGGCATCGAGGATGGCCACCCCGCCGGCCAGGGTCGCGCGCCGCTCCTCGGCAAGCCCGGCCAGTTCCAGCCGGTGCACGTCGCCCACGGCGAGGATGGCCTCGCGCAGCCGTGCCAGCGCGGCAGCCGTGATGCCCTGCTCGCACCAGCCGTTGGCCTGCACGATCGCGCCGATCGACCGGGCGGTGCCGGAGGATGCCAACGCCACCTGCCAGCCGCGCGCGCGGAATCCCGCGGCGAACTGCTGCAGCTCGATGGCAATGGCAGTGCGCGCATGTTGCCAGCGCTGCATGTCGCAACGGCCATCGGGAAAATGGCGCAGCGTGCTGGCGATGCAGCCGATCTGCACGCTTTCGGTTTCCAGCGTATCGAAGCCCTGGCCAATGATGAACTCGGTGCTGCCGCCGCCGATATCGACCACCAGGCGCCGCTGCGCCGAACCGGTGTAGGCGTGCGCCACCCCGAGGTGGATCAGGCGCGCCTCCTCACGGCCGCTGACGACCTCGATCGGATGGCCAAGGGCCGTTTCGGCCGGGACGAGGAACACCTGCGGGCGGGCCAGCCGACGCACGGCATTGGTTGCCACCGCGCGCACGTGACCTTCCGGCAATGCGCGCAGCCGCTGGCCGAAACGGGCCAGACAGACCAGCGCGCGGCCCCGGTACTCGGCGTCGAGGCTGCCGTCGGGACGCAGGCCCATGGCCAGGTGCACCGCCTCGCGCATGCGGTCGATCATGCGCATGCCGCCGTGTTCGTAGCGCGCGACCACCAGGTGGAAACTGTTGGATCCCAGATCCACCGCGGCGATGGTGTCGCCTTCGACGATGCCAGCCTCGGCCTGCGCCTGCACCGCGCCCGATCCCGGGGTTGCGTCGGCCGCCAGCGCCATCACGCGCCGATCCCGCGCAGCAGCACCTGCTGGGCGCTGTGGGGCGGCTCATCACCGCGCGTCACCCGCGTGTAGCTGCCATCCGCATCCAGCCGCCAGGCCTGCATGTTGTCGGCCAGATAGTTCTCCAGGGTTTCCTCGAACACGCGCCGGGCGAGCTCGGGATCGCGGATCGGGAAGCAGGTTTCGATGCGCCGCAGCAGGTTGCGTTCCATCCAGTCGGCACTCGCGCAATAGATTTCCGGCGTTGCATCGTTCTGGAACCAGTACACGCGGCTGTGTTCGAGGAAGCGGCCGACGATCGAACGCACGCGGATATGGTCGGACACGCCGGGCACGCCCGGACGCAGCGTGCAGGCACCGCGCACGATGAGGTCGATGCTGACGCCGGCCTGCGAGGCGCGGTAGAGCGCTTCCACCACGCCGGCTTCGTTCAGCGCATTCATCTTGGCGATGATGCGCGCCGGCCGGCCGGACGCGGCGTGGGCGATCTCGCGGTCGATCTTCTGCATGAGGCCCTTGTGCAGGGTGAACGGCGAATGCAGCAGGCACTTGAGCTCGATGACCGGCCCCAGGCCCGAGAGCTGCAGGAACAGGAGGTGTACGTCGCCGGCAATGTCGGGGTGCGCGGTCATCAGGCCAAGATCGGTGTAGAGGCGCGAATTGGCCTGGTGGTAGTTGCCGGTGGACAGGTGCGCGTAGCGCCGCAGCTCGCCGAGTTCGCGGCGCACGATCAGCAGCATCTTGGCGTGCGTCTTGTAGCCGACCACGCCATACACCACCTGCACGCCGGCCTGCTGCAGGCGCGTGGCCAGGCGCAGGTTGGCTTCCTCGTCGAAGCGCGCGCGCAGTTCCACCACCACGGTCACGTCCTTGCCGTGACGGGCCGCTTCGACCAGGTGATCGACCAGCGGCGAATTGGCGCCGGCGCGGTACAGGGTCTGCTTGATCGCCAGCACGTCCGAGTCCACGCTGGCCTGGCGCAGCAACTCGATCACCGCGCCGAAGGACTGGAACGGATGGTGCAGCAGGATGTCGTGCGCGGCGATGGCTTCGAACAGGTTGGCATCTTCCGCCAGCGCCGGCAGCACCTGCGGTACGAAGGGCGGAAACTTGAGCTCGGGCGCGTCGATCTGGTCGTGGATGGCATCGATCCGGTTGAGGTTCACCGGGCCCTCGCAGCGGTAGATGTCGGCCTCGGCGAGGCCAAAATTGCGCATCAGGAAGTCGCATATCGACTGCGGGCATGTATCTTCCACTTCCAGTCGCACCGCATTCGCGTAGCCGCGGCCCTTGAGCTCATCGCGCAACGCCATGGCGAGGTTCTCGACTTCCTCCTCGTCCACCACCAGCTCGCTGTTGCGGGTGACGCGGAACTGCCAGGAACCGGTCACCTCCATGCCGGGAAACATCTCGTCGACGAAGGCCTGCAGCACCACCGAAAGGAACACGAATTCGTGCGGCGTAGTCGCCACTTCGTCCGGCAGGCGGATGATGCGCGGCAGCGAGCGCGGCGCGCGCACCAGGGCGAGATGCCCTTCCCGTCCGAAGGCATCGCGCCCCTTGAGCGCAATGGCAAGGTTGAGGCTCTTGTTGAGTATGAGCGGAAACGGATGCGCCGGGTCCAGCCCCAGCGGAGACAGCACCGGCAGGATCTCGTGGCGGAAATACCCCTGCAGCCACAACTGCTGCTTGGTGGTCCAGTCGCGACGGCGCGGAAAACGGATGCCGGCCGCTTCCAGTTCGGAGCGCAGCAGGGTGTTCCATGCGTCGTACTGGGCCTTGACCAGTACCAGGACGCGTTCGCGGATCCGCGTCAGCGCTTCGGCAGGCGTCATGCCGTCCGCACCGGCCGCCAGTTCGCCAAGATCGACCTGCTGGCGCAGCAAGGCGACGCGTACCTCGAAGAACTCGTCGAGGTTGGTGCAGGAGATGCACAGGTAGCGCAGGCGTTCGAGCAGCGGCACCGCCGCATCCTCCACCTGCGCGAGCACGCGGAAGTTGAACTCGAGCTGGGCCAGCTCGCGATTGAGGAACAGGCCGGGCCCGACGAGCTTGCGTTGTGTTTCGAGGGTCATTGCCGATCCGTCGTTGCGCATTGCGAAGTGTATCGCCGTTGCATGGTGCCGACCCGCGCGGGCGTGCCCGGCAATCCCTGGGCGCGACGCGATCGCGCTCAACCATCATGGGCCAGGCATGCCGCCTGGCGAGCGGTGGCGGCGCGGGATCGCGTGGGCGGTCGAGCGATTTCTGCGCCAGGGCCCGCGACCCCGCAAGCATCGCGGCTGAAGCCGCTCCCACGGGCAGGCGCGTGCAGGCCGGCTGGAAGGCCCGCCCGGCCTCAACCCCACGGGTCGCTGGGCAAGGGACTTCAGTCCCGATGCCTTCTACCCAGGTGGCGGGGAAGGCATCGCGGCTGAAGCCGCCCCAACAAGCCCCTCAACACCCACGACGCGCCGGGAAAGGGCAATGCGCGGCGGAGCGAGCCGATTTCCTACAGCAGACGCGGAAATTTCAGCGGCGGCATCGCGGCAATGACGCGCAGCCGATCGCGGCGTCCTGCCATCGTCCCGGTCGGGCGCGCAGCCGAAACTTTCCCTGCCGCCGCCAACCGGCGCGGATCAACCAAGCCAAGGAGATTCACCATGCAGACCAAGACCCTTTCCATCCTCGCCATCGCCATCGCCTTCACTTTCGGCGGCCACCTCATCCAGGCTCAGGAACTGAGCAAGTCCGGCAAGCCGCTGACCGCGCAGCAGCTGCGCATGAAGAACTGCAACGCGGATGCGCGCACGCAGGACCTCCACGGCGACGCGCGCAAGGCCTTCATGAAATCCTGCCTGAGCAGCGACAAGGCCGCGGCAGCCCCGGGAGCGGATTCCGCCACCGCCAACCCGATCGTCGCCAGCGCCGGCACGCCCGCCGAACCCAAGCCGCTCACCGCCCGCCAGCTGCAGCGCAAGGCCTGCGGCGAAGAAGCCAAGGCCGAAGGCCTCAAGGGCGACCCGCGCAAGGAATATGTGAAGGAGTGCATGAAGCGGCCGGCAGCCGACAACGCGGGCTGAGCGCGGCGAACATCGCGGGCGGCGGGCTCCATGGACTTCGGGACTGGAGCGCCTGGTGCAAGGATGCACCCGCCACAACGGGGACCCGATCACTTCGGGTCCCCGTCGCTGTCACAGCCGGAAACTACTTCGCCAGTGCCTTCATCTCCGGCGTGATCTTTTCCTTCCGCCCGTCGTTGTACACGACGCCGACGTAGTACCAGTAGGTCTTGCCAGGCGTGGCGGAGGTGTCGCGCCACTGGTAGCTTGAACCGGATTCACTGCTGCCCTTGGCCGGGATTGCCGGTACATTCAGAAGAACGAAGGGCCCTTCGGTGGAACCGGCTCGAAACACCTGATAGCCATACACCACGCGTTCGTCCTTGACGCTCCATTTCAGCAGCGGACCAGTCCCCGGCGGTGGGGCACTGTCGCCGGCACCGCTTGCGTTCCGTGCCTGGACGGGCACTTCGTGAGCCTTCGAGTCCTGGGCGGGCGGCTGCACGCCATCAGCATCCGGCGCATCCCTTTCCAGCCCTTCGGGGCCGACCAGGAACCCCTGAAACTCGATCGGCAGCGGCTTGCCACTATCCGGCAGATCGACAACGACCCGACCCCTGACCATCCCAGGCCCCTGCTTGTCAGAAATCTTCAAACGCAAGACCTTGCAGCCTTCTTCCACCGGAGTACATGCGGCAGTCTCGGCCGTACCGGCGATGCCTTCAACCTTGAGCGCGCCGACGCGAAATGGCTTGCCGTCACCACTGCGCAGGGCGGTGATCTGCAACATCTGTTCGCGACCAGACGACAACATTCCGAGTGATACCGGATTCGCCTCCGGTGCTATCGGCCCATGGATGGAACCATTGACGGCTACCCACGCCTCCTTCTGGTGAGGGGTATCGATCGCGAGCTTGATGATGCCGTGCAGGACACCCCAGTCTGCATCGCGTCGGACCGTGGCCTGGATGCCGCGACGATCAGGAGTGATCGAGACCTTCAGTTGCCCCGGCTTGTCGATCACGCGGACGATGCGGAAGTCTGCGGTATCGTGGCTCTCCAGCGTCAGATCCTGTGAAGCGGCCGGCACTCTACCTGTATCGACTACGCCAAAATCGATCGATGGACGCACCTGGTCAAGCGCGCTCATGGCGAAGCCATGTGCCTCGATATACACGGGCTTCCCTGTGCCCGATTCGGGCGCAACGGAGAAATAGTTGATGGTTTTGCCGGTGCGATTGCCGATCGCAGCGCGAAGTGGCACTTCGACACTGCGCTTCGCAGGTACGGTCACCGTTATGGGTGCGACCGTGTCGTTGGGCGGCGCAGGTGCAATTCTGAGACGCACCGCCTCCCCTCCCAGATTGTCGATACGGCCTTGGCACTGAGGAATGGCAAACGCATACGTTTCGCCAAAATCGCAGTTGTGCACTTCCAGCGCCGGGCCACCCGCTCCGGCAGTGGCGACCAGCAGGGTCAGCACGGGTATCAGAGGCATGACATGAACTCGCAAGGTTCCTGAAAACGCAAAGCCCGGCCGAAGCCGGGCTTTGCACAACAACATCGCTGGACGATGCTTACAGCACTTCGAACGACTGCAGGCTCACCGGCAGGATGTCCGTGACCACGATCTGGTACGGGCCATTCGGATTGGTCGGCTGCCCAGGATTGGTCGAGACGATCATGAAATAATGATTGCCATCGACAAACGCAGGCGTTGCCGTCGCCGCGAGATCCAGCACGTTGGTAGCATCCGTATTGGTGATCGCCGTCATCGGATTGCTAGTGGTTACATTGCAGGTTTGAACGATGAACACGCCCCAATCATACGAACCCGTCACTGTCAGCGTGGCATTCAGGCCCTGAGCAGTAAAATCGTAGATCATGCTCTTCGCACCGCTGAGCGGCAGGAGACCAATCTGGGCAATTGAGTTGCCACCGGCAGTGGTATCGCCCGTGATGGTGGAATTCGAATGGGCCTCAATCGGGGTCGCGCAGGTCAGACCATCCTGGGCAAACGCCACCGTGCTGAAAGCCGCGAGGATCGCAGCGGCACAGATCTTCTTCATCATTGCTTCGTCACTCCTCAAAGTATGGGAACAGCAGGTCAATCAGTAGCCAATGAAGTTCTGGCGACGCGAATCGAACTGGTCAAAACCAACGGCCGTGCCAGCAAAATGTTGCACAAACTGCGCAGTAGGCCCGGCCAATCCAAGACTGCTCGTGTCTACCCCAGTCACGGCAGCGTCATTGTTGATGGCTACTGTCTTGGTGGGTGCGTTCGGGTCGTTATTATTTACCCACAACTGGAAGTTGCTGGCGCCAATCTCGAAATCGAACTCTACGTGATTCTCACCGGCAGAAAGAGGAACAACACCGGTTTCAAGACCTATTGGGTTCGCATCGTTGCGAACAGCATATGCGAGATTTTTTCCACCTCCGCTTCCAAACACTGAGAAGCGGACAATCTGACCCGCCGATGCAGAAGTCGAAGTAAAGAGTTGCACGGCATCCAGCAACCCCTGACCTGTCAGGCTATCAACGTTAACAATGAAATGCGCACGGTAGCGTGGCTCCACCGCTCCACCATTCCAGATCACGGCAGCACCCGCAGCACCACCCGCACCCGCGTTGATGGCTGAGTCCAGACGACACTCGGTGCCGGCGTAGCCAGGGGTAGCAATTGTCGTAGTACCTTGGAACGCAAACTCACTGCTCCACGGCGGCACCGCGCTCGTCGGGCAAGCCGCAGAAGCCACACCCGCGTAGCCGAACGCACCGATCAGGGCGAGCGACAGAACCTTCATCTTCGTATTCATATGAGAAATCTCCCAGAGTGTCTCGGGCGGGGCCATGTCCCCGGTGCCCACGGTTGAACAGCGGTTAACCAAGCCCGATCGGCGCGGACGATAGTCGAATGCTTAACGACTTGTCAACACTTGCGGGCGTGGGCCTGGCTAACCATGCCAAAACTGCGGAAGGCATCACGCATGTGGTGCCTTCCTGCCGGCCCTCGGCTCGCGCCTCCGGCCCACGAAGGCTATAGACGCATGAACGCAGGCGAACCGGACACGCGAGGCGAGAAATTTTTCGCAGCTGCCTCGCGGGCCGCTGCGGCGCAGCCCTCCCGGCCGCTGCAGGTGATGCGCGCGGCCCCGGGCAGGCGCGCCGTTCAAGCGCGGGGGAACGCCGGCGTGTCCCCATCATGACACAGTCGGACGCCGCGGATCGGTGTCTTCAGGGTCGCATGAATGCCAACACGCCGCTCCCGGCAAGTTGCCTTGCATGGCCTGGTTGATCGGCGTGAGCCTTCCGCCGCCGTAGCGTCGGCCACTCGCCGGCGTTGACCTCGTCCCTTGCGACACCGAGAATCGCGCCTCCGCTCGCCCGACGGCCCGCCGTGGCTCCTGAACCTACCCGACTCGACCCCGCCGAGTGCCTGGCGGTGATCCCTGCACGCGATGAGATCGCCACCGTCGCTGCGGTCGTGGCGGGCGTGCGCGCGTCGCTGGGCTGTCACGTCCTGGTGGTGGACGATGCCAGCAGCGACGGCACGGCGGCGGCGGCGCGCGCGGCGGGCGCGATGGCCCTGGAACTGCCGCTGGGCCTGGGCGCCTGGGGTGCGACCCAGGCGGGCATCCGCTATGCGCGCCGGCACGGCTATGCCGGAGTCATCACGCTGGATGCCGACGGCCAGCATCAGCCCGATTCGCTGGGCGAGCTGTTCAAGGCCCAGGCCGCCAGTCGCGCGAACGTCATCATCGGCACCTGCACGGAACGCCTGAGCCGGGCCAAGCGCATCGCCTGGCATTACCTGCGCCTGCTGACCGGTTTGCGGCTGGCGGATTTCACCTCGGGTCTGCGTCTATATGATGCACGCGCGGTGGCGATCCTCGCCGGCCCGGCAGCCAGCCTGCTCGATTACCAGGATGTCGGTGTGCTGATGTTGCTGGCCAAGCGCGGCATCGCCATTCGCGAGACCCCGGTGCCGATGTCGCCGCGGCGTGCCGGCCATTCGCGCGTGTTCGCGTCCTGGCCGGTCGTGGCGCGCTATCTGCTGCATACGACCATCCTGTGCGTGGCCCAGATCGATGCCGGCCGCCGTCAGGGCAAGCATTCCGCAAAGGAGCGCCACGCATGATCACCGGCCAGATCACCGCTGCCATTCTTGGCGTGGGCCTGACGGCCAGCATTCTCTACCTGGTGCGCCGCGACCATCTGCATGGGCCCTACGCCTTGTGGTGGTTCGCCGTTGCGGCCGCCACGTTCGTGCTGGGCGTCTTTCCCGCCGTGGTGCCGTGGCTGGGCAGCCTCACGGGCATCTTCTATGCGCCGGTGCTGCCGATCATCGTCGGCCTGTCGCTGGTCCTGATCCGACTGCTCAAGCTCGACATCGACCGCTCGCGCCAGGAACGCCGACTGCGCCGCCTGACCCAGAAGCTGGCCATCCTGGAACAGGAACTCGATCGCCTGGGGGGACGGTCGGTGGCCAGCCCGCAAGGCAGGGGTGACGACGATGAAGACTGATCCGCGCGCCGGTCGCGTGCGCCCGCGGGCGGGCGCGAGGCGCGCTGGCTGAAGCGCCGTGCGCATCCTCCACCTCGGCAAATACTACAGTCCGGTTCGCGGCGGCATCGAACGCTACACCCAGGGACTGGCGGAAAGCAGCGTTGCCCGGGGACATGCGGTTGCCGTGCTGGTCCACCAGCCGGGCGGGCAATGGCGCGGCGCGCGTGAA
>Ga0265293_10010338_pt1 | contig 13068 bp, 15 predicted proteins | sample Munlanlewell138R_FD_192505 | JGI IMG/M metagenome (GOLD analysis project Ga0265293, IMG submission 192505) | Leachate microbial communities from a municipal landfill in Southern Ontario, Canada - Leachate well 138R | ecosystem: Engineered > Solid waste > Landfill > Unclassified | place: Canada... | reverse complement strand
AAGCCTTTTATACTTTTCAAACCCTCAAGAGATCCTGAATCAAGTTCAGGATGACGGGTTGTGGAGTTCAGGATGACGAAGTCGCGTCATTGCGGGCTTCCCTCTACGTCATTGAATCCCAACATTTCCGTCATTCAAGGTCCAACATTTCCGTCATTGCGGGCTTGACCCGCAATCTCATCAGGGTTTAAAACTTATTCAGACACCATTTTTTCCTTTTTCGCTGCTATTCTTATATAGATATGCAGTATCTCTATAGCTGCTGGAGTTATTCCACTTATGTTCATCGCAGCTTGTAAGGTTGGCGGATTGAAAGTTTCTAGTTTTTCTATTATCTCGCTTGAGAGTCCACTAACTCGTTTAAAGTCGAAGTTCTCTGGGATAGCAACTTTTAGATACTTTTTCATTCGCGAGATCTCTAAAGATTGTTTCTCTACATATCTCGCATATTTTGCTTCTACAAAGATCTCTTCTTTTATATAGTCATCATAAATTTCAAGATCTGGAGCGATTTTTAACATCTTACTTACATCAAAACTCTTTCTTGCAACGAGTTGAGCAGCACTTGCTATATCTTTGATAGGTGCTTCATCCATTGACTCTAAAAAGGCTATAAACTCTTTGTTTGGAGTAAATTTTGTATCTTCTAAAAGTTTTGCACCATCTTTTATCTGCTTATCTTTAAGTTTAACACTCTCATAAAATTCATCACTTAAAAGCCCCAAAGCGTGTCCATAGTGACTCAGTCTTGTATCCGCCGACTCCTCACGCAAAAGAAGTCTATACTCCGCACGAGATGTAAACATACGGTAAGGTTCATTTGTTCCTTTTGTTACTAAATCATCGATCAAAACACCTATATAAGCCTCATCACGTCTTAAAATAAGTGGCTCTTTATCTTGGAGTGAAAGAGCTGCGTTGATACCAGCCATAATACCTTGAGCTGCTGCTTCTTCATAGCCCGTAGTTCCGTTGATTTGACCTGCTAAATATAGTCCACTCACTTTTTTAGTCTCAAGCGAATGTTTTAGTTCACGGGGATCTACAAAGTCATACTCTATAGCGTATCCATAACGAACTATCTTTGCATTCTCAAGCCCTTTTACTGACTTTATCATTTCACGCTGTACTTCTGGTGGAAGAGAAGTTGAGAGACCATTTATATAGCACTCTGTATTGTCTATGGTTTGTGGTTCTATAAAAAGATGATGTCTATCTTTGTCTGCAAACTTACTTACTTTGTCCTCTATGCTTGGACAATATCTTGGACTTTTTCCTGCTATTTGACCAGTAAAAAGTGGTGCTCTGTAAAAGTTTGAAGAGATAATCTCATGAGTTTTCTCGTTTGTGTAGGCTATAAAACAAGGAAGTTGTTTTTTTGTAGCACGAAAATTCTCTCTGTTTGTGCGAAAACTAAAAGGGCTTGGAAGCGCGTCTCCACCTTGTTCTTCCATGTTTGAAAAATCTATAGTTGAGCTATCTACTCTTGCACAAGTACCTGTTTTTAGACGTGCAATATTTAAGCCACAATCATCTTTAAGAGAAGCACTTAAACTCTCGCTTCTCTCTTCTCCATAGCGCCCACCTTTTTTTTGAATTTCACCTACGTGAATAATCCCATTTAAAAATGTTCCTGAGGTTACGATCACTCTTTTAGCTTTGTACTCATTTAGTAGATCTGTTCTTACGCCTTCTACTTTTAGTGAGCCTGAATCCTCGCTTCCTACGATTAAAGACTCTGCTGTTTCTTGTGCTAAGTGTAAGTTTGGAGTGTTAAGCACTACATTTCTAGCAATAATTTTATACTTATCCATGTCAATCTGAGCACGAGATCCACGAACTGCAGGACCCTTTGTATGGTTTAAAATTCTAAACTGGATCCCAGCTTCATCAGTTATAAGCGCCATCTCACCACCAAGTGCATCTATCTCACGAACAAGATGCCCTTTTGCAAGACCACCAATAGCGGGGTTACAGCTTGTTGCACCGACATTTTCTGCTAACATCGATATCATAAGGGTTTTGTTACCCATTCTTGCACTCACAAGTGCTGCTTCTATGCCAGCGTGTCCACCACCGATAACTATTACATCATAATTCATCAAAATTTTTCCTATCACTTTTGCATCGTAAGCGCAATTTTAGCATTTTTGAGTATTATTTGCATACTAATATATAGAATTCCTTAAGGTATTTTAAAAATGAATAAAAATACAAAAGATATGTTTGAAGATTATGTTCCTGAGATTTTAGAGTTTGATGAAGAGGTCGATGGATGCGATGAACATAAGATTAGAGACGAACATTTAAATACAAAAGAAGAACTTTTAAAAGCTATCCAAAAGAAACAAGCTAACAAAAGAGTTTATAGACATCCTATTAGAACTGAAAATGAGGACACATGATAAAAAAAGCACATCAAGCGTACAATAGTGGAGACTTTTTAAGTGCATTTGAACTCTACCATGAGTTAGTAGAGCAAAACAGTGCTGAAGCTATGACATCTCTAGGCTTTATGTACCAAAATGCAAAAGCTTGTGAGCAAAACGATGCAAAAGCGCTAGAACTTTATGAAAAAGCAAGCCTCCTTGAGCATCCTTTGGCTTTTTTTAACCTTGCTATTTTATATATGAATGGTCTTGGCGGAGTTGAGCATGACCAGTTTAAGGCGCATGATTTATATATGCAAGCTGCTGTAAGAGAAGTTGTTCCTGCAATGTATGAGGTGGCTTTGATGTTAGAACGTGGGCTTGGATGTTTGCAAAACTTTTCTGAGGCCGCTTTTTGGTATGAAGAGGGTGCAAAAAGAGGTCATTTGGAATCTTTTAATAACCTAGGTGTTTTATATAAAGATGGTCACGGGGTTATACAAGATGAGGCAAAATGCTTTATCTGCTTTTCTCGCGCAGCTGATGGTGGTTTGGCTGAAGGACTTTACAACTTAGGTCAACTCCACGATCAAGGTATAGGATGCGAGATAGACCATGACAAGGCACTAGAACTTTGCAGACAAGCGGCTTTTAAGGGTCATGAAAAAGCAAAAGAGATTATTAAAAATCTGCAAGAAGATGGACAAATAGTCTTTTGATGAAAACAAGGATAACTAAATGTTTACAGGACTCATAAGAGAAATAGCAAGAGTTAAAAGTTTTACAGGAGAGAGGCTTTGTATATCATCAAAATATAAGCCAAAACTAGGCGACTCCATAGCAATAAACGGAGCTTGTTTAAGTGTTGTAGAGATACAAAGTGATGGTTTTTGTGTTGAACTCTCAAGAGAATCACAAAAAGTTTTAGCTACACAAAACTATAAAAATGAAGTCCATATAGAGCCAGCTATGATGATGGGAGACAGATTTGAAGGTCATGTAGTTCAAGGTCATATTGACGCTATAGGAACTGTAAATGAGATAAAACAAAGTGGTAACTCTTATGATGTTTTCATAGAGATAAGTAAAGAGTTTATCCCCTTTATCGTACCAAAAGGATCTATAACCATAGATGGAGTGAGTCTTACTGTAAATGATGTTGGAGTTGATAGTTTTAGACTAACAATTATCCCTATAACGATGAGAGAGACTCTTTTTAAAAACTACCGCAAAGGCACAAAAGTAAATGTTGAGACCGATATGTTTGCAAGATATGTCTCACACATCATCTCACATCAAAAAAGCGCTAGTTCTAGTGTTTCTTGGAATGACATAGACTCCATCTCTGCAAGGTACTAAGCTCTCAAAATATCTCTGGCTCCAACGCTCTTCTCTGGCTCCAACGCTCTGCGTAGGAGTCTATATATGTACTACAACTCAGGCATATATGAGTTTTCACGCGGAGTATGGGAACTAGTTCGAGATGTGAGGCTTTAGCTTCACCTAATCTCTCAATGGCTTCGCATCAGGGTTGCAAGAGATCTTGTGCTCCATATCTACTAACTCAAAATCTTTAAGATCTACTCTTGAGGCTATAGTTGCATCTCTTATCTCTTCTTGTTTATTTATATAGATCTTAAAACCATTTTCATAGAGCGCTAATCTTGTGGCTAGTGCTATTGAATATGTGCTTAAAATGCCACTTTTTTTCATGGAAGATGCGATATCTTTAAAGTACTCCCTAGTCCAAAGAGCATGGTTAACTTTTGGCGAAAACGCATCTTGATAGACTATGTCAAACTTCTCTTTAAAACTCTTAACATACTCCCTTGCATCTCCTATAAATATCTCTATATGAAAATTATCATCACTATAGATCTTGTTGGTTGAAAGTTCATCTATGATATCTTTAAACTCATCAAACGCCTTTGGATAAGTAAATTTCTTCAGTGAATCAATAAGATCTAGATCTAACTCAGGAGAGTAAATATTTAAACGTTGAGTTAAGGAATTTTGTTTATGATAGTAGAGCGAGGCAAGAGTGTTAAACCCAAGTCCAAAACAGATATCTAAAATATTTACTTCATCTCTGTTTTGCATTTGACTCATAGTTGGAATAATATGTTTTAAAAGAGATTCTTTTAAGGCGCCATCTTTAGTAGAGTGATAATGTTCATCATACTCTTTTGAGTAAGCTGTAAATGAACCATCATCGCTTAAAGTAATTTCGTGAAGGGAGCTATTAAATTTGTGCATAAAATCGAAATAAACTTTTAATAAGCTAACTCGTGAAGCTCTTTAAATAGGTATGCTTCTATGATATCTTCTATATTTCTTTGGGTGTGAGCTACTAAGACCATCATGTTTTTTTCCATAAATGGCCAAACATATTCATTGTCATCTATCACAACTGCGCACTCACTTAAATTTGTAAAGCTATCTTTGTCTGTTGAGTGATTTGTCTCTACTAACTGCCCATTCTCTACTAAGATCTGAGTCCAAACTTTGGCGTCATCAATCTTAGTTAGTGATGATGAGTTTACATCATCACTGCTCATTGGTAGAAGGATATACATACTACTCTTCTACCTTTGATAGATCAAGTGCAAGTGCATCATTGTCCATAATATCTATGTCCTTGCGCAAAACTGCTTTTGCTATCTCTTTTGCATCACTTAGTGAGTGCATCTTATAAGTTCCGCACTGATAAATATTTAACTCTGGGATATCTTTTTGCTCTTTTACTTCTAAGATATCTTTCATTGAGTCTTCCCAAGCTTTTGCAACTATCTCTTCATCTGGCTGACCTATAACACTCATGTAAAAACCTGTTCTACATCCCATAGGCGAGATATCTATAATCTCTGTTTTTTCTGAGTTTAAATGATCTCTCATAAAACCAGCGAATAGGTGCTCTAAAGTATGAATACCTTCTGATGAAAGTGTCTCTTCATTTGGCTTTACAAAGCGCAAATCAAAAACTGTGATATCATCTCCGCCTGGAGTCTTCATCCCCTTAGCACGTCGCACTGCAGGAGCTGGCATAATAGTGTGATCTACTGTAAATGAGTCAAGTAATGGCATGGTTATTATTTCCTTAATTTTATTGACACCATTCTATCGTTTTTAGATTTATTTATATTGAAGTTGGAAGATTAGATTTTAAATTTGTGAGGTTATGGTTTGCCAAACCGCAAAAGAATTTTTGAAATTAGTAAAAAGTTTTAGATTTGGTGCAGATTGTGCCTAACTCTAAAAAAGGCTAGGCTGTAGCCTGCCATTTTGAGTTAGGTGCAAGGTGTACCGAAGCTAGAATCTTTTAAACTCTTGCTTCTTCGCGGCGTTGTAGATACGCCCAGTTATCGTCGATACGCTCTTGCCACTCTTTAATTAAGTACTTATACTGATCTTTAAAAAGGTGCTTAAAACGACCTTGTGCAGCAAGGTAATCCTCTACTGGAACTATATTTTTAGGTCTATATGTGATGTTTAACTCTCTACCATCTATGATCTCATATAGTGGGAAAACTAGTGAATCAGTTGCTAAATCAGCTATAGTCATAGTATCTTTAGGGTCAAATTTCCACTCTGTTGTACATGGAGAGGCAGCGTTTATAAACACTGGACCATCAACTGCAAAACCGTGTTGGATTTTTTTAACCATATCTTTCCACTTGTTTGGAGAAACTTGCGCTGAGTATGGAATATGGTGTGAAGCCATGATAGAAACCATATCTTTTTTATTTCTCTTCTCACCATAACTTACACGACCAGCTGGTGAAGTAGTAGCACTTGCACCTATTGGAGTTGAAGATGATCTTTGTCCTCCTGTATTTGCATAAACTTCATTGTCCAAAACAACATGCATCATATTGTGACCACGTTCCATACATCCAGAGATCCACTGAAAACCGATATCATAAGAAGCACCATCACCTGCAAAAGATACAAATTTAGGGTTACGATCTGGTTGCTTTAGGCGACCTTTATTCTTAAGAGCCTTGTACATAGCTTCAGCACCTGCAACTGCAGTAGAGCCATTTTCAAAACCGATATGAATCCATGAAGCATCCCAAGATGTATATGGATAAACTGCTGTACAAACTTCTAAACAGCCTGTTGAAGCAGATAGAACTAAGTCATCGTTTGTTGCGTTTAAAACTTCACGAACGATAATAGAGTGTGCACAACCAGGGCATAAAAGGTTCGCACCTTCAAAGCGATCTGCTGATGTTGAGAACTCTTTTAAGTTTTTTATTTTTTTCATTTCACTCATAGTATTCTCCTATAAATATGATAGTTTCGGTCCACGAACACCGATAAACTGTTGTAATGGAGTTGTTACTTTACCAGCATCAACATTTGCCTGAAGCTCTGTGAAGAGATCTACTAAATGAGCCTTAGTTAAATCGCGACCACCTAAACCATAAACATATCCTGAAAGAAGTGCTTTTGTGTCAGTATTAAATAGTGATCCAGCGATTTCATTAAACAGCATACCAGGTGCACCATTTGGAGATGATCTATCAAGCGCAGCTATAGCTTTAATATCTTTTAATGCATCTCTAATTTGCTCAAAAGGAAATGGTCTAATAACACGAATGCCGATAACACCTGCTTTGATACCTTTTTCTCTCATCTCTCCTGCAACTTCACGAGCAGTCTCAACTGAAGATCCAAGACATACAACACATACATCTGCATCTTTTGTTTCATACTCTTCTACGATGTTGTATTTGCGACCTGAAAGTTTTTCAAAATCATCGAAAACTTCTTGAATCTTTGGTAGTACTTTTGTCATAAGGTCATTATGTTGACGAGCCTTATGCTCAAAATGCCAGTCTTCTTCTGTTTGTACACCGTGAGTTACTGGATGTTCAAAGTCAAGCATATCATTCATCGGTTTATAGTCACCAACAAAATTGTAAGCAGCATCATCTGTTAGTGTTGTAACACCTTGAGCTGTATGAGAAGTCATAAATCCATCTTGATGAACCATAGCAGGAAGTCTTATATCATGATCTTCACTAACTCTAAATGCTATAAAGTTTAAGTCATAAGCATTTTGCGGGCAATAAGAGTCAAACTGAATCCAACCGCTATCACGACCAAGATACATATCTGAGTGATCTCCATTTACATTTAGTGGAGAAGCTAGTGCACGGTTAACTACATTTAGTACGATTGGAAGACGCATACCTGATGCTTGATAGAGTGTCTCAACCATCAAAGCAAAACCTTGAGAAGATGTAGCAGTTGCAACACGACCACCAGCAGCAGCAGCACCAATACAGCCACTCATTGCAGCATGCTCAGACTCAACCATAACAAATTCACCCTCTATATAGTTGTCTGATAAAAACTTTGCATATCCTTCAACAATAGGAGTTGATGGAGTAATTGGGTAAGCAGCAACCACATCAATTTGACACTGTCTTAAAGCTTGAGCAGCTGCAAAGTTACCATCCCATACTTCTATGTCGTTTAATTCCATTTTATCAAATGCCATTATTATTTCTCCTCATTTTTTGCAGGCCATGATGCTATCTCTGCCTCTTCATCTGCTTGTTCTGGAAACATTAGTAATGACTTAGGATTTGTTGGACAAACCTCAACACAAATTCCACAGCCTTTACAGTGATCCATATCTATACCTATCATCTTTTTATCTCTTGCGATAATAGAAACATCTGGACAATAAACCCAGCAAAATTGACAATCAATGCAGTAATCTTTGTTAAAAATCGGCTTAATAAGTCGCCAATCAGCTACACTCGCAGTATATGAGCTATTCTCTGAATAGTCACGATCCATTTGAGGAGTTCCTGCAATATCATCAATACTTCCATCAAAAGAACGAAGCATAGCCCCTATTTCAAATTCATCCCATCCTTTTTTTGCCATCATAAGCTCCTTATTTCACTTCATCAAAAGCACGTTGAATTGCAACCATATTTGCATCAACGATCTTTTGTGGTAGTTTTGCAAGAATTCTTTTCATGCTGTCTTTAAAAAATTCTATATCATACATCTTAGATACTTTCATAAATGCACCTAACATTGGAGTATTTGGAATAGGACGACCAATAGTTTCATTTGCAATAGTAATACAATCAACGGTATAAACTTCTTTGCCCTCTAACCTAGGTTGAGCTTTTATAAGCTCCTCTTTACTTAGATGAGTAGTTATTATGTATTTTGTACTATCTTTATGATTTATAGTAACATCAGTTGTAAACACTAATGCAGGGTCGATGACAAATACAAAGTCTGGTTTCATATACTTTTCATGATTCATAATCATCTTATCGTCAACACGATTATACGCCGTCATCGCTGCCCCACGCTTTGCAGATCCATAAAATGCAAAAGCTTGTACATGTTTACCAGTTGTAGAAATTACATCTGCTAAACCCTTTGCCCCCGTTACAGCGCCTTGTCCAGCACGACTATGCCATCTAATTTCTAGCATAAGTTCTCCTTCTTTTCAATTACAGTAAGAATTTTTTAGTTCTATTGGTATGTATTTTAGAGAAGTTGCTCTTAAATACAGCTTGAGTCTGTGCACTTTTTTAACAACTAGTACAAATATATCTAATTTACTTATTTTTAAGGTACTCAACTGCTTCTAAAGCATCACTAAATATCACATTTGTATGCTCTTTTAGGGCTTCAAAAGCATCATAGCCACTCAAAACTCCAATGGAGTTTACTTTTGCAGCTTTTGCACTTATGAGGTCTAACTTTGTATCACCTATCATCCAGATATTTTCGTCACTCTTCCCAAGTACTTCTAGAGCTTTTATGATAGGCTCTGGATCTGGTTTTGGATGTTCTACATCTTCACGACCTATAAGAACTTCAAAGTGTTGCATTAGCTCAAAATGCTCCATCAAAACCTTAGAATACGCTCCTGTTTTAGTCGTAACTATGCCTAATGTTGCAAACTCACTTGCCAGGACTACTGCTTCTCTAGCATTTTGCAAAAGTATGGTTTTTTGAGTAGATATCTTTCTATAGTTTTCTCTATAGGTATCAACAAAATCCCAAACACGGCTTTTCTCAACTCCTAAATCAGCAAACATTATATCTAGTGGATAACCTATAAGTGCAGTTATTTGTTCATCTTTTGGATGTGGATGATTATGTGTTTTAAAAGAGTGGTGAAAACTCTCAACTATAGCCTCAGTTGAGTCTATTAGCGTTCCGTCTAAATCAAAAAGTATTATCAATTTTTCTCCCATTTTATATAATTGTGCCAAATGCCACTTGCACTTGGTTCAATATTTTTTATATTTTTATTTACTGTTGTTATTGAGTTTGGTATGTATAAAAAGAGGTAAGGATTGTCTTTTACTATCATTGCAAACATCTCTTGCCAAAGTTTTGCTAACTCTTCTCTATCTATCATACTTTGTGAAATTTCTATCATTTTATTAAGTTTCTCGTTTTTATATCCTGTTAGATTAAAACCACTTTTTCTGTCATTATCACTATGCCAAAAAACATATGGATCTGGAGTAGGAGAGAGTCCCCAACCCAAAAGTACACTATCAAACTTGTTTGGAAACACAACCATATTTAAAAAAGCTTGCCACTCCATAACTCTAAGCTTTACTACAACTCCAGCTCTCTTTAGTTGGTGTTGTATGATCTGTGCAGCATATGGCCTAATAGCACTAGCATTTGATGTAACTATCTCAAATTCAAAAGGATTTCTCTCATCATATCCAACTTCTTTTAGTAACTTTTTTGCCTTTTGTATGTCTTGTGTTGGTGCTTTTACATCTGCGTTGAAAGCTTTGGTTTTTGGCAAAAATGGACCTGTACAAACCTTAGCATGACTAAAAAAGAGAATATCTACTATCTCTTGCCTATCGATGGCTAAAGAGAGAGCTTCTCTAACTCTTGGATCTTGAAACTTCTCTAACCTTAGGTTAAATCCCAAATAGGTGTAAGAGCGTGAAATGTTTTCATGGATATCAAACTTCTCAAAAAAATCAGGGCTTAGTTGTCTCTCAAACTGCATAGGCTCTATACTTCCTACATCAAGAGCTGATGACTTTAACATCAAAAAGCGTGTCATTGGATCTGCTATGATGCTAAATGAGATCTTATCTATCTTTGCTCTTCCTTCAAAGTAGTCATCAAAAGCTGTAAGTATAATGTTTTTAGAGTGTTCAAGTTGATGAAGTTTATATGGTCCTGTGCCTATTGGGTCAGTGTTGAACTTTGAGTTCATAAGACTCTCTTCATCCTTTAAGATATGCTCTGGAAGTATGCCCATCATCCACACCTCAAGAGCTTTAAAATATGGTTCATGGTAAGTTACACGAAGCGTAAAATCATCTACCATTTCAACACTCTTTACAAACCTAAAATCTGAACTATATGGAGAGACTACTTGTGGAGATATGAGGATCTTGTGGGTAAAGAGAACATCTTTTGCACTAAATTTTTGACCATCGTGCCACTTTACATTTTTGCGAAGTTTAAAGATGAGTGTTGTCTCATCAACAAAGTAAAACTCCTCTGCTAGATCTCCAACAATTGCAGTTGCATCTTTGTCAAACTTTACAAGTCCGTTAAACAAAAAAGATGAGATCTCTGATGAGCTAGAATCCGTTGCAAGAAGCGGATTTAGCCTTGAGGGGTTTGTGGATGTTGCTAGTTGCAGAGTTGATGCAAAAATGTTAACAGATAAAAAAACAAGCAACAAAAATTTAAATAACATATCTTTTAGTTTATCACTTTATCGTTGATGCTAAGAACTCCAGCATTTAACTTAACTTCAAAGATAAGATTGTCCTTTTCCTCTTTTACAAATGAAGCTGCCAGTCCAGTAAGTGGCGCATTTTTATTCACAAGTACGAAAAAGTCTTTTGATAGTTTTAGAGTTGATGCTAGGTTTATATTTTTTAGTATCTCTTTGGGTGATGATTTTAAATTTTGCTCTAAATTTGGATCTTCGTTTAGTGTCATTCTTGCCATAAAGCTAAAACCATCTACAGGCTCTTCATTGTCAAGTGTGATTTTGTTTATGGACATATCAGGGATACTCAAAGATAGTCCTTTTGAGAGAAGTTTTGTAACAACTCTTTGAAGTTTTTGCTCAAAATCTGGAGAGTTAGTAACACTTGCATGTGAAGTTAAAACTCTAAGTTCTTCGTATGAATCTTTGTCAACTCCAGTTAAAGATATATCATAGTTAATGTCACTTACCTTTATGCTTGTTGCATCTTTAGTATTTATATCCATTCCCTTGAGTGACATTTTTGTATAAAACTCTCCATCTTTTCCTTGAACATTTGATGATACATTTACTTTAAAATCATTTAACGATGCACTTGTGTTTTTCCTTTGTTGCTCTTTTAAAAGGAAGGAAAAACTCTTTAAAGAGGCACTTGATGCATATGTACTTTGAGACTCAAACGTAGATGCAGATTTTAAATCTTGTGCTTTAAAGGAGATAGTTTCTTCATTTGCTTTGTCAATTATATCTAGAGTAATATTTGATATATTCGTTTGAAGACTCTTTGGAGCGATAAGTGGTCCTTCTCCATAATAATTTGCACTTAGAAGTTTAAATATCATCTCATTACCATTGTCAAAAACATATTTCTCATCTATATCTTTTATAAAACCGTCAAAAATATCTTCAGAGATATGATAATTCATATGATAAAGCACACCTTTTGCTTGAAGAAGTTTATCTACATAGTTATAGAAGTTTGTGCTCTCTTGTTTTAACGCTTGTTCTAACTCTTGCGGAAGTGTTATTGGGTAGATATCAAGAACGACTTTAGAACTTATTGGAAAGTTGCTATACTCTACATCTACTCCAATAGTAACACCACCAATAGCTGCTTCAACATATGGAGGTAGTTGTGCATCTGAGTACTGGTTTATAAACTTTATAAACTTTGGTGCATCTCTTAGTATGAACTCATAATGGTTTTTTGTATTAAGGTAGCTTGAGTATGAAGTTTCGTTTTGTATCTCAATTCCATTTGCACAAAAGAGGTCAATTTTTTCTTTTAGTGTTTTTTGGGCTACACTATTGCCGACGATAGGAAGAAGAGCTGCAACTCCAACAAGTAAAACTAATCCGATAAGAAATTTTTTCATAGACTACCTTTTTTAAAATTGAGGTATTATATATGAACTATGTTTAATGGGAGTTTTTGTTTATAAGTATGTTGTAAAAAGTGAGGTTTTATTTGGAACCCCGAACAAGTTCGGGGCTTTGTAGTAAAGGAGTGATTAACGCTTAGAGAATTGGCGAGAACGACGAGCTTTACGCTTACCTGGCTTCTTACGCTCAACAACTCTTGAGTCACGAGTCATCATGCCAGCTGGTTTTAAAATAGCTTTAATTTCAGGGTTAAAAGATACTAATGCACGAGAAATAGCGTGACGAAGAGCATCTGCTTGACCACCAAAACCACCACCTAAAGTAGTAGCTACAATGTCAACTGAAGTCTCTTGCTTTGATAAAGCGAGTGGTTGCTTAACACGAAGTTTCTTAGCTTCAAGTCCACCTAACCATGCGTCTAGTGAAAGACCATTGATCGTGATGTTACCTGTTCCTGGAGTTAACCATACTTTTGCGATTGACGCTTTACGGCGTCCTGTTGCATAAATTTTTGCCATCTGCTTGTCCTTACTTTGCTATTTGTGCAGTGTGTGGATGAGTATC
>Ga0265293_10010335_pt1 | contig 13071 bp, 15 predicted proteins | sample Munlanlewell138R_FD_192505 | JGI IMG/M metagenome (GOLD analysis project Ga0265293, IMG submission 192505) | Leachate microbial communities from a municipal landfill in Southern Ontario, Canada - Leachate well 138R | ecosystem: Engineered > Solid waste > Landfill > Unclassified | place: Canada... | reverse complement strand
GTCCACTCACCATGTTCCCCCTCGGCTGCATATTTCAAATTTTCCAAAGTGTTTTTACTAAAAGGTTTGATCGATAAAATATCTTCTACACTTGTCACACTAGTAATCATTTCATATTCTTCTTCTGCATGAGCCCGCTCTTGGTCGGCTGTTTCTTCAAAAACCCTCGCAATCCATTCTAAATTTTCCTTTCTAGCCATTTTAGCGAAGATGGTATAACGGTTTCTTGCCTGGCTTTCACCCGCAAAAGCTTTTAAAAGATTCTCTTGTGTTTTATTCATATCAATATTTTAACATTAAAGCCAAATTGGTAATCTCTGTTAAAATAATCTTTATGAATAAAACTATCCCTCTTTCCAATGGTATTAATATGCCACTTCTTGGTCTTGGTACTTGGAAATCAATCAATGGTTCTGTTGGTCAAGCTGTTAAATATGCAATTACTCAGGCTAATTATCGTCATATTGATTGTGCTAGTGCTTATAGTAATCAATCAGAAATTGGCCAAGTCTTTTCAGAGATTATTGGTTCAAAAATTAATCGATCAGATATCTTTATCACCAGTAAACTTTGGAATACAGATCATAAAAGTGAAAACGTTTTGAAAGCTTATAAAAAGACTTTATCTGATCTTAAACTAGATTATCTTGATCTTTATTTAGTTCACTGGGGGCTTCCTTTTAAAAATGATTCTAGTTTTGAACTAGAACCTGTTTCTATCCAAGAAACTTGGTTAGCCATGGAAGATTTAGTCACCAAAGGTTTAGTTAAATCTATTGGTGTTTCTAATTTTACTGTCATGATGCTTGTCGATCTTTTGAATTATGCCAAAATTAAGCCAGTTGTTAATCAAATTGAACTTCATCCTTACAATTCTCAAGTTGAATTAGTTGATTTTTGTCATTCTCAAAATATTGCCGTCACTGCTTATTCACCTCTTGGTGGTCAACCTCAACCAGGGGGTATTAATCTTTTTGACGAAGCTATTATTACTTCCTTGGCTCAAAAATATAATAAAACTCCTTCTCAAATAATTTTAAATTGGGGTATTAATCGAAATACTATTGTTATCCCTAAAAGTACTCACCCTGCTCGTATTTTAGAAAATTCTCAAATCTTTGATTTTTCTTTAACTAAAGAAGAACAACAACAAATTGATAGTTTAAATCGTAATTATCGCACTTGTGATCCTATCAATTTTTGGAATATCCCTTACTTTAAATAATTTTTGTTAAAATAACACATGAATGAAAATTACAATAATAGAGGTATTAATACGGGTTTCTCTTTAAATAATAAAGAAGTAAGAGGGATTATTGGAACCGAAATACCTAAAACAGTAACCAGTTTTATTAATATCTTAAAAGAAAATGACTTTCCTTATCCAGTTGAAGAAAAATTAGGTGATAAGTCAATAAAAAGTAGAGACGCAGTCGTTGATGAACTAAACACTTTAAATAGATTCTTAACTCAATATCAAAAAAATCCAGATCAATTTGATACTAGGGTAGTTTCTTTTGATAAAAATAGTGGTATTTATAGAATTAACCTTGGACTTGGTCAAAAAGTACCTATTGACCAAAGAGGAGAAAATCAAATAAGTTTTATTTTAAGAGAACCAGTTAATAATCTTGATCGTGACGATTCAATCTATTCAGCTTCTTTACACGGAAGATCTCCTAGTGACACTCTCGATTTTATTAGTAATAACAATTATTCAATCCAAATAAATACTAGTCATATTTATATGGGGAAAGATGCTCGAATCAAAATAGAACCATATGCTGGGATTGTTAACACTATTTCTAAAAAAGGGGTTAATTCTTCTGGTATTCATTTTATTGGAGCAGTTCCTTTCTATACTAGATTAAATGAATCGATCAATGTAGATCAATTTAAGACAGTAAGGCAATTTATTAAAGACACTCCTCATAGATAAACCTAATTTTTCAGCCAGTTTTCAGCTTCCGGAGTATAATATATTCTCATGAAGATATTAATAATCGAAGACGAACACTTAATTGCCACTTCCCTTAAAAAAGGTCTCGAGCAAGAACATTATACTGTTGATACCGCTTTTGATGGTATTACTGGTTTTGATCTTTCCTCATCTGGTGATTATGATCTTATTCTTTTAGATTTGATGTTACCGGGTATGGATGGTATGACCATTTGTCAAAAACTTAGAGCTGATAATAATCACACTCCTATTCTTATGCTCACCGCCAAAAGCCAACTTGAAGATAAAATTAACGGTCTTAATTGTGGTGCTGATGATTATTTAACCAAACCTTTCGCCTTTGAAGAATTATTAGCTCGAGTCCGAGCTCTTTCTCGTCGTCCTCAAAAAGCCAATGGTAAAATTTTAATCGTTGGTAATTTATCTCTCAACACTTCTACTTTTGAAGTTACTCGATCTAGTAAAAGTATTCAGCTTTCTAATAAAGAATATTCACTTCTTGAATGTTTTCTTCGTCACCCTAATCAGATTTTAAATAAAGATCAATTAATTCAATATGTTTGGAGTTATGAATCTGACATCTTACCCAACACAGTTGAAGTCTATATTCGAAATCTTCGCCAAAAAATTGATCTCCCTTTCAAAAAAGAAGCTCCTTTAATTAAAACTATTCGTGGTTTCGGTTATAAAATAGAAGGATAACTATGTTTAAACAAGCCAGACTAAAATTAACTGCCTGGTACCTATTCATCATTATGGTGATTAGTTTTTCTTTTAGTGGTCTTATTTACACTATTAATAGTAATGAGATCAATCGTTTTGCCAATTCTCAACGCAATCGTATTGAAAGACAATTTGTCCAAAATGATCAACTTCCTCGTCCACCTTTAATTGATGAAGATTTAATTAATGAAAGTCTTCATCGTCTTTTAATTAATTTAATTACTATTAATGGTTTTATTTTAATTATTTCTGGTTCTCTTTCTTATTTTCTTGCTGGTCGGACTCTTTCTCCTATTCAAAAAATGACTGAAGACCAAAAACGTTTTATTTCTGATGCTTCCCACGAATTACGTACCCCACTAACTGCTTTAAAATCTCTCTTTGAAGTTTCTCTTCGAGATAAAAAAATGGATTTATCAGAAGCCAAAAAAGTCATTACTACTGGTATTAAACAAACTGATAAACTAAAAACCCTTTCCGATTCTTTATTAGAATTAAGTCGATTAGATAGTAATCATTCTCAATCTAATTTCACTAAAGTTTCCCTTAAAAAAATAATTTTAGAATCTATTTCTCAAGTAAAAGCCAAATCTGACTCTAAAGATATTAAAATAATTAATCAAATCGGCTCTCAAAAAATAATTGGCGATCATAACAAATTAACTGAAGTTTTTATTATTTTTCTTGATAACGCTATTAAATATAGTCCAGCCAAGAGTCAAATAAAAATAATTTCTAAAACTCAAAAAAATAATTTAGTTATTAAAATAATTGATAAAGGTATTGGGATTAGTCAAAAAGATATTCCTCATATTTTTGATCGTTTTTATCAGGCTGATAATGCCCGCACTAAAACTAATGATTCTGGTTTTGGTCTTGGTCTTTCTATTGCCAAACAAATTATTAAAGCTCATCAAGGAAAGATATTAGTCACTAGTAAACTTAAAATTGGGACTACCTTTACAGTTACTCTTCCAATTTTCAGTTAAGATTCAGAATTAGCTTTTACAATCTCGTCTATGAAACTATCTCTTAACCTGCTTTCTAAAATAAAAACTAAATTTTTGTCCTTGCCTCTGGTCATAAAAATAATTCTCCCTCTTTTGATTGTCGGATTAATTGGCTGGTCTATTTATTCTCAAACCACCACTTCCAATAATAAGATCAGCGTCAAAACTACTCAAGTTACTAAAGGGACTTTGGTTACTTCAATTTCTGCTACCGGAACTATCACTTCTTCTAATAAAACTAGTATTACTACTGGTGCTACTGGCACCATTAAAACTGTTTATGTTAAAGATGGAGATACTGTTACCAAAGGTCAAAAAATTGCCGAAATAACTTTAGATGATGATGGTGTTAGTAACCAAACTATTGCTTGGGCTAATTATCTGACTATGCAACAAAATGAAAAACAAGCTATTGCTGATCAAACTGCCGCTGATATTCAAATGTGGACTGACCGTCAAGCTGTCCTCGATGCCGAAGAAGAATACAATAGTATGATTGCTGGCGCTTGGAATGAAAAAACTAAAGCCGAATATACTTACAACGAAAAAGCTGTGGTGACTAAAACTCTAGAAAAAGCCAAAGAAACTTTTACTGCTGATGAAGCCAGATACAACAACTATGCTGCTTTTGTCGCCAAAGCCAGTCAACAAAGCAAAGAGGCTTATGAAAATTATAAAAAAGTTTCTTCTACTATTTATGCTTCCACTGCTGGTGTTATTAGTAATTTAAGTATTGCTCCTGGTGTCATAATTTCCAACACTTCTGAATCAATTACAGTTTCTACTGGGACTAATAGTAGTGAAAATTCTTCTACTGTTACTTCTCATACTATTGGTAGTGTTACCAATCCTCAAGGTCAATATCAAGCTACTCTCAGTTTAACTGAATCTGATATTGTCAAAATTAAATCTGGCCAAAAAGTTAGTCTAACCATGGATGCCTTTGAAGATGCTACTTTTACAGGTCAAGTTTTATCAGTTGATGTTGCCGGGTCTACCAATTCTGGAGTTACTTCTTATTCAGTTGTTATTCTCTTAAATGATACTGACAAAGAAATTTATACCAATATGGCTGTCAGTGCTACTATTATCATCGATTCTAAAGCCGATATTCTTCTTATTCCTTCTACTGCCATCGATACCGCTAATGATGGCACCTCTACTGTCCAGGTTATAAAAGATGGGATTACTTCTCCTATTATTATCACTGTTGGTAGTACTAATGATAGCCAAACAGAAGTAGTTTCTGGTCTAAATGAAGGCGACACTATTATTTCTTCCTCAGTTAGTACTCAAACCAAATCAAACAATAATACTACTTCAGATTTTAGTAGTACTACTGGTGGCGGTATGGGTGGAATGAATATGGGTGCCCCTCCAGGAATGTAATTGTAATTTTAAAAAATATGCCAAAACCAAAATCCATTATTGTTGTTAAAAATCTTTCTAAGATTTATAAAACTGATGTTTTAGAGACGGTTGCTCTTGATAATGTTTCTTTTGAAATTAAGGAAGGGGAGTTTGTTGCTATCATGGGTCCATCAGGATCAGGAAAATCAACTCTTATGCATATTATTGGGGCTCTCGATAAACCTACTAGTGGTCATTATGTTTTAGATGGTAAAAATGTTGAAAATCTATCAGATGATGAATTATCAGAAATTAGAAACAAAAAAATTGGTTTTATTTTTCAAGCTTTTAATCTTTTACCTCGAACCACTACTTTAACTAATGTTATGTTGCCTATGACTTACGCTGGTATCCCAAAAGAAGAAAGAGTTAAAATCGCTACCAAATTTTTAAATTTAGTAGGCCTCAGTGATCGTCTTAACCATACCTCTAATCAGATTTCTGGCGGACAACAACAACGGGTTGCTATCGCTCGCTCTTTAGTTTTAAACCCAGCCCTTATTCTAGCTGACGAACCTACTGGTAACATTGCCTCAGCTCAAGCTGATGAAATCATGTCTATTTTTGAAAAATTAAACGACCAAGGTCATACCATTGTCATGATTACTCATGAACCTGATATTGCTCAAACTGCTAAAAGAATTATTTTTATTAGAGATGGAAAGATTGTCCAAGATAGTATCAATAAAAATCGTCGTACTGCTGCCAATATCAAAAAGGAGGTTTTAAAACATGACTGAATTTTTTGAATTACTTAAAGAAAGTATTAGGACTCTTAGACTCAATAAAATGAGAACCAGTCTTGCTGTTTTAGGAATTGTTATTGGTATTGGTAGTGTTATTGCCCTTATTTCTATTGGTCAATCTAGCCAAGCCGCCATTACTTCCCAAATTACTGCCCTCGGGTCTAATTTAATTACTATTTCACCTGGCTCTCAGAGTTCCGGAAGAATTAGAACTGCCACTGTTAGAAAAACTTTAACTCTAGCTGATGCTGAAGCCCTTAAGGCAGCCGATCTTTCTGCTGTTAAATCTGTTTCTCCAGAATATTCCAGTCGTCTTCAAGTTGTTGCTGGTGATGCCAATACTAATACTACTATTTATGGTGCCACCTCAACTTATTCAGAAATTCACAATCTTAAAATTAGTGGTGGTCGTTTTATTACCGAAAGTGATTATAACTCCAATAGTCATATTGCTATCTTAGGCCCCACAGTTGTTGAAGATCTTTTTGGTAGTTCTAGTTACAACCCAATTAGTGAAATTATTCGTATTAATGGACAAAATTTTACTATTGTTGGTGTTACTGTTGCCAAAGGTTCTTCTGGTATGACTGATTCTGATGATGTTATTTATGTGCCACTCTCTACTGCTATGAAACAATTATTTGGGATTACTTATCTATCCGCTATTTCTATTCAAGCTGCTGATAGTGAGGTTATGGTTCAAGCCCAAAACCAAGTTGGTTATTTTCTTTTAGCTCGTCATAAAATTACTGATACTACTAAAGCCGATTTTACTATTAAGTCACAGGAAGATCTTTTGACTACTGCTTCCAGTGTCGCTGGCACTTTTACCTCCCTTCTTTCTGGTGTTGCTGCTATTTCTCTTATCGTTGGTGGGATTGGCATTATGAACATTATGTTAGTTACTGTCACTGAGAGAACCCGAGAAATTGGTTTACGTAAGGCTCTTGGTGCTAAGAAAAAAACTATTATTACTCAATTTTTAACCGAATCAGTTATTTTAACTTTCACTGGAGGAATTTTAGGAGTCATTATTGGCATTTTTACCTCTTATTTTTATTCTCGGGTTAATTCATCAACTTTTACAATTTCCCCTTATTCTGTTTTATTAGCCTTTAGTGTTTCTGTCGTTATTGGTGTCATTTTTGGTTGGTATCCCGCCAAAAGAGCTGCCAGTCTTCAACCTATTGAAGCTCTTCGTTACGAATAAATCTTTCAGTTGTTTTTAAGCTTATCTTTTTATAATTAAACATTATTAATTAAATTATTATTTTTACTAAATATGAAAACTAATCAAATCATTGCTGTCCTCGTCCTCTTAGTCGTTTTTTCCGGTGCTTCTTTTTTTGCTGGCACTAAATATCAGCAAAGAAGAGTAACTTCTGGTTTTAATAACCAACAATTAGCCAATGGTACTGGGTTAGGTCAAGGTATGGGTCGTGGTATTAACAACGATAATACCAACACCAATACTGACACCACAAAAAATCGTGGTCAAACTCCAGGATTTAGACAAACAGTTGGTGAGATTATCAGTCTTGATGATACCTCTATTACTGTTAAGATGGCTGATGGTAGTTCTAAAATTGTCTTAATTTCTGATTCTACTTCTGTCAATCAATCAGTGGCTGCTTCAAGAGCTGATCTTAAAGTCGGTCTCCAAGTTGCTGTTATGGGCGATCAAAATACTGACGGTAGTGTTACTTGTCAAAACATTGAAATAAACCCTCATATTGCTACTGTTACTCCAGTTGCTCAACAATAATAAAGAGATTTATAATCCTTTGTTTTTTTAACCCCACTTAAAAAAGTGGGGTTAAACCAACTAATTATAATTAAGTTCTAATTCATATAATTAATCATTATGAAAATGAAAAATAAAAATAATTTAAAATTTATTATTCCTATAGTTTTAATTTCTTCATCCGTCTTTGTTTTGTTTCAAATTAAAAAAGATTTATCTTCAAACCAAAACCTTACTCCAGATTCTTCCAGTTCCAACTCAACTTCTATTAACTCCAATGACGAAACTGATACTTCTATTGATTTACAAAAACTTTCTATTCTGACCAATCGTTGCCGTGGTTGTGGTAAATGTGTTCGTATTGATCCAACTCATTTTGAAATGAGTGGCAATAAAGCTATTGTTATCTCTTCTACTAATCTTGATTCTTCTAGTCTAAAATTAGCTATTAACAACTGTCAAGATCAAGCTATTACTTTAGAATAAAATAAATATGGCTAATTATCATTTTCTTTTAATATCTTGTATTACTATTTTGTCTTATTTGTTTAGTTTTTATTTAGCTAAAACTAAAAAAATAAAAAACACGACTCATTGTCATTTTTGGAATATTATTCTTCTTATTTCTTTTTTAATTTCTGGGATTCTTGGTCTTATTTTAGCCTTTTCTATCGATCAAAAAGTATCAATTGGTTGGTATTTACCTTTTCTTCGGCTTCACGTTGAATTTGGTATTGTTATGGCTCTAGTTTCTATTTTCCATATTCTTTGGCATTTGCCTTATTTCATCTGTCTTGTTAAAAAGAAGCTATGAAAATAATTTTTCTTAATGCCTGGCAAGGTCAAATCCCTCAAATAAAAGATTTTATTTTAGACCATATCCCTACTACCGATATTTTTTGTTTTCAAGAAGCCGGTTATTTTAATACTGATATTTTTTGCCAACAATATCTTTCTTCTCAATATCAACTTTTTACTAATCAAAAACAACTTACTCAAAAAGATATTATGGTTCAAGCCACCTTTGTTAAAAAAAATTTCTCAGTTTTAAAGACAGCCACTATTGGTGAAGATATTGATAATATTGGTTTAGGTCTTTTCACTCAACTAAAAGATTCTAAAGAAAATATTTTTAATATTGGTAATATTCATGGTTATCCTTGGCCAGGGGATAAACAAGACAACTCCGATCGGATTAATCAATCAAACTTAATTGTTAATTTTTTTAAAGATTTATCTGGTCCTAAAATTATTGGGGGTGATTTTAATCTAGATTTTGATATTAAGAGTACTCAGATTTTTGAAGAAAATGGTTATAGAAGTTTGATCAAAGATTTTAAAATCGATAATACTAGAAATCGTCTTTCTTGGGAACAATATGAAAATAAACAACACTTTGCTGACCATCTTTTTATTACTAAGGATATAAAAGTCAAAAATTTTACTGTTCCATACAACGAAATTTCTGATCATTTACCTTTAATTTTAGAGATTGAGATTTAAACTATTTTAGGCACTTTTATAGTTTGATCTCTTTTGGGTCCAGTAGTTATTGTCGATACCCTTACCTTCAAAGTATCCTCCATATATTGGAGATATTCTTTAGCATTTTGAGGGATATCTTTATAATTTTTTGCCCTTCTTATTTCATTTTTATCCCAAGTAGGGAAGTTAATATAATTAGGTCTTACTTTTAATAAAAATTCTTGTTCTGGTCGATAATCTACGACTTTATCACCAATATAATATTCATTACAAACTTTTATTGGAGTTTCAGGATAAACAACATCCATATGTGTAACTGTCAAATCATTTATATTCCCTACATTAGCAAAAAATTCCATTGTTGGCATATCTATATGAGCGATATCTCTGGGTCTACCAGTAGTTGACCCAAATTCCTTACAATCTACTCTAATCTTTTCAGCTAAATATTCTTCCATCATTGTTGGTAGTTTTCGACTTCCAACACTACTCATATACGTCCCTTTAACCACTGCTGATCTTACTTCTATTCTATTTGGGTCAACAATTCCATAGGTCGAAGAATGTATTCCGTCAAAACAGGTGTTTGAAGATGTTACATCAGGATATACACCCCATCTTGAATCTAGCCCAATAGATTGAGCCTTTTCAAAAATAAATACTTTGCTTTCATCTTTCCAAGATTCTTTTATAAAATCATGGATATCAGAAACATAAGGTTTTAACATATCAGACTCTTTTTTAAGTTGTTCTATAAAAGAATCTTCATTACCAACTTTTCTATGTTCCCTTTTTCCATAAATTACCTCCATATCTTCTAAATCTGTATTTCCTAAGCCTCTAATTATGTCTTTATAATATCGATAATGATTTCTAATTTTCCCTTCATCAAAATTAATTAGATCTCTCATTCTTAACGGGTGACGATAAACCACATCAGCATAAGTTGGGCCTATCCCTCGACCAGTAGATCCATTTCCACCACCAGTTCTTTTTTTCTGGATAGTTTCAAAAGCTCTATGTGTATCTAGTGATAAAATTGCCATTTCATCAACCATAATTTTTGCCAATTTATTATGATTACCTTCTTTTATGTCATCAATTTCATGAATTAAATCGCTTGGGTGTATTACCATTTCTTTACCTAAAACTACTGTTGCTTTTTCATTTAATACTCCGGAAGGTAATAAATGCATTACCAATCTATCTCCATTTTCTAATTCCACTGTATGACCCGCATTTGCTCCACCATTATCTCGATAAACAATTACCTCTTTTCCAGCTAAACAATTTTCGGTTACTTCTTGGTCAACTTCTTTTCCTTTACCTTCATCTCCATATTGACCACCACAATAAGCATAAGAATTTTCTCTAATTTTTTCCATAATAATATCAATTTAATTAATATTCTTGGGGGCAATCAAATATATCACATTTTATGTCAAAAAGTATTTTTATTAGGCTGTTTTTTTCTTTTTACTCATTTTTACTATAGTTCGTACTTCTGGCATTTGAGCTAATTCTTTTTTTTGTTCATCATTTAAATACTCTTCACTTCGTAAATCTAAAGGGAGAGTATCTGCTAATAAATTCATCATTTCTTTCGCTGTCATTTTTTGACCTTTTTCTAGTATTTTATATTCACCTATATTAATGTTCACTTTTTTCCCAAAATTTAAACCACTTCTTTTGTATTTTCTAATAAAAATGTCGTCTTTTTCCTCAGCCTCAAAATATATTCCCAAAGGAATAATTATTGTTGGCTGTAGTATTTTAGCCATTAATTGAATCCCTTTTTCTCCTTTCTGCAATTTTCCATCTTCGCTTCTATGTCCTTCAGGGGAAACAATACAACCTACACCTCCGTCACTAGAAAGCTTTTTTAGTTCTTCAAAAAAATTAAAATAACCCTTTTGTGCTTCCTCTTTAAAACTATCTCCCTCAGTTGTCTGTACTATTGGTAAAGTTTTTACCCCTGTACTTTTAGCAATTTTGTTTAATGTGTTTAAAAACCAATTTTCTTTTCTTTCACTAAATTTTAAATGTCGTTTTTGAGCAACGGTATGGGAGGCTGATACTGGAGCTATTATTTGTCTCTCAAAATTAGAATCCAATTTGTTGGCTATATGTCCAGCAAACAATGGGTCTCCAGAATAAGTATGATTAAATAAAATTAAAAAGTTCAAGTTAGGATTTTTATCTAAAATATCTTTTATTTCCAATATTTTTCTCTTTGTTTCTTCCGACATTTGTATAGAATAAAATTTTTCTGCCATAGTTTCGGCCACAAATTTTCTATTACGTTCTTGTTTTGGGGATAAACCTTCTTTACTCATGCCCGTATTATAACTCAGTCAAAGCTATTCCGTTATTATTTTTTATCTTTTTAAATAAATTGATATCCTTACATTAAGATAAATGAAATTTTTAATCAGATTTTTTGAAAGAATCGCCATCATTATAATAAATGTCGCTATTCTTTGGCTGATAGCATCACAAATACTTGGTCGACTTGATCAAAAATTACCCTTCTTTTTTGCTTTAGTAATAACTTATTTAATTTCAGCTTATATTATTTTGCCTCCAGTTGTTAATTTAGCTCTACTTATCCTTAGAAGGGGGAGAATCCCCCGTTTTACTCGAGCCAGAGATGGATTTTATGTTGATCCAGTAAATATTATTTTAACAGGCAGTAAAGATCAACTTTTAAATGTTTTCAATAAAATTGGTTGGAGTAAAGCTGACCCACTTACTCTTAAAACTTCTTCAAAAATGATTAAAACTTTTTTATTAAACAAATCTTACCCTCAAGCCCCTTTTAGTTCATTATTTCTTTTTGGTCGGAAACAAGATATTGGTTTTCAAGAATCTATTAAAAATAGTCCCAGAAAAAGACATCATATTAGATTTTGGGCCACCAACACAGATAAAATAATTGATCCTTTAGATACTAAATATTGGACCAAGAAACATCGACTTAGTCATTCCAAAATTTTCACTTGGATTGGTGCTGGCAGTGAAGATATTGGTTTAGGTTTTAAAAAATTTACTTATCAAGTTTCACATCGAGTTGACCCAAATGTAGATAGAGAAAGAGATTATATTTTAGCCAAACTTAAAAAAGCAAACTGTATTGGGAAAATTAATTACTATAAATCTGGGAAATTCACTATTGGTAAATATACTTCAGATGGACGAATTGCTGTAGCTAAATTAAAGTCTTAAGTGGTGTAGGTGATTTTAAACTTTTCTATTTCTATAATTTAATTTAATAATTATTGATTATTTTTTTAATAAAAAATTTAAAACGAATCATTAATACTATTAAATTATTCTATTATCACTCCTAAATCCACTAAATCATTTCTAAATTTTTCCGTTGTTGTAAATTGGATTGCATTCATTCCCATTCTTTTAGCTGCTTCCACGTAATCAGCAATATCATCAGTGTAAAGACATTCTTCTGGTTTTAATTGTGATTTTTTTAATGCATCTTCAAAAATTATTGGACTTGGTTTCATTGCTCCAGCTTCAAATGATGTTGTTATTGTGTCAAATGTTTTAACTATTGGGGCTATTTTAAAAATATAATCATAATCCCATGGTCCGGTATTAGACAACAACCCAATTTTATATCTTTTTTTTAATGATTTAATCAAATCATTCATTCCTTCAATTGGAGTAAATTTATCTTTTGAAAAAATTTCTTTTAATTCTTCATATGAGACATTTAATCCACAAAGAACAGATAATTCTTTGTAAAATTCTTCTGAATTTATCGTTCCACTTTCTAATCTTTTAGTTATATCTGATTTTTTATAAATTGTTTCAAAAACTTCTTTTTCTGTTTTTCCATTCAAACAACTTATTCTTCGAATCAATATATCATTTGTAAAATAACAAATTACATTTCCAAAATCAAAAATTATTTTTTTAATCATTTAACCCTATTATATACATTAATCTAAACTCTTTAATTCTAAATTGGCGGAG
>Ga0265293_10010334_pt1 | contig 13071 bp, 9 predicted proteins | sample Munlanlewell138R_FD_192505 | JGI IMG/M metagenome (GOLD analysis project Ga0265293, IMG submission 192505) | Leachate microbial communities from a municipal landfill in Southern Ontario, Canada - Leachate well 138R | ecosystem: Engineered > Solid waste > Landfill > Unclassified | place: Canada... | reverse complement strand
ACGGAACCACCGGTGGGATGGTCCTCTACACCGAGAACATCACCGAGCAAAAGCGGTTTGAACACGAACTGCTCGAAGCGCGCGACTACCTCTCGGCCCTCATCACCCGGGCCAATGCCCCGATCGTTGTCTGGGATGGGACCTACACCATCGTGCGGACCAACCCCGCCTTCGCCTCGCTCTTCGGCATGGAGGTGGGCCACTTGGTGGGCAAGGACCTCGAACTCCTCAAGCCGTTCATCAACCCAGAGGAGTATGAGGCTGCGTTTGCGGCCATCGCCACCAAAGAGCGGATCAACGCCTTCGAGCTCAACATCAAGCAACGGGATGGGGGGGTGAAGACGGTGCTCTGGACCGCTGCTCCCGTCTATGACCAGGAGAGTGGGGACTTGCAGGCGTTCATCGCCCAAGGTCAGGAGATCACCGAGCGAAAGCACATCGAAGCGGAGAACCAGCGGCAGTTGGAGATGCTGCAGCGCTGGTATGCGGTCATGGTCCATCGCGAGGAGCGGATCATCGAGCTCAAGCGTGAGGTCAACGCACTGCTCGAAGAGGCGGGCAAGGAGAGCCGCTACGGCTCGGTCGAGGAGAAGCGAGGGCTATGAAACGAACTGCAGCGGCTACACTCTTGTTCCTCATCCTCGCTGCGCGCCTCTCGGCGGCATTGAACGCAGATTTCTTGGCCCTGCTCGATGATCAGGAGCGGGCCTTCCTCGCAAGCCGTTCCACCTTTACCGTCCTCTACGACCCTGCCAAAGCGCCGCTTGAGTACGTGGAAGCCAACGGGACGGCCAGGGGGGTCTCCAAGGGGTACATCGATGAGCTTACCGCATTGACCGGCATCACGTTCCAGATCGTCTCCGCCTCCCCCTGGACTGAGGCGTACCAGCGCTTTATCGACGGTTCGATCGACATGGCGGTAGCGCTCAACCCCACCGAGGAGCGACGGACGCACTTTCTCTTCACCAAACCGTACCTGTCGATGCCGATCGTGTTGATGGCCAAGAGCCAGGTTGGGTACATCGATGGGCTGGAGGCGATCGGAAGTCGGCCCTTGGCCATCGTCAAAGGGTACTCGATTGGAGAGTGGATCAAGCGCGACTACCCGCAGATTCAATTGGTGGAGGTCTCCTCCACCGAAGAGGGGCTGCGCTTGGTGGAGAGCGGGAGGGCCTTCGCCCAGACGGGCAACCTCATGGTGCTCAACCACTACCTGACCACCCTCGGGATGACCGACAGCCTGAAGGTGGTGGGTACCACCCCCTACCTCAATACCTTCTCCATGGCGGTGCAGAAGAATCTCGCCCCGCTGGCATCAATCATGGAGAAGGCCCTCTCCCAGATCGATGAGGACACCCGCCAGCACCTCTACCAACAGAACCTGCCCATGTGGTACGAGTGGGTCATCCCGCGTCGTACCCTGCTGGTGATCTTGGCGGCGGGGTCGGTGGTCTTGCTGGTGCTGGTACTGTGGATCGTCACCTTGATCGTGCAGATGCGACGGGGCGAGCGAGCCGAACAACAGACTGAACGCAGCGAACAGATGTTCCGTCAGCTCTTCGAGAAGTCGCCCAACCCGCAAATCCTCGTCGACCGCACCGGGACGATCATCGGTGCCAACACGCAGGTACACCAGCTCTTCGGCTTCCCCCCAGAGGGCCTGGCTACCGTGGAGACCCTTCTTGCGTGCGCCTATCCCGATGAGAGAGAGCACGCCTCGATCGCCGCAATCTGGGAAGACCTCTTGCGCTCGGGCCAGGAGGGCAAGGACGCGAAGGCCCTCATGGCGCTGGAGAGCGTGGTCACCGACAGCAGGGGAGGGCGCCATACGCTGGAGATCAGCGCCACGCCACTTCCCGACTCCTACTTGGTCACCGGCTTTGATGTCACCGAGCGTCACATGACGCTGGGCGAGATCAGGCGCCTGCACCGGGAGGCGGAACACAGCCGCCTGATGATTCTCAGCGCGCTTGAAGACCAACAGATCTCCGAACAGGCATCGGGGGAGTCCAGGGCGATGCTCGATGCCGCCATCAACTCGATGATCGATGCCGTCTACATCATTGACAGTGAGGGTGTCTTCCTTCAAGTCAGTGATGCATTCTACGACTACTATCGCTTCTCGACCCCGGCACAGTGCCCACCGAGCCTCCACGGCTTCAAGGGACTCTACCAAGCCTACGATGAGTACGGCCATGCGATGGATGACACCATGTGGGTGGGCTTTCGTGCGCTTTCGGGGATGAGTGGGACGACCGAGTACCGATTGCACAAGATCTCCACCGATATAGAGTGGTATGGCTCCTACAACTACGCTCCCATCCGCGGCAGCGAAGGGGAGATCATCGGGGCGATCGTGGTCTGCCGCGACGTCACCGAAGAGCGTGCCAATCGGGAGAAGCTGCGCTTCCAACGCGACCACGACTACCTCACCGGCCTCTACAGCCGTGTCCACTTCGAAGAGCTGCTCAAGGAGATGGACCGTACCCTCCCGCTCACCCTTGGTCTTGTCGATATCAACGGCCTGAAGCTCGTCAATGATACGCTGGGCAATGAGATGGGCGATCTGGTCATCAAACGCACCGCCCAGCTCTTGGAGGAGTACAAGGACGAGGGGGTGCTCATCGCACGCCATGGGGGAGACGAGTTCGTCTTCTTGATGGCCGGCAGGGAGGAGGATGCCGCTGAGGCGTTCATCAAGCGGGTGGAGGAGGCTGCCAAGGAGATCACGTTCGCCACCTTCCACCTCTCCCTGTCAGCCGGCTGGGCGTGCCGCCGGGACCTTGGCGAGCTGCCGGCCCAGACGCTCAGGCGGGCCGAGGAGATGATGGGACGCACCAAGATCTACGAGAGTTCGAGCGCAAAGAGCAAGTCGGTGGGGCTCTTGATGAACTCCCTCTTTGCCAAGAGCAGCCGGGAGAGCCTGCACTCGCGGCGCGTCAGTGCGCTGTGTGCGTTCTTGGCCAAGCAACTGGAGCTCAGCGAGCGGGAGATCAACCGGATGCGCACCGCCGGCTTGATGCACGACATCGGGAAGATCGGCATCAGCGAGGTAATCCTCAACAAGCCGGGGCGCCTCGACCGGTCCGAGTGGCAGGAGATGCGCCGCCACCCCGAGATCGGCTACCGCATCCTCAGTGCCGTCAGCGAGTTCAGCGACCTCGCCCAGGCGATCTTGGAGCACCACGAACGCTGGGATGGCAGCGGCTACCCCCAGGGCCTGGAGGGTGAGCAGATCTCCTACCAGGCAAGGATCATCGCCATCGCCGACAGCTACGATGCGATGACCAGCGAGCGCTCCTACCGCACCCCGGTCTCCAAGGAGGAGGCGGTCGAGGAGATCTTCAACAACCGAGGAATCCTCTATGACCCGCAGATCGTGCAGGTCTTTGTTTCGACCATCGACCGCTTCGAAGCGGAAAACTCACCCTCCTGAACGTAACGGGCATTTGTTCTTATATGCACAAAAAAACCATTGTTTCCATGTCTGGGAAGCAATTATCGTCATAATTGCGATATTCTATCAATTTAGCAGGTCAATTATTTGTATGTAATGTACATTTGAGATATTTACCAATTTTTGTGGCACGCTATACTGAATGCATTGAAGCGCACCTGGCGACAGGCTCTTCTTCGATGCATGTGAGGCTGCCAAATGATGAATCTTTCGAAGAAACGACGATTGCAGGAGAATCTGGGGTCCTATATGTTCTTGGTCCCCTGGCTCATTGGGTTTTTCTTGCTCACCCTCTATCCGATGGGCTACTCGCTCTACCTCTCCTTCACTCGGTTCAACATCCGTACCCCACCTCAGTGGATCGGCCTGAACAACTATCTGGTGATGTTCAAGGGTACCGAGACCCTCAGCCGGGACGAGCGTTTCCTCAACTCGATGTGGGTGACCTTCCGCTTCGTCTTCATCTCGGTTCCGGTCAAGCTCGTCTTCGCCCTCGTCGTGGCGATGCTGATGAACAAGAAGTTGCGCCTCATCGGCCTCTACCGGGCCCTCTACTACATCCCGACGCTGCTCGGCGGCTCGGTGGCCATTGCGGTGCTGTGGCGTCGCCTCTTTGCCAGCGACGGGTTGCTCAACATGATTCTCCACACCATCTTCGGGCTGACCAACCTGCCGGCGTGGATCAGCAACCCCACCTATGCCCTCTATACGTTGATCCTCCTCGCCGTCTGGCAGTTCGGCAGCCCGATGATCATCTTCTTGGCGGGTCTGCAACAGATCCCGCGCGAGTACTATGAGGCGAGCGCCGTCGACGGGGCCGGCCCCATCAGGCAGTTCTTCGCCATCACGCTGCCATCGCTCTCGCCGATCATCTTCTTCAACTTCGTCATGCAGATGATCAGCGCCTTCCAATCCTTCACCCAGGCCTTCATCGTCAGCGGTGGGTCGGGTGGGCCGCTGGACTCAACGATGTTCTACAGCCTCTACCTCTACATCAAGGGCTTTGGCTTCTCCGAGATGGGGTACGCCTCGGCGATGGCGTGGGTGCTGCTCATCATCATCGCCGTCTTGACGGCGATCTCGTTCAAGAGCAGCGGCACGCTGGTCAGCTATGGAAGCGGGGAGTAGGCGATGAACAGGAAACAAACCGACCTGGCCAAGCGCCTCGTGCTCAACCTCTTCATCATCGCCTTGGCCCTGGGGATGCTCTATCCGATCCTCTGGCTCCTCGGTGCCTCCTTCAAGCCGAGCAACCGGATCTTCACCGAGGTCTCCATCTGGCCTTCGGTGGCGACCCTCGACAACTACCGGGAGGGGTGGCGGGGCATCGGCATCGTCGGCTTCGACACCTTCTTCAAGAACTCGTTCGTCATCTGCATCCTCAGTGCGTTGGCCAATGCGATCTTCTGTTCACTGACCGCCTTCGCCTTTGCCCGCCTGAAGTTCAAGGGCAAGAACCTCTGGTTTGCGCTGATGATGATCACCTTGATGCTGCCGTCCCACGTGACGACGATCCCGCGCTACATCATGTTCAGGCGGATGGGGTGGATCAACACCTTCCTGCCGATTGTCGTGCCCAAGTTCTTCGCCACCGATGCATTCTTCATCTTCCTCTTGGTGCAGTTCATTCGGGGGCTTCCCCGCGACATCGATGAATCGGCCACCATAGACGGGTGCTCCAAGTTCGGCATATACACACGCATCATCATGCCGCTTACCGTGCCCGCCTTGATCACCACGCTACTCTTCTCATTCTTGTGGACATGGGATGACTTCTTCAACCAGCTGCTCTACCTGACCAGCCCGAACAAGTATACCGTCCCGATGGGATTGAGGCTCTTTTTGGACTCCTCGGGCATGTCTTCGTGGGGACCGATGTTCGCCATGTCAGTGCTCTCACTGATCCCGGCGTTCATCCTCTTCTTCTCCCTACAGAAGTACTTTGTCCGTGGTATCGCCACGACCGGAATCAAGGGGTGACAGCACCCCTATTGCAAGGAGGATTGCAATGAAAAAGACCATGATGGTTCTCGCACTCATCACCCTGGGGGCTCTGGTGCTCTTCGGTGCTGGGACAAAGGAGACCAAGGCAGCCGACAGCGACGTCACGACGATCCGCTGGGCGTACTGGGGAAGCGGACAGCGGGTGGAGATCAGCCAGAAGGCGATCGACATCTACCAGAGCCGCCACCCGAATATCCGGGTCAACCCGGAGGTCAGCGGAGGAGCGGGCGACCACTTCGTGAAGGTCGACACCCAGCTTGCCGGTGGCAATGGACCTGACATCATCCAGGTCGGCGGCAACATCCCCGACTACGCTGATGTGTTGCTCGACTTCTTCCCCCATGCGGGCAAGGAGATCAACCTCTCGGTCATCGACCCCTCCGCCATCGACAGCGGGACGATCGCCGGTCGCCTGGTGGGTATCTCCACCGGTGTGAACATGCCGGCCCTCGTCTACAACAAGTCGTTGGTCGAGCGCATCGGAGCCCCGCTGCCGAAGACCGCGATGAGCTACGCCGAGTTCAAGGAGTACCTGCGGGTCCTCAAGGGCAAGCTGCCGGCAGGCATCTATCCGATGCAGGACATCGGTGTGCTCTCGTCCAACTCGACGCCGTTCGGGTACTGGTCCCGCTACAATGGCACCCCGCTCTACGATGCGGCAACAATGAGCACCGATGTGCGCCCCGCCGACGGTCAGCGCTACCTTGAGCTCTTTGCCGAATACCGCAGGGAGGGCCTGGTGCCTCCGGCCGACATCGCAGCCGGCTACGCCGAGAACAACGCCGATACCTCGATGGTCATCGCAGGAAAGGCCGTCATCGGCTTCCTCTGGACCAACATGCTCAGCGGATACCAGGCGGCGACCACCGATGAACTTGCCTTCATCGAGCTGCCCGGTGCGGCCGAGACCAATGCGCTGTGGCAACCGCCAAGCCAGTTCTACGCGGTGAACAAGGATTCGAAGAATATCGCCGAGACGGTGAAGTTCATCGACTTCTTGGTCAACGACCCCGAGGCGGCCTTCGTGCTCGGCAGTGACCGCGGAACACCGGCATCGTCCACCGCCCGTGCAGCCGGCTCGGCATCCCCGGCTGATCAGAAGGTCATCGACTATATGAACGTCGCCGGCCCGCACAGTTCGGCAGAGACCGACCACGTGCCCAATGACACCGAGTTCAACTCGACGTTGTACTTGATCTATCAGCGCGTGGCGTTCGGCCAGATCACCCCGGCCCAGGGAGGCCAGCAGATCTACGAGCTCCTGCTTCGCATGATCGGCAAATAAGGGTACACTGATGGAGGAGGGGAAACCCTCCTCCACTTCTACAATGAGGAGACAATCATGGCAGCAGAGCGAATTTGTATCATCGGCGGGGGAGGACGGCTGTGGGCCATCCAGTTTCTCAAAGACCTTGCCTACAACCGCGAAACCGGCGGCACGGTGGTGCTCTATGACATCGACAAGGAGGCGGCACAGCGCAATGTTGCGGTGGGCGAGCGCATCATGGCGGTCAACAACGCCGGTAGCCGGTTCACCATCACCGCCGAAGATGACCTGGGCGCTGCACTGGACGGCTGTGATCTGGTCATCATCTCCATCGAGCCCGGCTCAACGCAGTGCCGCAGGGGTGACCTGATGCTGCCTGAGGAGTACGGTATCCTGCAGTCGGTGGGTGACACCACCGGGCCGGGGGGCATCATGCGAGCGCGCAGGGCAATCCCGCTCTTTGTCAAGTTCGGCGCTGCCATCGCTGCCCACTGTCCTGACGCCTGGGTGATCAACTACACCAACCCGATGACGCTCTGCACCGCAGCGCTTCACGAGGGCTTTGCTTCCATCAAGGCGCTGGGCTGCTGCCATGAGGTCTTCCACACCCAAAACTTCCTCGCCAAGCGGGTTGCACGGTGGTTTGGTGTTCAGACCCCCGACCGACGGACCATCACGATCGACCTGACGGGCATCAACCACTTCACCTTCGTCACCGCCGCCACCTGGGAGGGGCACGATTTGATGGCACGCCTGAAAGCGGAGCTCTCGGACCCCCACCTCTTCGACGACCAGAGTGGTGTGGCAGCAGTGCGACTGCAAAAGGAGCAGTGGTTCGACTGTGACCAGCTCATCGCGCTGAGCTTTTTGCGTGACTTCGGCACCCTCGGCGCCGCCGGGGACCGCCACCTCGCCGAGTTCGTGCCGTGGTTCCTCCAAAGCGACGAGGATTTGCACACCTATGGGGTGATACGCACCCCCTACCGCTGGAGGGAGCGACAAGCGGAGGAGAAGCGTGCAAGAGTCTTTGAGGACAAGGATCTGGTTGCAGAGCGCAGCGACGAGGAGGGGGTGGATATCATGCAGGCCCTCGCCGGCGGTCCGGCGCTCACGACCAACATCAACCGCCCCAACGAGGGGCAGGTCTCCTACCTGCCGAAGGGGAGGATCGTCGAGTCGAACGGCCTCATCACCCAAGACTCGATCCGTCCGATCATGGCAGGAGATCCACCGCTTGCCATCCAAAACCTGGTGCGCCATGCCAGCGATGTCCAGCAAATGACGTTGGAGGCGGTGCTGGCCGATGATGACGAGCGCCTCTTCGGCGCGTTCCTCTCCGACCCGCTGATGACCATCGCCCGCAACCGGGCACGGGAGCTCTTTGACCGGATGCTGGCAGAGTGCCGCCTGCAGTACTGAAGGGGCAGGATATGGGGGCAAGGGGGCGATCCTCCTTGCCCTCCTCGTTACTAGAGGAACACATCGTTGTACCATCAACAGGGTTTTGTCTATATTTTGTCTGTCAGTGTAATTATATAGCTAGATGACGAGAAAAGATTTTTGTTGACCGGTTTATAAAACCGGTTTAGTATTATTGTATGCTGAGGTGATCAATCCTCGGTAACAAGAAAAAGGAGATAGAGATCATGAAGAAAACACTGTTGCTTTGTCTGTTGGCCCTCATGGTTGTAGGCTCGCTCGTCTTTGGTGCCGGCGTCCAAGAGAGAGCGCCGGCCAAAGAGGTATACTTTTTGAACTTCAAGCCTGAGATTGCCGACGTCTATGAGAGCAAGATCGCCCCCGTCTTCGAGAAGGAGACCGGCATCAAGCTGAAGGTCGTCACTGCAGCAAGCGGCACCTACGCCACCACGCTCAAGAGTGAGCTTGCCAAGAACAACCCGCCCTTGATCTTCCAGACCAACGGTCCGGTGGGGCTGGCCAACAGCCGCGACTACACCGCAGACCTCTCGGGCACCGAGTTCTACAAGATCCTCAGCGACAAGTCCATGGCCCTCGGCGAAGGGGGTGAGGTGCTGGCCATCCCCTACGCGGTGGAAGGGTACGGCATCATCTACAACGACGCCATCATGCGCGCCTACTTCGCCCTGCCAAACAAGGCGGTGAGGATCAACAGCGCCGATGAGATCAACAACTTCGCCCTGCTCAAGGCCGTGGTCGAGGACATGCAGAAGAACAGGGGCGTCCTCGGCATCCAGGGCGTCTTTGCCTCGACGAGCATGGCGGCGGGCAATGACTGGCGCTGGCAGACCCACCTGGTCAACGTACCGCTCTACTACGAGCTGCGCAGCAAGGGAATCCCCTTCGGCACGAAGACGCGGGACTTCGACTTCACCTATGGCCCTCAGATGAAGAACATCTGGGACCTCTACTTGAACAACTCCACCACAGCCAAGGGGCTGCTCGGGGCCAAGAGCGTCGATGACGCGATGGCTGAGTTTGCCCTCGGCCAGGCTGCCATGGTGCAGAACGGCAACTGGGGTGCCAGCCAGATCCTCGGTGTGAAGGGCAACAAGGTGGCCGACAGCGACATCAAGTTCATGCCCATCTACATCGGTGCTGCCGGTGAAGAGAAGATCGGCCTCTGTGTCGGTACGGAGAACTACCTCTGCATCAACAAGAAGGTCAGCAGCGAGCAGCAGGCACTTGCCGACCAGTTCCTTACCTGGCTCTTCTCCAGTGCCAGCGGCAAGGCGTTCGTGAAGAACGATTTGATGTTCATCACCCCGTTCAACACCTTCGCCGAGAACGAGCTGCCCACCGACCCACTGGCCAAGGAGGTCATCCGCTGGATGAACAAGAGCGGCGTGACGTCGATCAGCTGGGACTTCTCGGTCATCCCGAGTCAGGAGTGGAAGACGCAATTCGGCGCTGCGCTCGGTGACTACATCAACGGACGCAAGAACTGGGCTGAGGTGAGCCGGGTCGCCACCGATGTCTGGAGAGTTGAGTTCGACCTCACCAATTAGGCATCCGATGCCAACCATGGCCGCCTTCCGTTTGGGGGGCGGTCATTGCTCTGAGGAGGCTTCATGCAGAAATCAATGAGACGCTACGCTCCACTCTTCGTCCTGCCGGCGTTGGTGTGCTTCACCATCGCCTTCCTCATCCCGATGATCGCGGGGGTGACCCTCTCATTCTTCAAATTCACCACTGTCCTGGACGGCACCTTTGTCGGCGTTGAGAACTATAAGCTGGCCTTCATCAACAACGAGTTTGCCACCTCGCTGTGGTTCAACGTCCGCTTCACCATCATCAGCGTGATCACCATCAACATCGGTGCATTCACGCTGGCGATGCTGCTCACCAGAGGCCTGCGGGGGACCAACACCTTCCGCACGATCTTCTTCATGCCCAACCTCATCGGTGGCATCGTGTTGGGCTGGATCTGGCAGTTGATCATCAACGGGTTCCTGCTGCCCAAGGGGGTGACGATCGTCACCGACCCAAAGTATGGCTTCTGGGGCCTGGTTGTGCTGATGAACTGGCAGAACATCGGCTACATGATGGTCATCTACATCGCCGGCATCCAGAACATCCCCACCGAGCTCATCGAGGCTGCGAGAATCGATGGGGCGGGCAACCGGACGATGCTGGCCAACGTCATCCTCCCCTCCATCGCCCCCTCCATCACCATCTGCACCTTCTTGACCCTCACCAGCGGGTTCCGCCTCTTCGACCAAAACCTCGCCCTCACCGCAGGCGACCCGGGCAAGCAGACCGAGATGCTCGCCCTCAACATCTTCAACACCTTCTACCGCCGCACCGGCTTTGAGGGGGTGGGGCAAGCCAAGGCGGTGATCTTCACCATCCTGGTCGCCCTCATCGCGCTGACCCAGCTGACCATCAGCAGGAGCCGGGAGGAGGAAGCATGAAACCTGTGAGAAAATACCGTACATCGGACACCGTGCTCTTCATCCTCCTGCTCATCTGTGCTGCTCTCTTCCTCGCCCCGATGCTCATCGTGTTGATGAACTCCTTCAAGAGCAAGTTCTTCATCTCCTCAGAGCCCTTCAAGCTGCCCACCGCCGAGACCTTCACCGGCAGGGAGAACTACCTCGAGGGAGCGCGGAAGATCAAGTTCCTCAACGCCTTCGGTTACTCGCTCTTCATCACCGTCTTCTCGGTCATCGGCATCTCGCTTGCCACCAGCATGCTGGGCTGGTATCTGACACGGGTGAAGAGCACCTTCACCACCATCGTCTACTACCTCCTCGTCTTCAGCATGATCGTCCCCTTCCAGATGGTGATGTTCACCATGAGCAAGACGGCAAATATGCTGGGCCTGGACAACCCGGTGGGAATCCTCGTCCTCTACGTAGGTTTTGGCGCCGGGCTGGGCACCTTCATGTTCAGTGGATTCATCAAGACCATCCCCCTCAGCCTCGAGGAGGCGGCGATGATCGACGGGGCGACGGCTCCGCAGACCTTCTTCCTCATCGTCTACCCGATGCTCAAGTCGACGGCCATCACCGTGGCGATCCTCAACGCCATGTGGGTGTGGAACGACTACCTCTTGCCCTATCTGACCATCGGCATCGAGTACAAGACCATCCCGGTGGCCATCCAATACCTGCGCGGAGGCTACGGGGCGGTGGACATGGGGGCGATGATGGCGATGTTGGTGCTGGCGATGATCCCGATCATCCTCTTCTACCTGGTGATGCAAAAGCATATCATCCGCGGCGTCATCGCCGGGGCGGTGAAGGGGTAGCATGAACAGCACCACAGCCCGCCATGCCGGTGTGCTCCTTCACATCACCAGCCTGCCCTCCCAACACGGCATCGGGGATTTGGGGGCAGGGGCGTATCGCGCAGCCGATTGGATGGCGAGCGCCAACCTCAACCTCTGGCAGATCCTGCCCACCGGGCCCACCGGCTACGGCAACTCCCCCTATGCCCCCCGCTCCTCGTTTGCTGCCAACGAGCTCTTCATCGACCTCGAGCAGCTCTCTGATGCGGGGCATCTGGGGCGGTCAGAGCTTGCCGAACACCCACGATTCAGCCAGACCCGGGTGGATTTTCCGGGTGTGGAGACCTACAAGCTCGCGTTGCTCAAAAAAGCGGCACGGCGCTTCATCGCCGAGGGCGGTACCCGTCTTGATGGGTATCGCACCTTCTCTCGTGCCAACCGCTTCTGGCTCGATGACTATGCACTCTTTCGTACCCTCACCGAGACACTGGGAGACAGCCGATGGATGAGCCACTGGCCAGCTGAGTACGCCCAGCGTGATGAGGCGGCGCTCCAGCGCTTTGGTGAGGCGCACACGGCGGAGATCGAGCTCTGGAGCGTGTTGCAGTATTGGTTTGATGAGCAGTGGAAGCGCCTGAAGGCGTATGCCAATGACCGGGCCATCCGCCTCATCGGCGATGCGCCGATCTTTGTCGCAAGCGACAGCAGCGACACCTGGCAGCACCACCACCTCTTCAAACGCGATGAAGCGGGTCGCTTCGACCCGGTCAGCGGCGTACCACCCGACCTCTTCAGCAGCACCGGACAGCTGTGGGGAAATCCCGTCTATGACTGGCGTGTCCATCGGCACTCCGGTTACAGGTGGTGGATCGAACGGATGAAGCGCCTCTTCACCCTCACCGACCTGGTGCGCGTCGATCACTTCCGTGGCTTTGAGGCGACGTACGAGATTCCCCTCGACCACCCGACAGCCGAGTTCGGCTCTTGGGTGAAGGCTGACGGAGCCGGCCTCTTTGAGGCCATCGGGCGGGAGTTGGGGGCACTGGACATCATCGCCGAGGACCTGGGCTTGATGAACGACGAGGTCATCGCCCTGCGTGACGGCAATACTTTTCCCGGCATGAAGATCTTTCAGTTCGGCTTCACGATGGATGAGGAGGGGGCGCCCAACTACCACGATGACTTTCTGCCGCACAACTGGGGGGAGCCCTTCGTCGCCTACACCGGAACTCACGACAACAACACCACCCTCGGCTGGTATCGCTCCCTCACCGATGCCGAACAACAGATGGTGAAGGAGTACCTCAACTGCGCCGATGAGCAGATCGTCGATGAAATGATCCTGCGCCTCATGCAAAGCCATGCACGGATTGCCATCATCCCCATGCAAGATTTGCTCAAGAAGGGGGAGGAGGCGCGGTTCAACTACCCCTCGACGTGCAACGACGAGAACTGGAGCTGGCGGGTGAGGGGTGATGAAATGACCGAACCCCTGGCACGCCGCATCGCACACCTGGTTGCCATCTCCTCCCGGGATGGACGGGTGGTGGAGAAGACTTGAACATGATCACCTGACACGGGTGTCATCATATCCCTTCCTACGGACAAGGCCGGCGTCAGCCGGCCTTGTTT
>Ga0265293_10010333_pt1 | contig 13072 bp, 15 predicted proteins | sample Munlanlewell138R_FD_192505 | JGI IMG/M metagenome (GOLD analysis project Ga0265293, IMG submission 192505) | Leachate microbial communities from a municipal landfill in Southern Ontario, Canada - Leachate well 138R | ecosystem: Engineered > Solid waste > Landfill > Unclassified | place: Canada... | reverse complement strand
CGGGGCGTAATCGGCAAAACGGATGGCGTAACCATCCATGGCACTGTTGTCGGCCGGGGGTAAATCGACGCGCGCCGTGATGTCTTCGGCCAGAACCCGCCCGAACGCCGTGGCAAGCGTACAGGTTTCGGTAGCTGAAGGGGCGTTGCCCGCCTCTGAAAGACGGCGCTGGGCTTCATCAAACTCAAGCATGTCAGTATTCATGGTGGTCAACCGGCAGATTCAAGATAATGGGTGGCAAAGTTGCAGGGGCGATGGGTGCTGTCAAGTTGCTCTTTGATAATGCGCTCGAAGGCTGTGCGGCAGGCACCGGTTGAGCCTGGCATGCAAAAGATCAGCGTGTCGTTGGCCCCGCCGGCGAAGGCGTCAGACTGCAGTGTGGAACTGCCGATTTCCAGAAACGACAAATGCCGGAACAGTTCGCCGAAACCGGCGATGGTGACATCAAGCAAGGGTGTAATGGCTGCGGCCGTGGCTTTTTGATGCGAATAGCCTGTGCCCCCGTTGGTCAGAATGACCTGAATGGCCGGGTCGGCAATCCAGGCACTGACGACTTTGCGCAGTTCGTAGATATTGCCGCTGCTGATTTCGCGCTGAACGCAGTGGTGGCCGGCCTCGGCAAGCGCCTGCTCCAGGTAGTCGCCCGAGGTATCGCTGGCGCGGGTGCGGGTGTCTGAAATGGTAAGTACCGCACAGTTCAGATTTATCTTTGGCGTGTCGGGTCTGGCTTTGCTCATGCGGGCCTCGTGGTATCAGACGGCGTATCGGTGCCCCATAGGGCAGTCTTTTCTGCATCAGTTTCGCGTTGCTGTACCCAAAAGCGTTCACCGCTTGACAGCGTCTCGCGCTTCCAGAAGGGGGCGCGTGTTTTCAGGGCGTCGATAATGAACTCGCAGGCCCGGAACGCATCGCCACGGTGAGCGCTGGCAACACCTACATATACAATTTGTTCGGCATTCCCCAGTTCGCCCACACGATGCACCACCACAGGTTCGGGCACATTCCAGCGCTGTTGCGCCTGCGTGCAGATGTCGCTGATTTCACGTTCGCACATGCCGGGGTAGTGTTCAAGAAACAGGGTGCGGGTGTTCTGGCCTTCAGCGTAATCGCGCACATAACCGGTGAACGTGACCAGGGCACCAGCCAGGCCGGCGGTGCGCATGCGCAGCTGTGCAGTCAGGTCAGCGGCGTTGAAGTCATCAGTTTGCACTACAACCATGTCAGCCCCCGGTAACCGGTTCGAAGACGGCCACTTCGTCGCCCGGATTGATAATGGCAGAGGGTTTGACATGGAACTGGTTGACCGCCAGCTTCAGTCGTTTGGCGGGTGCCAGCTGCGGGTAACGGGACTCAAGCTGAACCAGCCAGTCGGCCCCGGTAACGGGTTCTGTCAACGGCCAGGTTTCAAGTCGTGTGCCGGTCAGCTCGGCAACCTGCGCAAAATAAAGAACGTTAATTGCTGTGCCACTCACCGCTTTTACCTCCGGATTTGTGAATCAGTCGGATGTTTTCCAGAATGATGCCTTTGTCGGCGGCCTTGCACATATCGTACACCGTCAGTGCGGCCACGCTGCAGGCGGTCATGGCCTCCATTTCAACGCCGGTTTTGGCATCGGTGCGGCAGGTTGAGGTAATGGTAACGCTGTGTGTGGCTTCGTCAAGGGCAAAGTCGACACCGGCAAAGCTGAGCGGCAGGCTATGGCACAGGGGGATCAGTTCGGCGCACCGCTTGGCGGCCAGAATACCCGCTACGCGGGCTGTATTCAGTACTTCACCCTTGGCGTTGTCGCGTGCGGTCAGCAGGCCAAACGCTTGTGCGCTCATGACCACACGCCCCTGAGCCGTGGCGCTGCGCTGGGTGGGGGCTTTATTGCCCACATCGACCATGCGGATCTGCCCGGATTCATCCAGGTGACTGAGAATGGGTTCGTCGTTGTTGCTCATCGTCTCTGCTAATCGTTGTTATGGCATGAAAGACAGATGATATACGCAAGGGGAGTATCTGCGGTTTTGTGGCTGACTCAGCGCATCGGTGACAATGTTCTCGACATCGGTGCAAGTTTTGTTATGGGTTCAATGCCCCAGCGCATTCCGGATGCGCGCATAGTCAATGACCTTGTCATGATGGAACCCTTTAATCAAGCCGTCATGACGTGGCACGATAATCGAGGCCCGACGGCGTGTCAGGGTCTCGCCTTCGATGACGCCGCGTTCGAACAGCGGGTCAAACTCGTCGAGCAACAGGCCGTGTTCTTCGGCGTAGCGGGTGAAATTCTGGCGGGCTGTCATGCGGTGCAGGTTGGCGTCGTCCAGTTCCACACCGAAAACGCAGGCGGCCCCGTTGGTCGCACCCGCCATTACGACCCATTGTTCAAACGAAATGCAAAGCTGACGGTCAGCAACTGAATAGGCCGATCCATAGGTGGCCATAGACAAAATGGCGGCAGATATTTTTGGCAGAATCATGTGGGTGTCCCGTTCGCGAAGGAAGGGTTTTTCTTTTTATGAAGACCCTTATTCTGACAGGGTTGCGTTACAGGTGCATGACGTGCTGGTATTAGAATGTTTATTTTTTCAATGATTTACCGAGAGGAATGCTATGACAATCAAAACTGGTGATACCCTGCCGGAAGGCACACTGACCGAATTCATCGAGGTTGAACAGCAGGGCTGCAGTCTTGGTCCTAACGCATTCAAGGTCTCTGATCTGGTCAAGGGCAAAAAAATCGCGATTTTTGCTGTTCCCGGAGCATTTACGCCCACATGTTCGGCCCAGCATGTCCCCGGCTTTCTGGAACATTTTGACGCATTGAAGGCCAAAGGTATTGATGAGATCTGGTGTGTTGCGGTAAATGACGCCTTTGTCATGGGCGCCTGGGGGCGTGATCAGAAGGTTAATGGCCGCATTCGCATGATGGCCGATGGCAGTGGCCTCTGGACACGTGCGTTGGGGCTGGAGCTTGACCTTGTCGACCGTGGTTTGGGTGTGCGTTCACAGCGCTATTCCATGGTGGTCGACAACGGTTTGGTAACCCTGCTCAATCTTGAAAATGGCGGCGGCTATTCCGTCAGCGACGCCGCAACACTGGTCAAGCAGCTTTAAACCGGAATCTGCCGGTTATTGTTGTATCTACACGACTTGATGCCATCGTCAATGCAAACATATTTTCAGTAAAAGCCAACAGGAGCTTATGACTTTCACGCCTGGAACCCGTGCGGCATGATCAGTGCCGTAATGTCTTTTTCGTCGTTGTATCTGGCCACCTTATTGTTGTTGCTGGGTACGGGTTTGTTCAACACCTATCTGGGTATCCGGTTGGCCGAGGCCCAGGTGTCCGAGCTCTGGGTTGGCTCACTGATTGCGGTGTACTACCTGGGCCTTGTGCTTGGGGCACGAAATGGTCACCGGCTTATCGGCCGTGTGGGGCATATTCGGGCCTATGCGGCCTCGGCTGCGGTCGTTACGGTTGTGGTGCTGGCCCAGGCCCTGGTCGATAACTTGTGGGTTTGGGTTGTCTTGCGTTTTCTGGCGGGTCTGGCCATGGTCACGCAGTTCATGGTGATCGAGAACTGGCTGAACGAGCAAACTGAAAATGCATCGCGGGGCAAAGTGTTTGCCTTTTACATGGTGTTTTCGGGGCTGGGCACGGTGTTGGGTCAATTTTCACTGACGTTGTTTCCCTCGCTCGACTTTCAGCCGCTGGTGTTTGCGGCCATGTGTTCGGTGTTGTGTCTGGTGCCTATCGCGCTGACGCGACGCTTGCACCCGGCCAACCTCGAGCCTGCCCCCCTGATGCCGCGCTACTACATGTCGCGGGTGCCCGTCAGTTTGGCTGTGGTGTTCATTACGGGCGCCCTGACCGGGGCGTTCTATGGTCTTGGCCCCGTGTTTGCCTACAAACAGAATTTAACGGGTGATCAGGTTGCCATGTTCGTGGCGGTTGCGGTGGCTGCAGGGCTGTTGTCGCAATGGCCGATGGGTTGGCTGGCCGATCGCATGGACCGCGCCCTCTTGATGCGGATCAATGCGGTTGCCCTGGTTTTGGTCAGCATTCCGTTGTGGGGCTGGATGGTAATGCCTTACTGGGTTTTGCTGGCTGTGTCGGCGTGCTTTGGGGTTTTCCAGTTCACCTTGTATCCCATCGCGTCAGCGTTCGCCAATGACAACGTCGAACCCGAGCGGCGCGTCGGTCTAAGTGCGATTGTGCTCATGATTTATGGTCTGGGGGCGTGTCTGGGGCCAATGGCTGTGGGTGCATTCATGCGTGAAATCAGTCCCGACATGTTCTTCGTCTTTGTGGCGGTCTGTGCGGGTGTGCTGGTGCTTTATGTACGCCCACAGCGCATGACCGGTGTCAATCTCAGTCAAGATGCACCAACCCAGTTTGTTCCCATGACTGAAATCCAGACGGCGCCTGTCGTTGCGGCGCTTGACCCGCGGGTTGATCTGGAAACCGATATCTCGCATGAGGTTCCGGTTGATCATCCACACGGAACTGAAGCGGTTGTACCAGACGCAGCGTCAATCGGTGAGTCGGGTGTGGATCAGGCCGCCTCAGTGGGGGATCCCGCTGTAGTCGAAACTGTAGTGCCTGATGCCGGTACGGTTTCTGACCCGCCAGCCCCGGATGCCGCAACAACACCTCAGCGCGGGTAGAGCAGCCCTATTGCGGTAATTGCCAGTACGATGCCTGCCAGGTTGGTGCGCGACAGCTTTTCCTTGAAAAGCAGCGCGCCAACCAGGGTGCCCAGTGTAATGACACCGATATTCATCGAGGCAAACACCAGGCTTGGGTTGGTCGGGAAGGCCTGGTGGGCGCTGATATAAAAATAAATATTGCCAAAGTTCAGTAACCCCAGGGCCAGGCCACCGATAACTCCCTTACGTTGCCACTGGGTGCGGCGCAAGGCCAGCCCGGTAAACATAACGATGCCTGCCAGCACAAAGGCACCCAGCAGTGTTGCTGCAAAGGCAGTACCTTGCCGCGCCGTTTCCTTGAACAAAATATCAATCGTGCCGTAGCCCAGCCAGACCCCCAGCAGGTACGTCAGCGTCATCAGGTTCTGGCGATGTGCGCCTGCTGGTCGAACCAGCAAGGCAAGCAATGCCAGGAAGGCGATGCCGATGGCGACCAGTTTTTGTGGGCTGAAACTTTCTCCAAACCAGAGAAAAGCCGCTACCAGGGGAACCAGCAAGGACAGGCGCTGGGCGGCATCACTAAGTACGATCCCGGCATGGCGTACCGCCGCGGCCATGACCAGAAAGACGCCGGGCAGTAACAGCCCCAGGGCGCCCAGTATGCCCCACGATACCGAGGGCTGACGCAGGGCATCAAGTGGCGGGCTCAGCAAAATCAGGCACAGCACGCCAGCCACAATATAGTTCACTGCAATTGCCTGGCCGACAGGTATGTTCTGACGCCGGGCAATCTTGAGCAGCACCGAAACGGCAACGCTGCAGCCGATGCTCAGGATCAGCAGCAGCATCAGCCGTGATGGTCAGGCACGTGGTGCTGGCTGGCGTGCAGGCCCAGCCGGTCAAACAGTTTCTGGTCTTCCACGAATTGCGGGTTGCCGGTGGTCAGCAGCTTCTCACCGTAGAAAATCGAATTGGCGCCAGCCAGAAAACACAGGGTTTGCATGGTGTCGCTCATGGCTTCGCGACCCGCCGACAATCGTACGTGTGTCTTTGGCATGGTGATGCGGGCAATGGCGATGGTGCGAACGAACTCCAGCGGGTCAATATCTGCCGTGTCCTGCAACGGTGTTCCTTCGACCTTGACCAGATTGTTGATGGGCACCGATTCAGGGTAAGGAGACATATTGGCCAGCTGAACGATAAGGCCGGCACGTTCACGGCGTGATTCACCCAGACCGACAATGCCGCCGCAGCACACATTGACGCCGGCCTTGCGCACACGTTCAAGGGTGTCCAGGCGGTCCTGGTAGGTGCGGGTGGAAATGATCTCGCCATAGAACTCGGGCGAGGTATCCAGGTTGTGGTTGTAGTAGTCAAGGCCAGCCGCTTTCAGTTGTTCGGCCTGACCGTCTTTGAGCATGCCCAGCGTGACACAGGTTTCAAGCCCCAGCGCCTTCACCTGGCGAACCATTTCAGCCACGGCGTCAATATGGTGGGCTTTTGGCGAGCGCCATGCGGCCCCCATGCAGAACCGCTGCGCGCCTGTTGCTTTGGCCTCGCGGGCAGCTTGCAATACCTCGTCCAGTGGCATCAGGTCTTCTTTTTCGACCGGGGTGTCGTAGCGTGAGGATTGCGGGCAGTATGAACAGTCTTCCGGGCAGCCGCCGGTTTTGATGGACAGCAGACTGGATAACTGAACAGCACTGATGTCATGGTTGTCACGATGGACGGTTTGAGCCCGGTACATGAGCTCGGGAAAAGGCAGTTCGTACAAGGCAAGCACAGACGTAATATTCCAGCGTTCTGTGCCTGGCAAGACAGCAGGTTCGTGGCGAGAAATGGCAACAGCTTCCATGATGCGGCTCTTCTATGCAAGTATCAGGCATTGCCCGGCATGTGTCAGGCACTACCAGGAAAGGGGGGGGGCGCCGGCGAGGCGTCAGTGGCGTCACACACCGATGCATGCCTGGGTAAATCCGTCGTGTATGGTATTGGCCGTCGCGAAGGGTCGCAAGCGTGATGGGTTAATAAAATCAACCAATATTTTTGATTTAGGTTTCAAGTTCTTTGATTTGTTCGCGATTGTCTGGCTATTGGTAATTCTGGCCAGCCTGGGGGGGCTGTCATTGAAATGGTTACCTATTGTAAAAATGACGAGCCTTGGGGTAAACCGCTATCATCATGCCTTTTGCATGCCGGAGATTTTACGCATGACCTTGTTTACCAAAGAAGTCACCATCGAATGGGGTGACTGTGATGAAGCCGGAATCGTTTTCTACCCTAATTATTTTTACTGGTTTGATTGCACGTTCCAGGGCCTGCTGCGCAGCCGTGGTCTTAGCCAGCGCGATATCCGTCACAAGCTCAAAGGCGTGACGCCGCTGGTTGATGTGGGTGCCACATTCCGCTCGCCAGGTGCCTACGATGACGTGATCACCATTGAGGCCGGCGAAATCGAATGGTTTGAGCGCCGTTTCAAAGTGCCCTATACCGTCAAATGTGGTGATCGTGTGCTGGCCACAGGTCACGAGTTGCGTGCCTGGGCGCAGTACAAGGAAGAGGGCGGTATCAAGGGCGCCAACGTCCCTGACGAATTCAAGGCTTATTTCAAGTAAGCCGGGCTTCGGCCATCGGCGGGCGCTGGCCTGGCCGTCGTTAAAAGGTTGCCCGCATGCAGACACCCTTTTTTACGTATAAACCCCGCCGCCAGTGAAGTGGCAGCGCCATGCCCGTAAGGCTTTCAAAGGCGGCCCGGGCATGGCCTGGCTTAGCGCGGTGCCATGCGGGTTGCCCCGTCGATGCGAATGGTTTCGCCGTTCAGGTAGCGGTTACCAATGATGTGGCTGGCAAGGTCAGCGAACTCGTCGGGCTGGCCCAGACGGTGCGGGAACGGGATGCCGTTGGCCAGGGACTCTTGCACTTCGGGCGACGCCGTATACAGCAGCGGTGTCAGGAAAATACCCGGTGCAATTGTCATGACACGCACACCAAACTGGGCGAATTCGCGCGCCAGCTGAATCGTCATGGACGCGACCCCACCCTTGGATGCGGCGTAGGCCGCCTGGCCAATTTGCCCTTCAAAAGCAGCCACCGAGCTGGTGAACAGAATCACACCACGTTCTTCGCCAATCGGGTCACTGGCAATCATGTCGGCTGCTGCCAGACGGGTCATGTTGAAAGTGCCGACCAGGTTCAGATTGATGATTTTGGTGAAGTCTTCAAGGGGCATCGGGCCGCTTTTGCCGACCACCCGCTTGCCCGAACCCGCGCCCGCGCAATTAACCAGTACCCGGGCAACACCGTGTTTTTCACGGGCGATGGCAATGGCTTCTTGTGCGCTTTCGGCGCTGGTAACGTCGCAGTGAACAGCAATGCCGCCAATGCGTTCGGCAACGGCTTGTGCACGTTCGGTTTGCACATCCAGAATGGCAACCTTGGCACCTTGACTGGCAAGGCGCTCGGCCGTGGCTTCACCCAGGCCCGAGGCGCCACCGGTGATCAGTACAGGGGTATCTTTGAGATCCATGTTCGGTTTCCTTAACAGCAGCCGTCGGCTACAGGGGGTTTCAGGCGTGCATAACGACCAAATACGGGGTCTTTGTCCAGACCCAGCAAGCGCACGGCGTTATCGCGCAGGATCAGGGGTTTGACCTCGTCGCGGATGCCGATCTTGTCGAAATCTTCCAGCCAGCGGTCGGGCGTCATGACCGGGAAGTCAGAGCCAAACAGCATCTTGTCTTTCAGGATGGTGTTGGCGTACTGGATCAGGATTGGCGGGAAGTACTTGGGCGACCAGCCTGACAGGTCAATGTACACCTGGGGCTTGTGTGTGGCCACGGCCAGCGCGTTTTCTTGCCAGGGGAACGACGGGTGAGCAATGACAATGGGCATGTCGGGGAAATCAACCGCGACATCGTCCAGGTACATCGGGTCAGAGTACTTCAGGCGCACGCCGCCGCCGCCACGCATGCGGGCACCCACACCGGTTTGACCGCTGTGGAAAATGGCCGGCAGGCCAGCTTCGGCAATGACCTCGTACAGGTCGTAAGCAGCGCGGTCGTTCGGGTAGAACTCTTGTGCGGACGGGTGGAACTTGAAGCCGCGAATGCCGTAGTCGTTGATCAGGCGACGCGCCTCGCGTGCGCCCATTTTGCCGCGCATGGGGTCGATGCTGGCAAAAGGAATCAGGACATCCTTGTGCTTGGCCGTTTCCTCGGCGACTTCTTCATTGGAGATGCGAACCTGGCCGTTGGCGCGTTCGGTATCAACAGTGAAGATAACGGCCATCATGTTGCGTTCGCGGTAGTAGGCGGCAGTTTCTTCAATGGTGGGCCGTGGCATTTTTTCTTTGAAGTACTCGGCCATGGCCTTGTCGAACGCGATCGCCACTTCATCGGGCGGGTTGCGTGTAGACACTGTCGCATGGATATGGATATCGATGGCGACAAGGGGTTTCTGTTCGGTCATACAGTGTCCTTTCAGGCAGTTGCAGAATGAGGTTGGGCCAGCAAGACGTCATCGTCATCGGGCTGGACCGCATACAGTTTTTCGACCAGCGCTGCGCGGGTACGCAGCATGGTACGCTGATTGATTGACCCTTTGTCGGTCATTTCACCCAGTTCCATCAGGGCCGGGTCTTTCAGCAGCAATGCGCGCACAACGCGGTTGGAACTGCCGGTGCCTTTGGCCCAAAGTGTATTAAGCAGCTCTTGCGCCCATGCACGTACATCGGGGTTGGTTGCAATGTCTGCCAGCGAGGCGCCTTCAGCCAGGTCGGGCGATAGCCCGGTTGCTGTTGGCAGCAGCAAAATCATCATACCCAGTTCATCACGGTCGTGGCCAGTTATCACCGCATCGTGAATGAAGGGGGCCCCGGCGGCGATGATTTGTGAACGCATGGCACCTACATTGACCCAGGTGCCGCTAATCAGCTTGAAGTCCTCGGCAATGCGACCGTCAAAACGCAGGCCGGCACTGGGGTTGTTGCTGTCAATCATCAGGGCAGCATCGCCGCTGCAGAAGAATCCGTCGGCGTCGTAGGCTTCAGCCGTCAGGTCAGGCTGGCGCCAATAGCCGGGCGTGATGTTCGGGCCGCGATAGCGTACTTCCAGCTTGTCACCGCACGGTGTGAGTTTGATATCGCAGCTTGGGGCAGGAATGCCAATGACACCGGCCTGCCAGTCGGCCAGGTGCGCCGAGGTCGCAAACGGGGCGCTTTCGGTCATGCCCAGGCCAGCAGTCATGGGGATACGGGCCCCCACCGTCTGGATGGCCAGCTCGTCGATGGTTTTTTTCAGGGGGGCAGGCAGGGCGGCACCGTTGGGGAAAATCAGGCGCAGCCGACTGAAGAACGTCTTGCGCAAGACTTCGTCTCGCTTCATTTCGTGCGCCAGCACTTCCAGGCCTTTGGGCACCGAGTAGTAAATGGTTGACGGCACTTCGCGTAGATTGCGAAGGGTTTCAGCCATGCCTTCGGCTGTAGGTTTGCCCTCGTCGATGTACATGGTGCCGCCGTTGTACAGCACCACCCCGAAGTTGTTGTTGCCGGCCGCCGTATGGTGCCAGGGCATCCAGTCGACCAGAACCGGCGGTTCCTCGCGCACAAAGGGGTAGCACTGCATGTGCATTTGCGGGTTGCAGGTGATCATGCGTTGCGTGTTGATCACGGCTTTGGGCAACTTGGTTGAGCCCGAGGTGAACAGGAACTTGGCAATGGTGTCGCCCGTAACCGCCTGATGTGCCAGTTGCACAGCAGGTGTGACGGTATACGATTCCAGCTCTGCGAACGGGGTGCACTTGCGGCCCTCGATTTCGCCTTCGACAAAGATCAGTTCGGTTTCAGGGGGTATGGACTTGAGGATGGCATTTTCGAAGCGGGCAGCGTCGTAGGCAAAGACCGCCCCAGGCGTCAGCAAGTCGGCTGCATGGCGAACGCGATCTGCACTTTTTGACAGCAATGAATATGCTGGTGAAATCGGGGCGAAGGGGATGCCGACGTGCTCCGCCGCCAATGCCAGCAGGGCATGTTCAATGCTGTTTTCGGAAAGAATCATGAGCGGTCGTTCGGCGCTCAGGCCGCGATGCAGCATGGCCTGTGCAATCGGCATGATGCGTTTGACCGCATCGGCATACGTCAGGTGACGCCAGTCGCCGCCCTTGACACGCTGGGCCAGCAAGGTGGCTTCGGGGCGAATGGTCGCCCAGTGCATCAGTGGCTCGGTGTAGCAGCGGGGGTAGGGCTGCAGAGGGTTTGCGTTGCGCAGCACGACACTGCCGTCGGCCAGGGCTTCCTGCGTGGCTTCGTAGGGGCCAAGTGCCAGGGGGCGAAATGGGGCATCGGTAATATTCATGACTTGTCTCCGGTAATGTAGTGCGGTTAACCCAGGCTTACTTTGGCGGCACGTTTTTCCAGGAAGGCGTTGACGCGCTCTTTTGCCTCGGGAGCACCCTGCGTTATTGAGGCCATCAGGGCTTCGGTCAGCAACCCGTGCGACATGGGTTGCTCGGCGATCAGCGGCAGCGCCTGGGTAATGGCAAAGTTGGACAGCGGCGCGTTACCGGCAATCTTGCGGGCCAGTTCGCGTGCCTTTTCCATGGCCTGGCCTTTTGGCGTGACGTAGTGTGTCAGGTTGATGGCCAGCCCCTCGTTGGCGTTAACCACGTGTCCGGTCAGCATCATTTCGGTAACGCGTGAAAAACCGATCAGTTTTGATACCCGCACTGAACCGCCACCGCCAAGGAAAATGCCGCGCTGCCCTTCAGGCAGCCCGAAGTAGGTTGTTTCATCAGCCACGCGTACATGGGCTGATGACGCCAGCTCAAGCCCGCCGCCAACAACCGCGCCTTGCATCACACAGACGACGGGGACACGGCCAAACTGGATCTTCGAGAATGCCTCATACCATTTGAACGAGTGCTGAACGCCTTCTGCCGTGGTGGTTTCGGTGAGTTCGGAAAGATCCAGCCCGGCACAAAAATGCTCTCCCTCGCCGGCCAGAATCGCAACACGTACCGTGTCGGGCAGAGCGTCAAAGGCAACTCGCAGCTGTTCGACGACGCGAAGACTCAGGGCATTGCGTTTTGCAGGTCGGGTCAGGGTGATGGTGGCAATAGTGTCTTCAACGGCCACAGCGACCAGCTGTTCCGGGGTGTTTGCGTTCATTGGGGGTGTCTCCGGTCAGGATTAACGAGGATTGATTATTGTGTCAAAACAGGTATATTGTTAATCCAGTTAACAATGTTCCTATCATATATTTCTGCTTACCCTCAACTCTATAAGGGCAAACCCTTGGTTACTTCGGCTGATTCTCTTGACGATGATCTGGCGGCACTGAATGAGGTGCCGCCGTTAAGCTATGTTGACTTGCAGCGCGACTCGTTGGGGTACGCGATCAAGCGTGCGCAGGTTCGCACTTACGGCATCTTGTTCAATGTGCTGGGGCCGGATTCGCTAACGCCGGGTCGAATGACCGCCCTTAGCATCATCGCCACGCAACAGGGTATCAATCAAAGTATTCTTGCCGATATGCTGGGTATAACCCGCGCGGGTGTTGTGAAGGTAATTGATTCGTTGCAGGCCGCTGGCTATGTGCGTCGGCAGCCTATTCCTGAAGACCGCCGCAGTTATTCGCTTGAAGTTACCGAAAAAGGATACAGCGAGTTGCGGCACCTGAATCTTTTGCTGCGCAAGCACGAAAAACAGATTGCCACGAAACTGACAGCACGTGAGCGCAAGCAATTGATGGCTTTGCTGGAAAAGGTGGCGGCTGACTGATCAGGCCGGCCTGTCATTTTCAGAAGCGTTCATGCCTGTGGCAAGGGGTGGTGCTGCGTAATTTACCAGGCCACATGGCTGAAATTTAGTATTGTGTGCTACCAAATCTGTTACCAACCTGGAATTACAAAAGCCTTGTAAGTTTTTGACTTACAAGGCTTTAAATTTTTTGGCGGAGCGGACGGGACTCGAACCCGCGACCCCCGGCGTGACAGGCCGGTATTCTAACCAACTGAACTACCGCTCCGCAGCGGTGTGGTGCCTAACCATGCCAAAATTCTTTGGCGTCCCCTAGGGGATTCGAACCCCTGTACTCACCGTGAAAGGGTGATGTCCTAGGCCTCTAGACGAAGGGGACCGGACTTAACTAAGACAAGCATTATAACACAATTTTTAACGCCTGTTTTCTTTACGAAGGTTTTTTGGTGGAGGTAAGCGGGATCGAACCGCTGACCTCTTGCATGCCATGCAAGCGCTCTCCCAGCTGAGCTATACCCCCAAACCGGACCAGCTTGGCGTTTTCACTTTCGTTTCAACGTTGCGCTGTTTCGTAAAGAAGCGAAATTATGCATCAAATTTTCGGCTTGTGCAAGTCGGTGTGTGAAAACAGCCAAAAACATGAATATTTCTTCATTTTAGTTGTTTTTATACAACAAATT
>Ga0265293_10010332_pt1 | contig 13074 bp, 17 predicted proteins | sample Munlanlewell138R_FD_192505 | JGI IMG/M metagenome (GOLD analysis project Ga0265293, IMG submission 192505) | Leachate microbial communities from a municipal landfill in Southern Ontario, Canada - Leachate well 138R | ecosystem: Engineered > Solid waste > Landfill > Unclassified | place: Canada... | reverse complement strand
CACGGCGCTGACTGGCGAGAAGCTGGCTCGCCTCGACATGAGCGTAAAGCAGCCGCGACATCGACAGATAGATGCGCCGGACCTCGTCGAGATCGACGGGATCGTTCAGCGACCGCAGGCGTTTGATTTCCTCGCCCGTCAGGGTCAGCGGCGTGTCGGCCCTGAATTTGGCCCACTCTTCCGCCGAAAAAAACAGATAGGGAGAATACTGTGCGGTCGGCGCAAGCTGATCCATCGCGACTCCAGCCCTCGCTCCGGGGTTTAACCCGGCTGGTTGCGGGATGCCTTTTCGGCGACGCCCGATTGCCCGGTCCGTCGCTCGAGTTCGGCAAGCACCTCGTCGAAGGGAACTCCCGCGATCCCCAGCACGACGAGCAGATGATAGATGAGATCGGCACTTTCCGAAACGATGCCGTCGCGATCTTTCGTAACCGCGGCGATAACCGTCTCCACCGCTTCCTCGCCCAGCTTCTGGGCAGCCTTGTCCATGCCCTTGGCAAACAGCCTCGCGGTCCAGGACTCAGTATCGCCCGAGCGCGCCCGCTCGCGGATCGTTGCTTCCAGGTCGGAGAGCGTGAAACTGGTCATGGCGCCGTTTAGAGTCGTTTCGGTTCGGAGTCGAGTCGAACATCGATACCGGCGGCAGCCATATGAGCCTTTGCCTCGGCTATCGAATAGGTGCCGAAGTGGAAGATCGATGCCGCAAGCACCGCCGTCGCATGGCCGTCGCGGATGCCCGCCACCATGTGGTCGAGCGTGCCAACGCCACCGGATGCGATCACAGGCGCGCGCACAGCATCGGCCACGGCGCGCGTTAGGGCGATGTCGTAGCCGGCCTTGGTGCCGTCGCGATCCATGGATGTGAGCAGGATTTCGCCGGCACCGAGATCCACCACTTTCCGGGCAAATTCGATTGCGTCGATGCCGGTGTTTCCGCGTCCGCCATGGGTGAAGATTTCCCAGCGATCCGCCTCGCCCTCGCCGCTCACCTTCTTGGCATCGATGGCGACGACAATGCACTGGTTGCCGAACTTGTCGGCGGCTTCGGCCACGAATTCCGGATTCTTCACCGCAGCCGTATTGATCGACACCTTGTCTGCGCCAGCCAGCAGGAGCTTGCGGATATCGGCCACCTGCCTGACCCCGCCGCCGACCGTCAGCGGCATGAAGCAATGCTCGGCGGTGCGCGCCACCACATCGAAAATGGTCTCACGGTTGTCGGAGGAAGCGGTGATGTCGAGGAAGCAGAGTTCGTCCGCGCCCGCCGCATCATAGGCGCGTGCTGCCTCCACCGGATCGCCCGCGTCGACCAGATCGACGAAATTGACGCCCTTGACGACGCGGCCGTCCTTGACGTCGAGACAGGGAATGACACGGGCCTTGAGGGTCATGAGCGGTCCTCGAACAGTGCAGCCTGCGGCTTTGCTTCGCCGCGCAGAACGGCCAGCGCCTCGGCCGGGTCGATGCGCCCGTCATAGAGCGCGCGGCCGGAAATCGCGCCTTCGAGCTTCGCGGCGTCCGGCATGGTCATGCGTACGATGTCAGCGATAGAGGCGAGACCACCCGAGGCGATCACCGGAATGGAAACGGCGTCGGCCAGATCGATGGTCGAATTCCAGTTGATGCCGGCCAGCACGCCATCACGGTCGATGTCTGTGTAGATGATGGCCGCGACGCCTGCACCCTCGAATTGTTTCGCCAGCTCGATGACGCCGAGTTCCGAGGCTTCCGCCCAGCCCTCGACCGCGACCTTGCCGCCGCGCGCATCGATGCCGACCGCGACCTTGCCGGGGAACGCCTTGCAGGCCTGCTTTACCAGTTCGGGCTCGCGCACCGCCACGGTGCCGAGAATGACGCGGGCAAGCCCCCTGTCCAGCCAGCTCTCGATATGCGCCATGGTGCGGATGCCGCCGCCGAGCTGCACCGGGTTCTTCGTCGCCTTCAGGATCGCCTCGACGGCAGCACCGTTGATGCTCTGGCCCTCGAAGGCGCCGTTAAGGTCCACGACATGCAGCCACTCGAAACCCTGTTCCTCGAAGGCGCGCGCCTGAGCGGCAGGGTCGTCGTTGTAGACGGTGGCCTGCGCCATGTCGCCGAGCTTCAGGCGCACGCACTGGCCATCCTTGAGGTCGATGGCGGGAAAAAGGATCATGGCGTCCACCTCAGGAAATTGGCGATGAGAGCAAGGCCCAGCGCCTGGCTCTTTTCGGGGTGGAACTGGGTTCCGACGAGATTGTCGCGCGCCACGGCGGCCGTCACCGGCCCGCCATAGTCGGCCACGGCGATAACCTGTTCCGGCTTCTGCGCATCAAGATGATAGGAATGGACGAAATAGGCATGCAGCCCTTTCGGCCCGGTCGGGATGCCGGCGAAGATCGGGTGATCGCGCGTCACCTCAAGCGTGTTCCAGCCGATCTGGGGAATTTTCAGCGACGGATCGGAGGGTGTGATCTCCTTCACGTCGCCCGCGATCCAGCCGAAGCCCTCCGTGACCGTCTTTTCCAGCCCGCGCTCGGACATGAGCTGCATGCCCACGCAGATGCCGAGGAAGGGGCGGCCTTTATCAATGGCCACTTCCTCCACCGCTTCCCACATGCCGTCCACGGCGCGCAGGCCGGCGGCGCAATCGGCGTAGGCGCCGACACCCGGCAGCACGATGCGGTCGGCACCGCGCACGCGGTCCGCATTCGCCGTGAGTTCTATGTCGGCCGCAATGCCCGCCTCGCGCACCGCCCGTTCGAAGGCCTTGGTCGCCGAGCGCAGATTGCCGGACCCGTAATCGATGATGGCAACGCGCATGTCAGTTTCTGCCGTATGGGATGAGGCCGAGCGAAGGCGCAGGCACCGCCCGGTAGTCCGGACGGTGTCCGGTTGTTTCTGCGGGAACGATGGCCGGGCTGGGCTCCGGTTCATCCGGCGCGGCGGCAGCCTCATGCGCATAGCGAATATAGGCTTCGTCGGCGTTTCCGCCTTCGACGACGCCCCATTGCGTGTAGCCGCGGCGGCGAAGCGCTGCGATCCGCATCGCCTGGCCTTCCAGACCCACATAGATCGACACCAGCAATCCCATCAGCGAACCAGCGGGGCCCATGCCGGCCAGCTCGCCAATGACCGTTGTCCCACCCATGACAGCGATGGCGATGACGGCCTCCAGCCACAGCCGGTGCCACAGAAGCCATAGCGGTGGGACAAGGAAAGCCGGCCACGAAAAGCGGTCGCGAACCAGAATGGCCTGCTCGCTCCTGCTTTGCGGACTGCCGGAAGGCGGCAGCATCACGACATGGCTTGCCATCGCTACCCCTTCAGCGATCCCTTGGTCGAGGGAATGGCGTCGGGCTGGCGCGGATCGGCTTCCGTCGCCGCGCGCAGCGCCCGCGCCACCGCCTTGAAACAGGTTTCCGCGATATGGTGATTGTTGGCGCCATAGCGGTTGTTCACATGCAGCGTGATGCCCGCGTGCTGCGACAGCGCCTGGAAGAATTCGCGCACCAGCTCGGTGTCGAAAGTGCCGATCTTCGGTGCGGAGAATTCCACGTTCCAGACGAGGAACGGCCGGCCGGAGACATCGAGCGCAGCACTTGTCAGCGTCTCGTCCATGGCCAGATCGAGGGAGGCATAGCGCATGATACCACGCCGTTCGCCCAGCGCCCTGGCCAGTGCCTGACCGATGACGATGCCCGTATCCTCCACCGTGTGGTGGTCGTCGATATGAAGATCGCCGTTGGCGCGCACCGTCATGTCGATCAGCGAATGGCGCGACAGCTGGTCGAGCATGTGATCGAAGAAACCGACGCCGGTGGAGATGTCGGACTTGCCGGTGCCGTCGACATTGAGCGAAACCGTGATCTCGGTCTCTTTCGTCTTGCGGCTGACCTCGGCGGAACGTTCGACCATGAAATCTATTCCTCGGGGGAAATCTGGAAAACGCAAGCCTTCTAGCAGCATGAAGATGCGATTGCCAGTTGGCAAAGCAGCGTTTGCAATCGCGTGGCGGCGACATAAATAAGCAGGCGAAACATCTCGTCATGCGCCGCTTGCTTCAGATGAAGGAGCGGCGCGATATCGGAGCATCACATGTCGAATGAACTGACCATGCACGCCACGACCATCATCACCGTGCGCAAGGGCGGCAAGGTGGTCATCGCCGGCGACGGACAGGTCAGCCTTGGCCAGACCATCATGAAGGGCAATGCGCGCAAGGTGCGCCGCATCGGCAAGGGCGGCAACGTCATCGCCGGTTTCGCAGGCGCCACCGCCGACGCCTTCACCCTGATGGAGCGGCTTGAGGCGAAACTGGAACAATATCCTGACCAGCTGACGCGCGCCTGCGTGGAACTGGCCAAGGACTGGCGCACCGACCGCTATCTGCGCCGGCTGGAAGCCATGATGCTGGTGGCCGACAAGAGCGTGTCGCTGGCGCTCACCGGCAATGGCGATGTGCTGGAGCCCGAACAGGGCGTCATGGCCATCGGTTCCGGCGGCAACTATGCGCTGGCCGCCGCGCGCGCACTTATCGACACCGACCTGAGCGCCGAGGAAATCGCCCGCAAGGCCATGCAGATCGCGGCCGACATCTGCGTCTACACCAACCACAACTTCGTGGTCGAAACCCTCGATGAAGCCTGAGGATACACCGGACTACGCATTCCGGCCGCTGACGCAGGCTGACATGCCGCTGGTGGCGCGCTGGCTGGCCGAACCGCATGTCGCCCGCTGGTGGGGCGAGCGGGACAAGGAGCTGGAAGGCATTGCCAGCCACATCGACAGCATTGCCGTCGAGCCCTTCATCATAGAGCTTGGCGGCAAACCCATAGGCTATATCCAGAGCTACGATCCCTATCTGGAAGACGGCGACAATCCTTTCGACGACCAGCCCTTCGGCACGCTTGGCATCGACCAGTTCATCGGCGAGCCTTCCCTGATCGGGCAAGGTCATGGCCCCAGGCTGATCGCACAGTTTGCGCAGATGATGTTCGGGGAAGGAGCGCCGCGCCTGCTTGTCGATCCGGCCCCCGCCAACAGCAGCGCCATCCGCGCCTACGAGAAGGCAGGCTTTCTTCCAATCGGCACGCGCATGACCCCGGACGGGGAAGCGATGGTGATGGTGCTCGACAGCGACGAACACGACTGAGGCGGCAGAATGACTATCGCGGCAATTGATGGGCCCCGCATCATTCTGCGGCCATTCTCCGCCACGGATGCGGACGAGGCTTTCGTCGCCATCACCCCCAGCCTGACACGGTTCATGAGCTTCGACCCGCCGCCCACGCGCGCCGCCTTCGACGCCATCTGGCAGGCATGGCTTCCCGCCATCGCAGATGGTTCGGACCTCACTTTCTGCATCCGTCACCGGGACTCCGGCCGGTTTCTTGGACTGGCCGGCCTGCACGATGCGCAATCTGCCGAACCCGAGCTTGGCATATGGATCAGCGAGCGCGAGCATGGTCACGGCTATGGGCGCGAAGCCGTCAAAGCCGTCGCCCGATGGGCCACGGCTGCCTTGAAACCCTCCTCTTTCCGCTACCCCGTCGCGGAACGGAACCTTTCCAGCCGGCGCATCGCCGAGGCTTTGGGCGGACAGGTCGTCGCCCACGAGACACATCCGAAATATGCCAGCGTGATCTACCGGGTTCCCCCTGTGGCGAGCGACTGATCTGCTTGCCTTCCCCCTGAGAGCCTGCATTTGCACAGGCACCGCGGGGGCCAGCGAAACTTTCCTCTTCAATTTGCCACACTATGTGTTGTCTTCTCGGCGACCGCATGGCGTTGATTCGCCGCGAAAAGGGGACATCGCTTGACCGAGCTGACAGCGCCGCACGAACGCCCTCTCTGGGGACTGGACTGGAAAAAAGGCGTTCTGGCAGCAGTGCTGCTGGTCGCTGCGCAAGCCGCGATCCTGCGCCTCATGGGCCACATCTGGATCTGCAAATGCGGCTATGTGAAGCTGTGGCACGGCGTGGTGGTGAGTTCCGAGAACTCCCAGCACATTTCCGACTGGTACACCTTCTCGCACATCATCCACGGCTTCCTGTTCTACCTGCTGTTCTGGGCGCTGTTTCGCCGTTCCACCGTGTGGACCCGGCTTTCCTTCGCCATCCTGCTCGAAGCCGCATGGGAAATCCTCGAAAACAGCCCGATCATCATCAACCGCTATCGCGAGGCGACAATCTCGCTGGATTATTTCGGCGACAGCATTCTGAATTCGGTTTTCGACACGCTGTTCATGATGTTCGGCTTCTTCCTTGCCGCGCGCCTGCCCGTCTGGCTGATCGTGACGCTGGCCGTCGCGGCGGAACTGATCGTCGGCTATATCATTCGTGACAATCTCACCCTGAATGTCCTGATGCTGGTCTATCCGCTGGACTCGGTGAAGGCCTGGCAGGGAGGCCTGTAATGGCAGCCCTGATACCTGACCAGACCACAATCTCCGGCGACACGCTCCAGCGCGCTCTCGCGCAGGGCGTGCTGACGCTGCGGCAGGTCGAGATGCTGCGCTATCTGGAAAACACCGCCACCGGCCTGCCCGCGGCCGCACCGTCGGACGACGAGAAATTCCGCTTCATCAACGGTTTCGGCGACATTTTCGTCACCATCGGCATTGCCCTTTTCCTCGGCGCGCTTTCCTACTTCGCGGTGGAAGGCATCGGCGGCGCCGGGGCCGGCTTCACCGTGGCGCTGGCAAGCTGGCTGCTGGCCGAATATTTCACCCGCAAGCGCCGCATGGCGCTTCCCAGCATCGTTCTGCTGCTCGTCTATGCGGCTTCCGTCTTTTCGGGAACGCTGATCGTCATGGCCGGCACGGAAGCCTTCAATGTCTCCGCGGCAGCGAAGGACAGCTGGCCTGTCGTGATTGCCGGACTCATCACCATTGCCGCCACGGCCCTGCACTACCAGCGTTTCCGCATCCCCATCACCTTCGCGGCCGGCGTCGCCGCCCTCGTTGCCAGCGTTCTGGCGCTGATCGTCGCCATTGCACCCGATTTTGCGGAAAACCACCTGCGGCCTGTCCTGCTTGTCTGCGGCATCGCCGTCTTCGCGCTTGCCATGCGCTTCGACCTCAGCGACCCGCAACGCCTGACCCGGCGCACTGACATCGCCTTCTGGCTGCACATGTTGGCAGCTCCGCTGGTCGTCCATCCGCTGATCAGCGGGCTGGTCGCCTCCGGAAACCTGAACGCGGCCACGTCGCTTGGCGTGCTGGCGATCTTCATCGGGCTGGCCGTGGTGGCCGTGCTGGTGGACCGTCGCGCCGTTCTGGTGTCCGGCCTTTCCTATGCCGGCATCGCCTTCGGCTCGCTGGTCCGGCAGATCGGCCTTGGCGAAGTGATGGTGCCGCTGACCCTTCTGGTGCTGGGTGCGCTGGTCCTGCTGCTGAGCGCCGGCTGGCATGCGCTGCGGCGGCGCCTGTTCGCGTTGCTGCCCGCTGCCCTTGTACACAGGCTGCCAGCCCATACATAAGCCGCAGCATCTGTTTCACGAGTTATTCAATATGAGCAATTTTTCCCCCCGCGAGATCGTTTCCGAACTCGACCGCTTCATCATCGGCCAGAAGGACGCCAAGCGTGCGGTGGCCATCGCGCTGCGCAACCGCTGGCGCCGCCAGCAGCTCGACGGCCAGATGCGCGAAGAGGTGACGCCGAAGAACATTCTCATGATCGGCCCGACCGGCGTCGGCAAGACCGAGATTTCGCGCCGGCTGGCGAAGCTCGCCAACGCGCCGTTCGTCAAGGTCGAGGCCACCAAATTCACCGAAGTCGGCTATGTCGGCCGCGACGTGGAGCAGATCGTGCGCGATCTGGTCGAAATCGCCATCGGCCTGACCCGCGAGAAGATGCGCGAGGACGTCAAGGCCCGCGCCCATCTCAACGCCGAGGAGCGTGTGCTCGAAGCGCTTGTCGGCAAGACCGCCTCGCCCGCGACCCGCGATTCCTTCCGCAAGAAGCTGCGCGATGGCGAGCTGGATGACAAGGAGATCGAGGTCGAGGTGGCCGATACCGGCAATGGCGGCATGCCCGGCTTCGACATTCCCGGCATGCCGGGCGCCAATATCGGTGTGCTCAACATCAACGACATGCTGTCGAAGGCCATGGGCGGCAAGCGCACCAAGATGCGCAAGACGACCGTCAAAGAATCCTATGATCTGCTGATCGCCGACGAGTCCGACAAGCTGCTCGATCAGGACGAGGTCGTGCGCCAGGCGCTGGAATCGGCCGCCAATGACGGCATCGTCTTCCTCGATGAGATCGACAAGATCGCCGCCCGTTCCGACGTTTCCGGCGGTCCTTCGCGCGAAGGCGTGCAGCGCGACCTGCTGCCGCTGGTCGAGGGCACCACCGTGGCGACGAAATACGGCCCGGTGAAGACCGACCATATCCTGTTCATCGCGTCGGGCGCCTTCCACGTCTCCAAGCCCTCGGACCTGCTGCCCGAACTGCAGGGCCGCCTGCCGATCCGGGTCGAGCTGCGGGCGCTGGAGAAGGAAGACTTCGTGCGCATCCTCACCGAAACCGAAGCCAGCCTCATCAAGCAATATGTGGCGCTGATGGAAACCGAGGGCGTGAAACTGGAAATCACCGAGGACGCCATCGACGCGCTGGCCGGCATCGCCGTGGACCTCAATTCGACGGTCGAGAACATCGGCGCGCGCCGCTTGCAGACGGTGATGGAGCGGGTTCTGGACGAAATTTCGTTCGACGCGCCGGACCGCGACGGCACCACCGTCACTATCGATGCCGCCTATGTGCAGAAGCATGTCGGCGAGATGGCAAAGAATACGGACCTGTCGCGCTTCATCCTGTGAAGCGCGGCCCGGCCGTCCTCACATCAGCCTGAACGGAATGCCGGAAGCCAGCGCCTTTACATAGCGCGGCTTCTGGTAAAGGCCGTTCAGCGACACCCGCGGCAGCGCTGTCGGCTGACCGGGGCTGGCCGCCCCCAGCACGCCCGGCCGGGTGGTCACGGCAATGGAGAGCCCCGCCTCGCGCGCAGCGCTGAACTCTCGCTCCCCCGCCGCCGTGGCGAAGCCATAGGGATAGGCGAAGCTCGATGGCCGCTTGCCCGTCCACTCTTCGACCGCCCGGATCGATCCTTCGATCTCGCTTGCCAGTCGGGCCGCATCGACACGCCTGAGATTCACATGGGTAAGCGTATGAGCGCCGAAACAGGCGAGCGGATCCCGCGCCAGTTCCCGTATCTCGTCCGCACCCATGACGAGATCGTCCACGATCGCCAGCGGCTCGATGCCGTGCCTGATCGCCTCGGCATCAAGCCGGGCGATGGTTTTGTCCTCATCTTCGGCCTGAATGAAGGATGAAAGACGGTCGAACGCCGCCTGCTTGCGGGCAACCGTGTTCAGAGGCAGGCTCTCCGACCCGCCGCCGAAATCGAATGTCAGCTCGTTTGTCCGGCGAATGAGGGTCCCGGCCGTTTCCCACCACAGCGAGCGGGTGCGCTCGACAAAGCCACGGCACAGGAAGATCGTGTAGGGCACGCCATGCCTGCGAAACACCGGCGCCGCATACTGCGCATTGTTGCGGTAGCCATCATCCAGCGTGAAGCAAACGAAACGCCGGCGGTCGTCGGGATCGGCCAGCAATTGCGGCAAATCCTCCAGCGCCACCGGCACCATGCCGGTGCCGAGACAGGTTTCGATCGCCGCATCGAGAAATTCCGGCGTCACCGAAAGCAGGGCATTCGGATCGAACGCGTGACCCTGGTGCGGACGCACATGATGCAGGGTGAAGATGACGCCGCGCCCTGCCGCCTGCGGCCAGACCGCACCGGCATTGGTAAATGAGACGACTTCGAGCCCCGCCCTGATCGCCGCATTGCGGATCGCACGCTGAAGCGTGGTTTTCATGGTCATGAGCGCGCCGCGCCTTTTCCGAGCACGCGCCGCGTCAGCACCCGCCATCCCGTCAGCGGCAGATCCAAAAGCCCCGGCCGCAAATCATTGGCCGCCCAGGCAGCACCGGCGCGCACCGACATCAGCGACACCAGAAAGGTGCCGGGTGTCAGCGCGCCGCGCCAGCAAAGCTGTGCGCCCGCGATGATGTCGCGCGACAGATAGGTCCACGCGGCACCTTCCTCGGCCTGTGCTGTGGAAGCAGTGCCGCCGCTCGTCACATCCCTCAGCATCCGGCCAAGATCGACACCCGATGCTGCCGCCAGCGCGAACCACGACCATGGCCGGGGATTGACATCAAGCAGCTTCAGAACCCGATCGCGCGCATCGTATTTGAACTCGATTTCCACCAGACCCGAGAAATCCACCGATCGCAGCAGAAGGCGCGCGGCTTCTGCCGCATCCGGGCGCTCGATCACCTCGACGAAGGTGCTGGTGTAGCCAAAATCGACGGGATACTGCCGCGCCCGACGCGCCGTGAATTCCGCCACCGGCTGGCCCTCATGCCAGAGCGCCGCATAGGAGAACTGGCTCTCGCCCCCACCCGAAATGAGCTGCTGCACGACGACGTTTGCCGCGCCAATTTCGCCGGCTGCATCTGCAAAAGCAGCGCGGAATGAAGCGGCGTCGTCCGTCCGTATCACCTTGGCCCGCGCCAGATGCGACGCACCGCCCCCCATATTGGGTTTCAGCACCACGGGAAAAGCGATATCTGCCGTTCCAGCTTCATCCACCGAGGCGAACGCATAAGTGTGCGGAACGGCAAGGCCCAGCTCCGCCGCCCGCCGATAGAGCAACGGCTTCTCGCACAGCCATTGCAGCCTTTCCCACGGCGGCAATGTCAGGCGAAAGCATTTCTCAAGCATCTCCCGCGCCTGCGCGACCAGACGCACTTCCGCATCGCCACCGGCAACGAGAAGCCAGCCGCTCAACCCGTGCGAATCTGCAAGCCCGGTCAGATATGCCGCCGCACCCGGATCATCCGGCCCCGGCCAGCCGAAGCTGTGCCGCACATGACGCGACCAGCCCGGCAAAGGCGTGTCATGGGAGACGTAGCACACCGGCACGTTTGCCGCCCCGAGGCTGCGCGCGAGCGCCAGCGAACCATGGGCGCCGCCAAGAATGACGACGCCGCCCGGTGCTGAGGGAATTGAACTGTCCGTATGCGACACGCTGGCATCCATGGAGGGACGCTAGCGCATATGCGTTAACAAGGGCTGGCGGCAGTGGCCCTGTTCAGGCGCCCTCCACCAGCACGATCTCGCCATCGGCAACCTGCTGCCGGATGGCGGCCGCGACCTGATATTCCGGCGAATGATAGCATTCGCGGGCCGTGGCCAGAGAGTCGAACTCGATGATGACATTGCGCGCCCGGCCCGGCCCCTCGGCCACCTCATGCTCGCCGCCACGCGCTAGGAATTTGGCCCCGAAGCGGTCGAAAGCCAGCTTTGCGGCGGCAACATAATCCTTGTAGCGCTCGGCATCGCGAATATCGACGCGAGCGATCCAGTATCCCTTGGGCATGATGGTGACTTTCCTCCGGTAATGTCGGTATCGCGCTCAGGCCGAGCGCATGTCGTCGAGAATAGCCTGCGCGGCGGCCCGCCTGTCAACCGCGCCGACGATCGGCCGCGCCACCACCAGATGGCTGGAACCGTTGCGCATCGCATCGCGCGGCGTCACGACGCGCTTCTGGTCGCCACGCTCTCCACCGGCAAGACGGATCCCCGGCGTCACCACCGCCATGGACGGCCCAACGATACGCCGCACCGCTTCGGTTTCCTGCGCCGAACAGACGATACCGCCCATGCCGGCCTGCAGGGCCTGTTCGGCGCGCCGCAGCACCAGCGTATGCGGATCAAGCTCATATCCGGCCTCGATGACATCCTGCTCATCCATGGAGGTGAGCACGGTCACGCCAAGCAGGCACAGATCGCTGCCACGCGCGGCTTCGACAGCCGCACGCATGGCTTTGGGATAGGCATGCAGGGTCAGCATGGAAACGCCCATCCGCACGATGTTCTCCACGCCTTTAGCGACGGTGTTGTCGATGTCCAGAAGCTTCATGTCGAGGAACACCTTGTTCCCGGACGCCGCCAGATCACGCGCGAACTCCAGACCACCGGCGAAAACGAGCTGGTAGCCGATCTTGTAGAAGGAGGCGACACCCTCAAGGTCGCGCACGACACGCTCGGCCTCGGCAACCGTCGGCACGTCGAGACCGACGATCAGATGTTCCTTCATGTCACTTGTGCCGGTCATGCTTCCATCCTTGCTGAAACTGCCGCCTGCGCGACAAGGGCGGCAGCCACGCGCGCCATGGTCTGCTGCAGGCGCTGGTCACGAAAGTCGCCATTGTCGTCGAAGGCTTCACCGCCACGCGGCACCGAGCATTCGGGCGTCACCACCTCCATCTGGCAGCGCAGCAATGTGGCGCGCAGATGGGTGATGGCGCGAATGCCCGCGAACTGCCCTTCCGAAGACGAGCAGAGCGCCGCCAGCTTGCCGGTGAGCGGCTTCAGCAGAGCGTCCCCGTCGCGGCGCACCCTGCTCAGCCAGTCTATGGTGTTCTTCAGGAGCGGCGGCAATGAGCCATTATATTCCGGCGTGGCGATCAGCACCCCGTCATGCCCGGCAACCAGTCGCGCCAGTTTCATGGCGTTTTCCGGAATGCCGTCTTCTTTCTCCAGATCCTGATCATAGATCGGCAGCGGGTAGTCGAGCAGTGAAATCCGCGTCACATACGCGCCTTCCAGAGCAAGCGCTTTTTGCGCCGCGTCGGCGGTCTTGCCGCTGTAGGCGCCGGTCCGTACGGACCCGGCGAAAACGAGAATGCGTGGCATGGCTGTCATGGCTGTCCCCGATGCTTCGGGCAGCTATAGATCATCGGCGTGCGAAGTGAAATGCGCCTTTGTTACCGTCCACGCGAGAAGGCCGCACGGAACGCGACCACGGCAAGGATCAGGCTGGCGATGACGTTCCAGCCGGCCATGGACAGGCCGAATATGCGCAGCGCCGCCTTGTCGCAGGAGGGCGGCACGAATTGGTCGAGCGCATCCAGAACGCCGTTTCCGCCCGTATCGACGGGTGCTGCGATATTGGTGCAGTCGCTCGGTCCCGGCCACCAGCCCCATTCGACGCCGGCATGATATCCGCCGAGGAAGAACCCA
>Ga0265293_10010331_pt1 | contig 13074 bp, 15 predicted proteins | sample Munlanlewell138R_FD_192505 | JGI IMG/M metagenome (GOLD analysis project Ga0265293, IMG submission 192505) | Leachate microbial communities from a municipal landfill in Southern Ontario, Canada - Leachate well 138R | ecosystem: Engineered > Solid waste > Landfill > Unclassified | place: Canada... | reverse complement strand
ACAAATTTCCAAATTAAAAAAAGAACCCACTTGGATGATGGATTTTAGACTAAAAGCTTACCAATCCTTTTTAAATCATGACTTACCAAACTTTGGGCCCCAAATAAATCTTAATTTTAACGAAATAACTTACTTTAAAAGGATTGATGATAAGGTTTATAATAAGTGGGATAAAGTCCCCCTTAATATTAAAAATATTTTTAACAATTTAGGAGTGTTGGCCGCTGAAAAAAAGCATTTAGGTGGCATTTCAACGCAATATGAAAGTGAAGTAATTTATCATAATATGCTTACCGAACTAAAGGCTAAAAAAATTATTTTTTTAGATACCGATACTGCCTTAAAAAAACATCCCGCGTTATTTAAAAAGTATTTTAATAAACTGGTAAATTATAATGAAAATAAGTTTACCGCTTTAAATAGCGCTTGTTGGAGTGGTGGCGCTTTTATCTATGTGCCACCACATACTAAATTAGATCGACCATTACAAAGTTATTTTCGTATTAATACAAAAGATATGGGGCAATTTGAAAGAACCATCATCATAGTTGATGAAGGTAGTGAATTACATTATATCGAGGGTTGTACTGCCCCTACTTATACGACTGATTCACTCCATGCCGCCGTTGTTGAGATATATGTTGGGAAAAAGGCTAAATGTCGCTATACAACCATTCAGAATTGGGCTAATAATATATATAATTTAGTTACCAAAAGAGCCATCGTTGAAAAGGGCGGAGTGATGGAATGGATTGATGGTAATCTAGGGTCAAAAGTAACCATGAAATATCCTACTACCATTCTAAAGGGAGAGGGTGCTAAGGGTAAATGTGTTTCTATTGCCGTTAGTAAAGAATCGCAAAACCAAGATACTGGGGCGAAGATGATCCATCTAGCGCCTAATACCAAAAGTAGAATTATCTCTAAGTCTATTTCTAGTCACGGTGGCCTTACGACCTATCGCGGGACGGTTAAAATAAGTAAGGAAGCTGATTACTCAAGAAGCAATGTTCGCTGTGATTCATTAATTTTAGATAATAAGTCTAAAAGTTTTGCGATTCCTAAAAATATTCAACTAAATGATTCATCATTAATTGAACATGAAGCGACTATTTCCAAAATCGGTGATGAAGCATTATTTTATTTAATGAGCCGAGGGCTAACTGAATCACAAGCGACAGAATTAGTAATCTTGGGCTTTTTAGAGGTGTTCCGTGAAGAGTTACCGCTTGAATACGCGGTTGAGTTAAATAATTTACTAAAATCATCATAAGTTTAATTAGGTGGTTTTATGGCGGTAAAAAAGATATTAACTATAATATCTTTAATAATAGTAATAATCATAATGGTATTATTAAATTTAATTATTCTGTTAAGAGTAAAACATTATCCCCAGGTTGAGCTAGAACTAGTGAAAATTAAGGAATATTATATTTATGGAAGAACCTTTAATATTAAAGGGTTTTTAGATAAAAAGATATCTAAAGAAGATATTACTAACGTCGCTTTAGTTTTAAATAATGGCCATGAAAATATATATATTAATACTATTTATGAAATTACTAAACAGCAAATAACTTTTCGGATTAGTGATGAGATTAATAATGGACTTTTATTAGATAAATTACCAGTCGGCGAATATTTTCTTTTACTAAATGTTATTTATCGTAATAAAGATTCTAAATTTTATACTTTACAAAACGAGACCAGTTATAATAACTTAAATTACTATACCCTTAATAAGAATAATAAAACCAATCATATTAAGATTAGTTTTATTAATGAGAAAAAAAATCCTTATGCCCTTTCTTTTCTTCATTTAACCATTAAAGATATAAATATGCCTTATCATATCTATGATATTGTTATTGACCCAGGTCATGGTGGTCATGACTCAGGGGCGGTCGTTAATGATGTTTATGAAGCTAGTACTGTGTTAGAAATAGCCCTTCAATTAGAAGAGGAATTAACCCAAGCAGGCTTTAAAACTAAATTAACCCGTTATGGTGACTATAACCCTGGTGGGGCTTGGATTGATCCTTATTGGGAAGAAGGAAGAGTTAATTTACCTCATAATGTAAAGGCCAAGTATTTATTTTCCATCCATTTAAATAGTGCGCCTTACCGAATGACTAAAGGGGGAGTAGAGATATATGCCCCCAATAATGCTAATCTAACTTTAGCTTCATCACTGGCTTCTAATATAGTGCAGTATGCAAAAACAACTTATTCCCCCAATCATTTTAACAAACGTGATAATGGGGTTTATATTAGGACTTTTAATAGTGATGACATTCAAGAGTCAATAAATGATGCTAAGCGTCGTCATTATGAGCCATATGATGTAACCTTGGATACTACTTACCACTATATTATTAGGGAATCAGGGGGCATAATTACTAAAGCTTATGTTGATGGTCGGAATAAAAGATATAAACCAAATAATTACTATAATAGTAATATTGGGGTTGAGGCCTATTTAATAGAATTAGGTTTTATGGTTAATTATTATGATTTACACAACTTAATTCATAATAAAAGATCTTATGCGATAGGGATAAAGGAAGGTATTATTAAATATTTAAATAATGAAAAAAGTCCATCAAGGGTAGTAAATAAATAGACGGTGAATTAGTTAATTATTTTATAAAACTTTATACTTCTTGTTTTTGGCTTAATAAAAAATTAAATTATTACGTTATATTATCCTCATTTCCCATTTGTTTTCTTTTGCCTTTTTTTATATTCGCTATTATACTTTAGCGGAAAGGAGGTTCGGTAATGTTAAATCAAATGGTTATAGTTGGGAGGCTTGTTCGCAACCCCGAATTAAGAGAAACAGAAAGTGGCAAAAAAGTGACGAACATTACCTTAGCTGTCCCCCGCTCATATAAAAATATCAAGGGCGAATATGAAACGGATTTTATTGATTGCGTTTTATGGATGGGCATTGCAGAATCAACCGTTGAATATTGTAAAAAAGGTGACATCCTTGGTGTAAAAGGTCGTATTCAAAGTAGATGTATTGAACTGGGTGATGAAAAAAGAAAATTTATTACTGAAGTCGTCGCTGAAAAAGTAACCTTTTTATCGCCACAAAAAAATAAGGAATAATTATTTCCTTATTTTTGTTTTAGGTTAGTGACTAAATCTTGGTAGAAAACATCATCTGGTTTCATCTCAAAAACCTTGGCGATTTTACAGGCCATGATATATGATAGACCTCTTTCTTTATTTTCTATTTGCCAGTAGTACGGTTTACTTATTGACAGTAAATCAGCCATTGTTTTATAAGTATAATTCTTTTTTACCCGCAATTGTTTTAATTTTTTCAACTTCCCACTCTCCATGCTTATTTATTATAAATTAATTATTTAGTAATTTCAAGCCCGAATTACTTTTTAGTTAACTTTATACTAAATGATAGTCTTATTTCTTATAATTAACTTGAAAGTAACGAAAGGAAGTATAGATCATGTTTCTCGGCAAAAGATTAAGGGATTTAAGACTTAGTAAGGGCTTAACCCAATTACAATTAGGTGAGTTGGTTAATGTTACTAAAGTATCTATCTCATGTTATGAAAATAATAAAAGAACTCCTAACCTTGAAACCTTTCTAGATTTAACAAGGGTATTAGATGTCTCGGCTGATTATTTGTTAGGTAATGATATTAATGTTGTTTTGGAAAAAGAAGAAGACTATTCAATAAAGCTATCCCATGAGGATGTTTTAATTATAAATGAACTTAAAAGAAACAAGGAATTATATCAAAAATTAATAAATAACCCCAAAAGAACAATCGCCTTAATCAATAAGCAAATAAAATTATATAAATAAGAAGGACTACTCCTTCTTATTTTTTATCTAACTTTTGTATATAATATTCATCAAAAGTTAGGTTATTTTCTTTTATATAGGAAGCGATACTAACTCCTACATATCTTAAATGCCACGGTTCATATTGATAACCAGTAATATATTCCTTATCTTTAGGATATCTAATGATAAACCCATATTCATGATGATGTTTTAATAACCACTTGAATTCTTCGGTCTTCTCAAAGTTATCTAATTGCTCATCAGGTCCAACTACATCAATCGCAAGCCCGGTTTGGTGTTCACTATGTCCCGCTCTAGCCGAATAATGATCGGCTAACTCTTTACCATCTTGGCTTACATAATAGTTATATAATTGTTTTTGCTCGTCATAACTTCTAAAACCAGAAGTTCCCTTTAGATTTAATCCATTAGTTTGGGCCTCATTACCCATTTTTTCAAAAGCCTTTTTTACTTCGGTTCTTAATTGTATTGTTTTCACAACCAAATTGTCATTAACAGGACTTAAGTCATCGGGTATAAAAGTATTAGGTAAATGATGGTATTTGTTAACTAGCACTGTTAAACGATGAGGATCTTTTATTTCTTTAATATTTGTATAAAAAGGATTATCTAACCCAATATTTACCTGGGTAATAACTTGATGGTAAGAATGATTAGTTTTCTTTTGATAATTTAAATATCGCTCTAGATTGCCAACTAAAAAATAATCAAATACAATATACTTTTCTATATCACTTATTAAATTATGATTTAATAAACGAGTAATTTCTTTATTATTTAAATATTTAAAAATAAGTATAATTTGGGTTTTATTATATCCTCTAGTAACTAATTTATTTATATTAGGAATAAATGCGGCGTTATCTACAAAAGGTATTTCATAGTATAAATCAAAATTAGGTTTATGAAACTGATTAGTTAATAAAGATTCTTCTAAAGTCTTTGAATATTTATTTTTCTCTAACACTTCATTAATAATGTTATAGGCTTTTATTTTTTCAATCGTTTCTGGTTGAAAATTTAACTTTCTTAATTTTAAATAATCTTGGTCAATCATAAAGTTAATAATTAATTGATAAATTAAAAATAACCCAGCTATAATAAATATTATTTTCATAATTATTGCTTTGCGCATTGATATCACCGCTTCCATTATAAGACAATAGAATATTTAAATCAATTTAGAAGGTATTAATTTTTTGTCAGAATCATAATGTTTAATAGGGGTGTTGTCGATGAAAAAAATTTTAGCCTTCTTGTTAATTTTTATTCTGCCGCTTTCAGTTTATGCGAACGAATTGGATTTAGCGCCCACCGCTAAGGGTGCAATTATAATGGAGGCTAGTAGTGGCCAAATAATATATGAGAAAAACCCGCACCAGAAATTGGCACCCGCTTCGATGACTAAAATAATGACTATGTTATTGATTATTGAGGACATAGAAAAAGGTAGTTTGGCTTGGGATGAAAGGATAAGAGCTAGTGCGGAAGCTTCGGGAATGGGTGGTACCCAAATCTACTTAGAAACCGGCGAAATAATGAGCGTTGAAGATCTATTTAAAGGGATAGCGATTGCTTCAGCCAATGATGCTGCCGTGGCCATGGCCGAACGCATTGCGGGAACAGAACAAGCCTTTGTTAATCGAATGAATAAAAGGGCTCAAGCTATGGGCCTAAAAAACACTAACTTTAAAAACTGCCATGGTTTAGATGAAGATAATCATTATTCAACACCATATGATATTGCGATGATGGCCCGCGAATTAGTTAAACATGAAATCATATTAAAGTTTACTTCAATATATGAGGATAATTTAAGATCTGATACCGATCGCCGCTTTTGGTTAGTAAATACTAATAAATTATTATTACTTTACCATGGTGTTGATGGTTTAAAAACTGGTTTTACTGATGCAGCCGGTTCTTGTTTAACCGTTACTGCTAAGAAAGATAATATGCGTTTGATTGGTGTTTTAATGGGATATCCTGATGTTGGTAGTCGCAATACTGAAGCCATTAAAATGCTTGATTATGGTTATAATCAATATACTGCTCAGACTTTGCTTGCTAAAAATAGTCATCTTGGTAAAGTAGAAATAGATAAGGGTAAGAAAAAATATGCCCAAATAATAGCGATGGATGATGCGATTATATTAAATAAAAAAGGTGACGGGGCAAGAAAGAATATTACTTATGATTTAAAAATAACCAAAACTAAAGCCCCTCTAAAAGTAGGGGAAAAAGTAGGGGTGGTCATTATTAAGTATCATAAAAAAGTAATTGCTGAAGTTGATATAACAGTTCAAGAAGATGTTAAAAGGGCGACTATCTTTAATTTATATTTAAGATATTTAAGTGATCTTTTCGTTGGTGATCTAAATTTTTAACCGTAAACTATTATCTTTTCCTGATTGTTATAGCTAAATAGTTAAAGATTCTATAAGAATCTTTTTCTTTGCCAGGAAATAATTTATAAGGCGAGAAAATAATAGTAACAGAAAGGAGCGTTTTATGAAAAAATATCTATTATTATTAATCTTTTTTTTATTTATTCCCAAAGTTAAAGGTATTCAAATAAACTATTCAGATTATGGTGAATTTAGTGATTGGCAAGAAGAATATGTTGAAAGTAGTGAATTAGTAGACGTAGAAATACAACAACGTTTCAAATGGTATAAGTTCGAACGTGAAAATGGTGATTACTATATTGAGAGCTATAATAGTCCTTTATTTCCTTATCGCGATGCTGATGATTATTTTTGGACTGATGATTCAGAGTACAGCCCCATCAAACCCATTAGTATTCCTAACCGTATTATAAATACACAAAGGCTATTTCAGTATCGGGATATGAAACCAATTAAATATATTTACTTTTTAAAACCCTATTCTGGTTACCTTTATCATATTATTCCAGAAATAAATGTATTTATCGATGAGGAGAAAATTGCTTATAATGTTTATTGTAGTAAGTGTAGTGGGGGCTTTGCTTCCGCTATTAATGATGGTGATATCTATCAAACTCATGCTTATATCTATAGTAATCACTTTCTTCGCCTTGATTTAAAAGGTTATTATGACGCCTCAAGAATAAGAGTGGAAATCTATTGGTATGATAATAGTTTAGTTAATAAGCACTACGAATTAGCTTTTTCAGCAATAAATAGTAGTAATCCGCCTTATTATTTTTATCAAACATTTGACCAGAAGTTCTATTGTAACGATATCAGTGAGGTAAAGAAAATGGTTCATACTCTTGATCATACATGGCTATATGAACCAGAATGGTTTGACTGGGAACAGAGCGATAACGAGATTGAACCTTCACTAACAAGGGAGGTTGACGAAATAACTTTATATAATTATCGTGATCTTTTATATCGTTATTACCAACTTAATAAAGTTTATTATGATGATAATTATTATCTATCAGTTTTAGATTATGAATATCAACCAGATGAAAACGATTATCAATATTATTATCGTTATCGCACCAGAGAAATATTAACCGATGAAGAACCGACCACAGATGAAATTAATAATGATAATGATGATATTCCGCATAATAATATGCCAGAAGGAGAGGAAAAGAGTGTTTTAGGTGATGATAATGAAAGTGTTATTAATAATGCTCCCTCATTATTTCCAACTAATTCATCAAAACCAACCCGTATCAATAATATAAAAAGAAAAGATAATCAAGTTAATGACGAAAATGATTCTAATGAGAATATAACGCCTTATTTAAAACCCGAACCTATAGAGACGAATAATAATTTTCCATCAGTAAGTGCCAAACCCGAAGTTATTAATCAACCAGAAAAGGGTTTCAGTAAATGGTTCCTTTTATTAATGATACCTAGTAGTTATTTTTTCTTTAAGAAATGGCGACGTATTTTGTAGGATTAATATTTGTTCTAGTTTTGTCGAAGTTGTATAAAAAAGTAAAACAAGATGCTACATTATAAAGCAAGGAGGATATTAAATGCTAGACATCATTACTGAATATCGCAAAGGAATATTCTTTATTAGGTTAGCGGGGCGTTTAAACTATCACACTAGTTTTAAAATAAATCATGAATTAAGTCCATTAATTAAGGCGGGGGGAATAAAATATGTTGTTTATAATGTTGAAGAATTAAGGTTAATTGATAAAAACGGGATTAATGCATTAGACACTAGCTCTCGAAATATTGTTAATAATAAAGGCAAAGTAATTATCTGTGGGTTAGGGAAATATCCAGAACATCGTAAAATAAAAGACAGTTCCATCTTAAGTTATAGTTATTCAATAAGTAGTGAATTATGGGCTTTTAAGATAATTAATTTATAAGCGGGTGATAGGTATGAATAATAATGAAGAACTATTAAATATTATTATGGATAATGAAAAACTAATATATGCGATTATTAATAAGGTATATGGTTACTATGATCATAAGGACTTATACCAAGTTGGCGTTATAGGTTTATTAAGAGCCTATCGTAATTTTGATAATAACTTTGGGGTAAAATTCTCCACTTATGCTTTTCCTTATATTTTAGGGGAAATAAAAAAGTATCTCCGTGAAGATCGTATTATTAAGGTCGGACGCGATGTAATGAGACTAAAAGGGGCGATAGAAAGAGCCAAGGAGAGTTTAGCGCAAGTTTTAATGCGGGAACCAAGCACCTTGGAAATAGCTTTGTTTTTAGAAATTGAGGAATCAAGAGTTATCGACGCTCTAAATATTAATAATCCCATTCAGAGTTTAGATTATTTATTAAATGGTGAGGGCACGCCGACAACTTTATATGACACCATTAGTGATGAAAATAATATTGATTTGTTAGATAAACTATGTTTAAAAGAGGAAATAGAAAAATTACCATCTATTGATCAACAACTAATTGCGATGCGATATTCAGAGGGTAAAACTCAAACTGAAATTGCGACTGTTCTTGGTTTAAATCAAGTCCAAGTATCAAGGCAGGAACGGCGCATTTTAACTAAGTTAAGAGAAAATTTATAATATTATTATTGTTTCGCTTTATCTAGGTATGAAATAATTAAGATTAATTCATACTATTCTTAAGGTGAAAATATGCAACAAACAAAATATTGCAAGTTAGTAAACAAATACAAACCACAAGAGGAAAGACTATTTAATATGGCGAAGGCTTTTCTTATTGGGGGTGTTTTAGGGATTATTGGTCATTCTTTATGGCAATTATACTGTGTGGTATTAGCGATGGGCGAAAAAGAAGCGGCTATCGTTACAACGATTACCTTAATCTTTATTGCCTCCTTATTAACCGGGTTAGGTTTTTTTGATAGTTGGGTTAAGTTTGCGCGGGCGGGTTTAATAATCCCTATTACTGGTTTTGCTCACGCTATGACTAGTACCGCGCTTGAACATAAACAAGAAGGTTTTGTTACTGGTATTGGGAGTAATATCTTTAAATTATCTGGGAGCGTTATTTTATATGGTGTTTTATCAGCTTATGTTTTTGGTCTAATTCGGTTATTAATTTTTGGTGGTTAAAATGACTTTTAAATATAACCATGTCTATTTAAACGCTTCCAGTACTGTTGTTGGCCCTAATGAAAACCAAGGCCCATTAAAGGATTTTTTTGATAAAAAGTTCTCCGATTTTTATGCCGGTGAAAAAAGTTGGGAACAAGCGGAAATTAAAATGATGGCTACCAGTATTAATATCTTATTACATAAACTAAAAAAAGCCCCTTCGTCAATCGATTTATTAATTGCTGGTGATTTACTAGATCAAATCGCTCCGTCATCATTTGTGGCGGCCAATCTTAAGATTCCCTTTTTAGGAATTTATAGTGCTTGTGCGACGATGGCTGAAGCCATGATTATCGGGTCAAACATGCTTGAGGCTAAACAAATTAATAATATTATTTGCGCGACTAGTTCCCATAATTTATCAGCCGAAAAGCAATTCCGCTATCCGTCTGAATATGGAGCCCCAAAACCAAAGACAGCCACTTTTACGGCTACGGGTGGGGCAGCTGCTTATTTATCAAGGGTTAAGAATCATATTAAAATAGAAAGTGCTACTATTGGGAAAGTAATTGATTTAGGTCAGAAGGATGCCAATCACACAGGGGCCGCAATGGCTCCCGCTGCGGCTGATACTATATATACCCATTTTAAGAATCTGAAAAGAAATATTAATCATTATGATTTGATATTAACGGGTGATTTAGGTTTATATGGCAAAGAAATATTAATTAATTACCTAAAGGAAGAATACCAAATTGATATTGAAAAAAAATATAATGATTGTGGCATAATGCTGTATGATTTGGATAAACAAAACGTTGGGGCCGGTGCTAGTGGCCCAGTTAGCAGTGCCTTAGTTACTTTTGGTTATATTATTAAGCAAATGACTAAGAAAAAATTCAAAAAGGTTTTATTAGTCGCCACTGGCGCCTTGTTTTCCCCAACTTTTTTATTTCAAAGTAAAACGATACCGGCAGTTGCTCATGCGATTGATTTGGAGGTGGTTGAATGACTTACCTATATGCCTTTTTATTTGCCGGGGCGGTTTGCTTAATCGGACAAGTAATTTTAGATAATACTAAATTGACCCCAGGTCATGTTACCAGCTTATTTGTCATTGTGGGTGCTTTTTTAGATATTTTTAATATTTATGATAAATTTGTGTTATGGGCCGGTGGTGGTGCTTTAGTCCCAATAACTAGTTTTGGTCATCTATTAATTCATGGGGCCCTAGATAAAGCACAAGAATACGGTATTATGGGTTTAGCCATGGGCATGTTTGATCTTACCGCTTCTGGTATAACGGCCGCTATTATTATTGCGTTTTTTATCACCTTAATATTTAAACCGAAAAATTAATATTATTTAATATTGTAGATAATGGCTGAAAATATTTTTTTTTATTCTAAAAGATGTTATAATAAGTACAATTAGGAGGATATAGTTAATGAAAAAAATTATTTCAAGTCTTTTTATTATCTTGTTGTTAACTGGCTGTGGTTTATTTACTAAAGTAAAAAAAGAAGATATTACTAATCATGAGATTGTCCCAGAATTGTATGGGTTAGTAGAAACCATTGAACCAGAACTAGTTATCTCATTACCAACCAAAGCGAAAACTAAAGATTTTACTGACTGGCAAAAGATTTCTTATGGGGTAGCCGATTTTATGACTGATTTTTTATATGGTACTGGAGAGGTTAGGTTTGTTGAGGGTAATAAAATAGCTAAAGATGATATTGACAAAAGAATTAAAAAAATCTTTGGAAAAGATACTGCCGTTCAGCATAAGCAATATAAAGAAACTGAAAAGTATGCATCATTTCATCAATTTAAATATGCCGACAATAATTTATATGAGAATCCCTTACTAGATGCACCGGTTATTAAAGAAATGTTTATGAACCACGAGGTAGTTTATCATGCGGATAAATATCAAGATAAGATTGATCTGTATACCGCCCGTTTCTATTCTTTAACGGTTGAAGAGGGCCCACCATATGACATTTTTTATAGTGATTATTCTAAGAAAAACATCATTTGGGAAGGCCGTAAACAGTTTAAAAACTATAATACTAATGAAGAATTTGATGCCGAATATACTAGGGTTAGCCAAGTAAGGAATGAATTTATTGATGACTTGAAGCAAAACCATAATCAGCATAATTTAACTAAAATAAAGTATACTTTTACCGAAATATCGGCGGGATTATACTATTGGTCAGCATATGAGGTATTAAAATAGTTTAAATATAATAATAATAATAACTACTATCAATGGATAGTAGTTTTAAATTTTTATTGTTACTTGGTATGTTATAATAAAAATATTATTAGGATGTGATTTAGATGGACTATAAAGTAACCATTAATAAATTTGAAGGACCACTTGATTTATTACTTCATTTAATTAAACAATCAGAAATAGATATTTATGATATATCCATTGAAAAAATTACTAAACAATATCTTGATTATATTAGAGCCATGGAAGAGTTAAATTTATCAATTGCCTCAGAGTATTTAGTAATGGCGGCTGAACTAATTGAAATGAAATCACGTTTATTATTACCGCCTGTTCAAGAAGATACAGACGATAATTATGAAGAAGATCCTCGGGAAGGGTTAATTAAAAAATTATTAGCTTATAAGCAATATAAGGAGATAACAACTCAATTTAAGGAACTAGAGGAAAAGAGAAAACAAATATACACCAAAGCGCCTTTAAATTTAAAACCCGATGATTATCAATCCGAATCGGTTAATCTTTCTATTTTGTTAGATGCCTTTGATAAATTTTTAGTACGAAAACAACTAGATCAACCATTAAGTACCAAAATCACTAAAATCGGATTAACCGTGAATGAAAGAATAAATAAGATAAGAGAGATACTAATTAAACAAAAACAAGTCAAATTTAATGATTTATTTGATATAATAAATAAAGAATATATCATTGTCACCTTTTTAGCCATATTAGAGATGGCCAAGAACCAAGAATTAATTATTAAACAAACTAACAACTTTGATAATATTATATTAAGTATAAAGGGTAGTGAAATAAATGCATAAAATAGCTATATTAGAAGGATTGCTCTTTGTTATGGGTGATGAAGGTTTATCCTTCGAACAAATAGGTGATATTTTAAATATCCCCATTAATGAAGTTAAAACATTAGTGACTGAGTTAAAAAAAACATATGATGGCGATGACCGCGGTCTAACGGTTAATTTTTTAGGCAATGCTTTAAAATTAACCACCAAGGAAGAACATCAAGCCTATTATCAAAAATTAATTGAAGTCGATGAAAATAATTTAAGTCAGGCCGCCCTTGAAACGTTAGCGATTATTGCTTATAATGAACCTGTTGTAAGAACACAGATTGATGAAATCAGGGGTGTTAATAGTAGCCAAATGGTTAGAAAACTAGTCGCAAAAGGCCTAATAAAGGAAATAGGTAGATCTGATTTACCGGGTAGACCTATTATTTACAGAACAACTAATGATTTTCTTGATTACTTTGGCATTGCTAGTAAAGATGAACTACCGCCTTTAAAAGAATTAACGGCCAAGGAAAAAGATGATGTAGATTTATATAATTCTGTATATAGGGAAGAATAACCCTAATTATGTCAGTGTGGTGGAATTGGTAGACACGCCGGACTCAAAATCCGGTGAGGTTAAACTCATGTGGGTTCGAGTCCCACCACTGGCACCATTATTAT
>Ga0265293_10010330_pt1 | contig 13075 bp, 14 predicted proteins | sample Munlanlewell138R_FD_192505 | JGI IMG/M metagenome (GOLD analysis project Ga0265293, IMG submission 192505) | Leachate microbial communities from a municipal landfill in Southern Ontario, Canada - Leachate well 138R | ecosystem: Engineered > Solid waste > Landfill > Unclassified | place: Canada... | reverse complement strand
GCAACCGAGGCCGAAGGCGCGCAGATCACCACGATCGAGGGGGCCGCCGCACCCGATGGCACGCTTTCGCCGGTGCAACAGGCGTTTCAGGATCACCACGGGCTGCAATGCGGTTTTTGCACGCCGGGTATGGTGATGGCGGCAACGGCGCTGCTTGCGGAAAACCCCCGCCCCTCCGAGGCCGAAATCCGGCATTACCTGATGGGCAATATTTGCCGCTGCACCGGATATCACAATATCATCAAGGCGATCATGGCGGCCTCTGGGCAGGATGTGACGCAGATCGCCGCCGCTTAGCCCAGCCCGAGGAACAGATCCCATGTATGAATTCGAACTCGAACGGCCCACACGGCTTGCGGATGCGATCGCGGCGCTGGGCGAAGGCGATGCGCAGGCATTGGCCGGCGGGCAGACATTGATCCCGACGCTGAAAGCGCGCCTTGCCATGCCGGGGCGTCTGATTGCGCTGTCGGCCATTCCCGAATTGAAAGGGGTGCGCACCAGCGACGGCATGCTGATCATCGGCGGCGGCAGCACCCATGCGCAGATCGCGCGCGAGGCCACGGCCTATCCAGCACTGGCCGCGCTTGCGGGCAATATCGGCGATCCGGCGGTGCGCAATCGCGGCACGATCGGCGGATCGCTGGCCAATAACGATCCATCGGCCTGTTATCCGGCGGCGGTGCTGGCATCGGATGCGGTGATCGTCACGGATCGGCGCGAAATTGCGGCGGGCGATTACTTTCAGGGGATGTTCACCACCGCGCTCGACGAAGGCGAACTGGTCACCGAACTGCGCTTTCGCATTCCGCAGGCCGCGCATTACATCAAGTTTGAACAGCCCGCATCGCGCTTTGCGCTGGTGGGGGTGTTCGTCGCGCGCCATGGCGACGGGGTGCGGGTGGCGGTTACCGGTGCCTCGAACGAGGGCGTATTCCGCTGGTCCGAGGCCGAAGAGGCCCTGACCCGCGATTTCAGTGCCACCGCGCTGTCGGGCTTGCAGATGAAGGCTGATGGCATGATCGACGATATGCACGGCAGCGCCGAATACCGCGCGCATTTGGCAGGTGTGCTGACGGCCCGGGCGGTGACGGCGGCGGCATGAAGGCGGATCAGGGGATCATTGAAACCGCGATCTATGCCAAGGATCTTATCGCTGCCGAGGCGTTCTACCGCGATATTTTCGGGCTTGAAACCGTCGTCAGGCTCGAAGGTAAATTCGTATTCATGCGCAGTGGTCAAAGCATGCTTTTGATCTTTGACCCCGATGAATCCGCCGCTGAAAACCCCAAGAACCCGATCCCGCGCCATGGCGCCAGCGGGGCCGGGCATTTTTGTTTTACCGCCGCGAATGCCGATGAAGTTGCCCGATGGCGCGATCATTTCATCGCCCATGGCATCGCGGTCGAACATTATCACATCTGGGACGAAAGCGGCGCGCATTCGGTCTATATCCGCGATCCCGCTGGCAATTCGGTCGAAGTGGCGGAACGCGCGCTCTGGTTCCGGGGCTAACGTTCGCGCGGATCCCATTTTTCGGGCGGCACGTCGCGGCGCATCAGCCGCAGCGCCAGCCCAAGCGCCACACCCACACCAATTGCCAGCGCCAGATCGGTCAGCACCGTCAGCGTCATGGTCAACAGCAACAGCACCAGATCGGACCGCCGCCCCGCCAGATAGCTGCGCCATTTCTGCGGCTCGGCCATATTCCACGCCGTCAGTATCAGCAGTGCCGCAAGCGCGGGCATGGCCATATTGCCCGCAAGCGGCGCGGCCAGCATCATGATCGCCAGAATGGTCAGCGCATGGACGATGCCCGCCACCGGTGTCTTACCGCCAGCGCGCACATTGGTGGCGGTGCGGGCAATTGCCCCCGTGGCGGGAAGTCCGCCAAAAAGCGCCGATCCGATATTGGCATAGCCCTGGGCCAGCACCTCGGCATTGGGGCGGGTGTTGCCGCCGATCATCCGGTCGGCCACCATGGCCGACAATAGTGATTCGATCCCCGCCAGAAATGCGATGATCAGCGCCGATGGCAGCAGTGCTACCAGCCGCGACAGGCTGATGTCGGGCGGCGCCGGCAGGGGCAACCGGTCGGGCAGGGCGCCAAAACGCGACGTGATCGTATCCACCGGCAGGCTGGCCAGCACCACAACCGCCGATGTGATCGCCACGGCCACGATCAGCCCCGGCAGTTGCGGCGCCGCGCGCCGGAACGCCACGATCAGCCCCATGGTGGTCACCCCCACCACAAGTGCCGCTGCGTTCAGCGTATCGCGTGCCTGCCAGAGCACGGGCAGTTTTTCAAGAAATGCCGCCGGCACATCCGTGACCTGCAGCCCCAAAAGATCCGAAATCTGGCTGGTGGCAATCACGATGGCAATGCCGATGGTAAAGCCGTTGATCACCGCCTCGGGCACATAGCGGATCAGATAGCCCACCCGCAAAAGCCCCGCGATCACCAAAAGCACGCCCGCCATCAACGTGGCCAGCACCAGCCCGTCATAGCCGTGGCGCGCGATCACACCGTAGACCACCACGATAAAGGCACCGGTCGGGCCGCCGATCTGCACCCGGCTGCCGCCAAACGCCGAAATCAGCATCCCCGCCACAATGGCTGTGACCAAACCGGTTGCAGGCGGCGCCCCCGATGCGATCGCAATCGCAAGGCTGAGCGGCAGCGCCACCATGGCCACCGTGATCCCGGCCATCAGATCGGCAAGAAATTGCGCCCGCGTATAGGCGCGCAACGTCGTAAGCAGTTTCGGACGCATCGCAGACTCGGTCATATGGGTGTAGCCCACCCATATACCCCGCACGCCAGATTTACGAGCATGAAAAACCCCGCATAGCCAAGCCATGCGGGGCGAAATTCCAGTCGGGGTGCGATTATTTCGTGATCGGGTTGATCATCATCACCATCTGGCGGCCTTCGAGCTTGGGAATGCTTTCGGCTTTGCCATGTTCCTTGGTGTCGTCGGAAATGCGTTCCAGCAATTTGCGGCCAAGTTCAAGGTGGGCCATTTCACGACCGCGAAACCGCAAGGTGACCTTGACCTTGTCGCCATCGTCCAGAAACCGCATCACGCTGCGCATTTTCACATCATAGTCATGCTTGTCGGTGTTGGGCCGGAATTTGACCTCTTTCACGTCGATGACTTTTTGCTTTTTGCGGGCTTCGGATTCGCGCTTTTGCTGTTCGAATTTGAATTTGCCGAAATCCATGATCTTGCAGACCGGGGGTTCGGCATTGGGCGAAATCTCGACCAGATCGAGGCCGGCTTCGGATGCCAGCACCATCGCGCGCTCGGGGGTGACAACCCCCAGATTTTCACCTTCGGCGCCGATAAGCCGGATTTCGGGGCCACGAATGCGATCATTGACGCGGGGGCCTGTCTCACGCACCGGCGGGGCGTTATGGGGTCTGCGGGCTATGGTGATGATCCTTCCATTGTTTCACAAGTCTGAGGCCTGAAAATACGGCCAGAACGGCAGATTTTCAACCAGATAGTTGGTCCTTATGCGCGATAGTTGGCGCAAGCCCGCGCGGATGTTACACTCGCGCGCACTGATGCTTCCCTTCCGTAAAGTCGCATGCCATAGCGGCAAAATAGGCGAAATGATTTGCCTGACAGACGAGGACATAAAAATGAACAGAACCTGGATTATAGCACTGGCGGTTATTGTCGTCGCAATCGGGGTCTATTTTCTCTACTTCGCGGCCGAGGACGATGTTGTCGTCGCGCCTGCGCCTGCCCCGGTTGAGGCACCCGTTGCCGAACCAGATCCCATTACCCCCGAGCCCGAAGAGCCCGGCCCCGCAGATGCCGCCGCCCCCGAAGAGGCCGTGGCCCCCGAAGCTGATGCGGCACCCGAGGCAGTTGCCCCCGAAGCGGACGCCGCCGCCGAACCCGATGCCGCCGTGGTCGATGGTGACGATGATCTGGCCGAGGATACGACCTCTGGCCCCGAAGAAGTGACCACCACCGACGAAGTTCTGACCACGGATGGTTTTGATTTCGAACGGGTCCGGGCGATGATCGAAGCGGCCCCCGTCAGCGAAGAAGAAAAAGCATCGCTGATCGCAGCACTTGAGCGCACGCAAGACAGCCCCGCGCTGCTTGAGCCGGTGCTGGAACAGGTTCGCGCGCTGCTGGGTCTGTAATCAAAAAAATGCGCCGCGCGGGGGAACCGCGCGGCGTTTTTCAATGGCAGGTCTATGGGTTAGCCGACGAAGGCCTTTTCAACCACATATTCCGCCGGATCGGAATTCGCGCCTTCGCGCAGGCCGAATCCTTCCAGAACCTCTTTGATATCCAGGTTGAAGTTCAGCGATCCGCAAACCATGCCGCGATCGGTGGCAGCGTCTATCGGCGGGATGCCCAGATCGGCAAACACTTTGCCCGAACGCAGATTATCTGTGATCCGGCCCATGGCGGGGGCGGTTTCGCGGGTGGTCGTCGGGTAATAGCGCAACCGGCCCGCGACCATTTCGCCGATCAGCGGATCTTCTTCCAGTGACGCGACCAGTTGGCGGCCATATTCAAGTTCCGCCGCGTCGCGGCAGGTATGCATCATGATCACTTCGTCATAGCGTTCATAGGTTTCAGGATCGCGCATCAGCGACGCAAAGGGCGCAATCCCAGTGCCGGTGGCAAAGAACCACAGCCGCTTGCCCGGCAACAGCGCATCAAGCACCAGCGTGCCCACAGGCTTGGGGCGCAAGATGATTTCATCACCGGGCTGGATATGTTGTAATTTCGATGTCAGCGGGCCATCGGCGACCTTGATCGAATAAAATTCCAATTCCTCATCCCATGACGGCGAAGCGATGGAATAGGCGCGCAGCAGCGGTTTGCCGTTTTCGCCCGTCAGGCCGATCATGACGAATTCGCCGGACCGAAACCGCAAGCTGGCCGGGCGCGTGACCCGGAATGAAAACAGCCGATCCGTCCAGTGCTGCACGGAAGTCACGATCTGGGTATCGGGTTTGGTCGGCACGGCACGGGTTACGGCGGCAATTTCGGTCACGGGTGTTTGCTCATTCATGGCGATATCGGGCCGGTCTTTGGCCCCCTCTGTCAGATGTTATATATGGGGCGTTGGCGATCGGGTCTAGCCGCGAAGCCGCGACTGATAGTCATGGGCACGCCAATTCGCGCGCGCCATCCATTGCGCCTGCGGCTGGCGGGCGGCCAGATCATCGGAAATTTCGACCTCATCAAAGCCTGCGCGGCGGGCCATCGTATATTGATCGGCAATCACATGGCCGCGCGCGCGCAGCCTGCCGGTAAATCCCGCCTGCCGCAACAGCCGCGCCAGCGTAAAGCCGCGCCCGTCGTTGAATGCGGGAAAGTCGATCACGATCGCCTGCGCCGCGCGCGCGATATCGGGCAACAGCGCCGGATCGGTGTCGGGCGCAAGCGCGATGATTTCGGTGCCGCCATGGACATCGGATGCGGCGGGAAAGCCGGGGGTGAAATCATCCGGCCCAAACCCGGTATCGGTGACGATCACGCTCATGCAGCGTCTCCTTTTGGTTGGGGGCCCCGGACGGCTTTGCCATCGACGAAGTGAATCCCGCATTCTTCCTTGTCACTGCCGCGCCAGCGCCCGGCGCGGGGATCTTCGCCCGCCGCCACCGGCGAGGTGCAGGGCGCACAGCCGATCGAGGGATAGCCGCGCGCCACCAGCGGATGCCGGGGCAGGCGGTTGTTGATGATATAGTCATTCACATCCCCCGGCGCCCAATAGGCCAGCGGATTGACCTTGATACGGATATCGGCCTCGTTTTCAAAGAATTCAAGGGTCTTGCGGGTGGTGCCCTGAAACCGCTTGCGCCCGGTGATCCATGAATGAAAGGGCGCGAGCGCGGTTTGCAGGGGTTCGGTCTTGCGCAGATCGCAGCAGGCATCGGGGTTGATCTGGTGCAGGCGGTTATCGCCATCCTCGACCGCCAGCCGCGCGGGGGCGGGGCGGATACGGCGCACATCGGCCAGATCCAGCCGCTCGATCAATTCGCTTTGATAGGCGATGGTTTCGGGAAACAGCATTTCGGTATCGACAAACAGCACCGGCGTGTGCCGCGCCATGACCGAGATCATATGCAGCAACACCACCGATTCCGCCCCAAAGGACGATACCAGCGCGATATCGCCCACCTGTTCATCCGCGAGCGCGCGTTCCAGCACCGAGGTGGCGGAATGGTGACGATAGCGCGCATTCAGCGCGGTGATCCGTTCATCCACCGTTTCGCCGCGATGCCGATAGGCCAGCACTGCGGATGTATCATGCGGCATTGGCTTTCTCCTGTGCGGCGGGATAAAGTGCTGCCTTGAACGGCGCTGCGCCCAGACGGCGGAAGGTTTCGATAAAGGGCTCATCGCGGCTGGCACGCAGATCGAGATAGGCGGTCACCAGCCGTTCGATCGCGGGCACGATTTCATCATAGGCAAAACCCGGCCCGGCCCGTTCGCCCAAAGCGGCGTTTTCTGTGCCGTCACCGCCCAGTGTGATCTGATAATTTTCCACGCCCGCGCGGTCGAGCCCCAGAATACCGATATGACCCAGATGGTGATGCCCGCAGGCATTGATGCAGCCCGAAATCTTGATCTTGAACGCGCCGATATCGTGTTCAAGTTTCAATTCGTCAAAGCGGGTGGCGATCTGTTGGGCGACGGGGATCGAACGCGCGGTGGCCAGCGTGCAATAATCCATGCCGGGGCAGGCGATGATATCGCTGATCAGCCCGATATTGGCCGTAGCAAGCCCCGCGGCCTTCAGCGCGGCATGCACCGCCGGCAGATCGGATTTATGCACATGCGGCAGGATGACGTTTTGTTCATGGCTGATGCGCAATTCATCATGGCCATAGCGGCGCGCCAGATCGGCCATTACCCGCATCTGATCGGCGGTGGCATCGCCCGGCGTCGCCCCATGCGCCTTGAGCGAGATGGTCGCAATCGCATAGCCGGGCGCGCGATGCGCGGCCAGATTGGTATCGGCCCAGGCGCGAAACACCGGATCGGCGGCATAGGCGGCATCATAGGCATCCACCGGCCGGTTTACCCAGGCGGGCGGGGTGAAATGCGCCTCGATCTCGCGCAGCAATTGTTGATCGACCCCGCCAAAGGTAGAGCGGATCATGGCAAAGCGTTCCTCGGTCAGGCGGCGGATTTCGTCGATCCCGTGTTCATGCACCGTGATCTTGATGCGGGATTTGAACTTGTTGTCGCGCCGCCCCAGCAGGTTCCAGACGGAAACCACCGCCTCGCAATAAGGCAGCATGTCTTCGATCGGCACGAATTCATTCAGCACCTTGCCGATCATCGGTGTGCGGCCCAGCCCGCCGCCCACGATCACTTGCACCCCCAGTGCCCCGTCGCGGCGCAGCAGCGCCAGCCCGATATCATGGGCGCGGATCACGGCGCGGTCATGTTTGGCCCCGGTCACCGCGATCTTGAACTTGCGCGGCAGGAATTGAAATTCGGGGTGGTCGGTGGACCATTGGCGCAGCAATTCGGCGACGGGGCGGGGGTCGGTCGCCTCGTCCGCTGCGGCGCCAGCGAAATGATCGGCGGTCACGTTGCGGATCGTGTTGCCCGAAGTCTGGATCGCATGCATTTCCACATCGGCCAGCGCGGTCAGGATCGCGGGCACATCGGGCAGTTTTGGCCAGTTGAACTGGATATTCTGGCGGGTGGTGAAATGACCATAGCCCTTGTCCCAGGTTTCCGCGATATGGGCGAGCTGTTCCATTTTCCGCGCATTCAGCGTGCCATAGGGAATGGCCACGCGCAGCATATAGGCGTGCAGTTGCAGATAAAGCCCGTTCATCAGCCGCAGCGGGCGGAATTCATCTTCGCTCAGCGATCCATCGATGCGGCGCGCGATCTGGCCGCTGAACTGGGCCACGCGGGTGCGCACAAAGGCTTCGTCGAATTCGTTATACTTATACATCTGCTGTAATCTCCACCTGCTTGCCGTGGGGGTAGTTGGACGGGCCTGCGGCGCGAAAGGTTTCGCGAAAATGGGTCGAGCGGGGGCCATCGGGGCCGGGGGCGGCATCGGCAAGATAGGCGCCCACCACCAGCGGATCGGCCAAGGCTTCGGCCAGTTGGGCCTCGGCCTGTGCGGCGTCTTCGATCAACCGGGCATCACGCAGACAGCGCACCCATTGCCCGTCATGGCCCAGATAGATCACATCGCCTTCAAGCAGGGCATTTGCGGTAATGATCTTGGGGGTAAAGACGCGCGACATGGGGCAATCCTGAATTTGTGTATTTTCAGCCTGTAATATAGAATGTTGTTCTGATATCTGGCTATACGCTGGGGGGAATAAGGATATATGTTCCGCTATGCCGCGCGGCGCGAACGCTTGTCCTGCGAATGCAAGGGAAACGAAGATGACAGCCCAACTTGACGCCATTGACCGGAAAATTCTGATCGAACTGCAAGAGGATGCCGGGCAGTCGCTGGATGTGATCGCGCGCAAGGTGGGGTCATCGAAAACCCCGGTCTGGAACCGTATCCGCAAGCTGCGCGAAGCGGGCGTGATCGGGCAGCAGACCGTGATCCTTGATCCGGAATCGCTTGGGCTTGAGGCATGCTTTTTCGTGCTGATCCGCACATCCGAACATGAGGCAAGCTGGCAGGAAAAATTTCTGCACGTGCTGCGCAGCCGCCCCGAGGTAATGGAAGCGCACCGTCTGGCCGGTGAAATCGACTATATCCTGAAAGTGCGGGTGAAAAATGCGCGTGCTTATGACGCATTTTATCAGGCGCTGATATCCGAGGTGCGGATTTACAACGTGACGGCCTTGCTGTCGATGGAACAGATCAAATCCACCACGATCCTGCCCGTTCCGGCACAGGGCTGAGGCCGAATCACATTCCCGGCATGATTGTGCGCGTTTACGTGATGCAGCGCTGGGTAAATCATCAGGATGTCTGAATGCTTAAAATTTTGGCAATCTTGGCCTGAGCGGGCGCAGAAAATATCGCGCCGGTTGTATTTTGTCACATCAACGACGCCGGCACGCCGAAAAAGCGGCATTTCATGCTAAAGTCGTATTGGGCCTATTGAGGGGTTCCAAATGCCCGATCCGAGTTTGATCGGGCGTGATTTCAGACGGAAGCCAGCCTTCGGGCATTGCAATGCTTACGACGGCTTATTTTGTGTAATTATCGCTTATGCAAGCGGTGGATGGTGAGGCGTCGATACCACGATTGGTTGCTTTTGGAAGACGATGAAAATCTGACAAAAGCAGCGTCATTGATACACGTTCTGCCTCTGCGCAGGAGGAGCGATCCAATTGCGCAGAGGTAATTTCATTCATCCCAGCGGTCGAAAATTGAATTCCTGACCTGATCTGATCCCCGAAGGCCAGCGGGCGGTGACCGTTTTCGTGCGTGTATTGAACCGGAACGCGTCCGGGCCATGTTGGTTCAGATCGCCAAAAACCGAACGTTTCCAGCCACCAAAGGAATGATAGGCAAGCGGCACCGGAATCGGCACGTTGATACCCACCATCCCGACGCTGACACGGGCGGCGAAATCGCGGGCCGTATCGCCATCACGGGTAAAGATCGCGGTGCCATTGCCATATTCATGATCGGTCGCAAGCGCGAGCGCGTCTTCATAGTTCGCCGCGCGCACCACCGACAGGACGGGGCCGAAAATTTCCTGGCGATAAATCTCCATATCGGGGGTAACATGGTCGAACAGATGCGGGCCGACGAAAAAGCCATCCTCATAGCCCTGCAGGCGAAAATTGCGCCCATCGATGACCAGTTTCGCGCCCTGATCCACGCCGCTTTGCACAAGGCGCCGGATATTGGCCTGTGCCGTGGCCGATATCACCGGGCCGAAATCGACATCCTCGCCGGCGCTGTAGGGGCCGACCTTCAGCGCCTCGATCCGGGGGATCAGACGGGTGATCAGCGCATCGGCCGTGGCCGCGCCCACCGGCACGGCCACGGATACGGCCATGCAGCGTTCACCCGCCGCACCATAGCCCGCGCCGATCAGCGCGTCGGCGGCCTGATCCAGATCGGCATCGGGCATGATGATCATGTGGTTTTTCGCGCCGCCAAAACATTGCGCGCGTTTGCCCGTGGCCGCCGCGCGGGCATAGACATGGGCGGCAATCGGCGTCGATCCGACAAAGCTGACGGCCGCAATGGCGGGATGTTCCACCAGCGCTTCGGCAATGGTGTGATCGCCGTTGATCACCTGTAACACCCCCGCGGGCAGGCCGGATTCCACCAGTAGCGCCGCCAGCATCAGCGGCACCGAGGGTGCGCGCTCGGATGGTTTGAGGATGAAGGCATTGCCCGCGGCCAAAGCCGGGCCGAATTGCCACATCGGGATCATGGCGGGAAAATTGAAGGGCGTGATCCCCGCCACCAGACCCAGCGGCTGGCGCATGGAATACATGTCGATCCCCGGCCCGGCGCTGTCGGTATATTCGCCCTTGAGCAGATGCGGCGCACCGATACAGAATTCGATCACCTCAAGCCCGCGCTGGATATCGCCGCGCGCATCGGCCAGCGTCTTGCCATGTTCGCGCGACAGGGCCTCGGCCAGCGGGGCCATGTCGCGGTCGATCAGCCGGGCAAATTCCATCAACACCCGCGCGCGCCGTTGCGGATTGGTGGCCGCCCAACCGGGCTGGGCCGCCTGTGCCCCCGTGATCGCGGCGTCAAGCGTGGCGGCATCGGCAAGCGGCACATGCGCCTGCACCGCGCCTGTGGCCGGGTTGAACACATCGCCAAAGCGGCCCGAGGCGGCGGGATGCGCGCGCCCGTTGATGAAATGGAATAGCTCTTGCATGGGGTCTCCTATTTGGGGGCAGGATAGTGCCGCCATGATGCGGGGCAAGGGCAAACGGGGCTCGTCAAAGGCGCAGACTGACCTATCTGTGACTTGACAGCTCTGCCGATGCAGGGCGACACTGCGACAATAGGTCACACCAAGCGTGAGGAGGTCAGGAATGCTTGTCAGTCGAATTCTTCAATCCAAGGGCGATGAACGGGTTTTCATGGTCGCCCCGCAGGCCGAAATTGCCGAGGCGGTGGCGCTTTTGGCCGAATACCGGATTGGCGCCCTGGTCGTGGGCGAACCGGGCAAGCCCCCTATGGGGATCATTTCCGAGCGCGATATCGTGCGCGAATTGATGGTCGGCGGCAACGCCTGTCTGCGTCATCCCGTTCGCGATGCCATGAGCAAGCGGATCATGACCTGCACCTGTAACGAGCGCGCCGACACCGTCTTGCAGCGCATGACCGATGGGCGGTTTCGCCATATGCCGGTGATGGAGGGGCGCGAGATGGTCGGGATCATTTCCATCGGTGACGTGGTCAAGGCGCGGCTTTCGGAACTGGCGATGGAAAATGACGCGCTAGAGGGAATGATCGCCGGCGGCTATTAAAATTAACGCAAGCCCTTGCATCTTGGCGTGTAATATTGTTGCGTGCGCGCGAAAATCAGGAGCGCCCGCATCATGCATATCGGCTTATACCCCGGCACCTTTGACCCGATCACCTTGGGGCATACGGACATTATCAGGCGTGGTTGTGCGTTGCTGGACCGGCTTGTCATCGGGGTGGCGGTCAATCGCGACAAGGGACCGCTGTTCTCGCTCGAAGAACGTGTGGCGATGGTCGAGGCCGAATGTGCCAGCCTCGCCCAAGAAACGGGCTGCGAGATCGTGGTTCATCCCTTTGACAATCTGCTGATCCAGGCGGCCCGCGATGTGGGGGCGCAGATGATCCTGCGCGGACTGCGGGCAGTGACGGATTTTGAATATGAATATCAAATGGTTGGGATGAACCGGGCGCTTGACGATAATATCGAGACCGTTTTCCTGATGGCCGAGGCGAAATATCAGGCGATCGCGTCGAAACTGGTCAAGGAAATCGCGCGGCTGGATGGGGATGTGACGAAATTCGTTTCGCCAAACGTGCGCGCGCGGCTTCTGACGCGGCTGGGCAAGGGCTAAGGGCGTCAGCCATTCTGCCAGTCTGGCAAGCCCCGCCCGGGGTGCTTTTTGTGGGTCAGAGCAAATCCGGTCAGCTTTATAGGCTCGCCGTTCAATTAACGTTTTACAGCCTGTGACGTCGCGCCCGGCGGCACGCCGGGCAGGCAGGTTGTCCCGCTCGATTCCGTCCAAAACAAAAACCCCGCCGGGTGGCGGGGGTTTTCGTTTACGTCTGTCTTTGCCTCAGAGGAATTTGCCCATGGCGACGGCGGTATCGGCCATGCGGTTGGAAAAGCCCCATTCGTTGTCATACCAGGTCAGGATACGCACCATATTGCCATCCAGAACCTTGGTTTGATCCAGCGCAAAGGTCGAGGAATGCGGATCATGGTTGAAATCCACCGACACCAGCGGCTGATCGGTATAGGCCAACACCCCTTTGAGCGGGCCATCAGCAGCGGCGATGATCGCGGCGTTCACCTCATCGACCGTGGTGGGGCGCGCGGCCTCGAACGTCAGGTCAACAACGCTGACATTCGCCGTGGGCACGCGGATCGACACACCGTCGAGCTTGCCGTTCAACTCCGGCAGCACCAGACCCACGGCCTTGGCCGCACCCGTGGATGTCGGGATCATGCTCATCGCTGCGGCGCGCGCGCGGTAGAGATCCTTGTGCATCGTATCCAGCGTCGGCTGATCGCCGGTATAGGCGTGGATCGTGGTCATGAACCCCTTCACGATGCCGATGGAATCGTGCAAAACCTTGGCCACCGGGCTTAGGCAGTTGGTGGTGCATGATGCGTTCGACACGATCACGTCATCGCCGCTAAGGACATCATGGTTCACGCCGTAAACGATGGTTTTATCCGCCCCGTTCGAAGGCGCGGATACCAGCACCCGTTTCGCGCCATTGCCCAGATGGATCGCAGCCTTTTCGCGGTCGGTAAAGATCCCGGTGCATTCCAGCACGATATCCACATCGCCCCAGGGCAGTTCCGCCGGATCGCGCAGCGCGGTTACCCGGATCGGGCCACGGCCTGCGTCAATCGTGTCGGCGGTGGTGGTTACGGTGCCGGGAAAGCGGCCATGCACGC
>Ga0265293_10010328_pt1 | contig 13079 bp, 10 predicted proteins | sample Munlanlewell138R_FD_192505 | JGI IMG/M metagenome (GOLD analysis project Ga0265293, IMG submission 192505) | Leachate microbial communities from a municipal landfill in Southern Ontario, Canada - Leachate well 138R | ecosystem: Engineered > Solid waste > Landfill > Unclassified | place: Canada... | reverse complement strand
CCTGAAATATAGATAATCGCAGATTATCAGATGAATAACCAAAAAAATATCAATGACAAGATAAATCACAAAAGATTAACTTTTATCGAAATAATATATGTAATTCATCAAAGATTATCAGGGCTAAAGCCCGGTTAATTGTTTTATTGAGACCACGACCTAAAGGTCGTGGTTAATAGATGTTTGAATTAAGAAAACCTTTTAAGTCGAATAATAAAACAAAGAGTGATTAATTAACATCGACGTTTTAGGTCGAATAGCAATGAGCTGCTTATTAACCTATATTTTATGTATAATATATTTGTTTATAAACTTTTAACTTTACAAACTTTATAAACTTTATGAACTTTATGAACTTTGTAAATCTATAAATGGTTGAATTGCTCTATTGAAGATGCCTTTTACATAAGCAATAGTCATACCATAGTTGGAAACTGGAATACCAGCTTCTATGGCAGGTCTTAGCCTGAGTTCAATTTGTTTTTTAGTAACCACACAACCACCACATTGTATTACCATAGCAAAATCCTTTATATTATCTATTTTCTCTAAGCCACTCACAACTTTAAATTCTAAATTTTTACCTGTGTAATCACAAAGCCATTTTGGTATTTTCACTCTTCCTATATCATAGTCACAGTTCACATCATGCGTACAACTTTCTAATATTAATATTTTATCATTATCATTTAGTTTATCTATGTATGGTGTACCTTTTAGATAATATTCAAAATTACCCTTTTGACGTGCCAATAATATGCTAAATGATGTAAGAAGTATGTGTCGAGGTACTATTTTATCAACTTTCGAAAAAACTTGACTATCAGTGATAACTAATGATGGATTAGGAAATTTTTCTTTGATAATGCTTTCAGCTTCATTTTCTTTACATACTATTGCTATTGCATTATTATCCAAAATTTGCCTAATGGTCTGCACTTGTGGCAAAATCAATCTACCTTCGGGAGCTTCAGCATCAATAGGTGTTATTAATAAAACTATATCACCTGGTGATATTATATCTGACAATATATTTGTAGTCTTAAATGCAGTCTCTGGTAAATTGTTTTTTATCAATTCTATTAAATCTTGAACATTATCATTTTTAATAGAAAAATCAATTATAGGAACTCCATAATCTCGTTTTATTTTATCTTTTAATCGTAAAGATAATGGTTCCAAGTCAGATTTATTATGAATAATTATAAAAGGAATATTTCTTTTTTTGAATTCATCAATAATATTTTTTTCTGGTTTATCAAAAGTATTATGTGTAATTAATAAAATGGCGAAATCTATCATATCTAAAGAATCCAAAGTTTTTTTTACACGAAGCTTACCTAATTCTCCCATATCATCTATTCCAGCAGTATCAATAATGACTACAGGACCGATTTGAGATATTTCTATTGCTTTTTTTACTATATCAGTAGTAGTACCTGCTATATCACTAACAATAGCTATATCTTGTTTGGTTATTTTATTTATTAATGAGCTTTTACCGTAATTACGTCGGCCATATATACCTATATGTGGTCTAAGTTCATTACCTCTTTTAGTAGTCATAATTATACTTTTTTTTAATATTTTGTAGTTGTTTTTTACAAATTTACTCAAAATAGAATAAAAAATTTCATTCTATAACGTTTTATATGGTTAAAGATTAAAAAAAAGTAATTGTACAAAAATAAATTTGTTAATATTGCTTTATTTATTATTGGACAGTTAATTATTAACCACAAAGTTCTCAAAGAATGCACAAAGAACGCAAAGAAGTATAAAATTAAAAGGGATACAAATGGTACTTTGTGGACTTTGTGTAATAACTTGGTGTCCTTTGTGGTAAAAAAATAACCTAAATAATTTATCCACAATAAACGTTATAGAATAAAAAATTTCATTATTTTTACCAAAAAATTATGTTTACAAAATCAATTTATATTAATCGTAGAAAAAATTTAAAATCAAAAGGGTTAAATGGTATAGGCTTATTTCTTGGTAATACAGAATCACCGATGAATTATCCAGCAAATACTTACAGGTTTAGACAAGATAGTAGTTTTTTATATTTTTTTGGATTAAATTTATCTAATTTGGCAGCTGTAATAGACTTTGATAATGGAGAAGAATATTTATTTGGCGATGATGTAGATATAGATGATATAATATGGATGGGACCACAACCCAAAATGAATGAACTAGGAAACCAAATAGGTATTAAAAATGTATTACCTATAAATAAATTATATGATTTTATATCTAAACAAATACAGCTTAAAAGAACAATACATTATTTACCTCCATATAGGGCAGAGAACAAAATTTTATTAAATGAATTATTAGATATACCTATAAAAAGTTTAAAAAATTTATCGTCTACCGAACTAGTGAGAGCTGTTGTATCTCTACGTTCTATAAAAGCCGAAGAAGAAATACAAGAAATGGAAATAGCTGCTGAGATTGGTTACAAAATGCATATGTGTGTTTTTAAGATGGCACGGCCAGGAATAAAAGAACAAGAAATAGCTGGTATGATGGATGGTATTGCTTACCAATATGGTCAAGGGCCATCTTTTCCTACTATCCTTTCTATCCATGGCGAAACTTTGCATAATCCATATCATAATAATATAATGCAAGATGGTGATCTTTTGCTTGCTGATGCAGGTGCTCAAGCTAATAGTTATTATGCTAGTGACTTCACTCGTGTAACTCCAGTAAGCGGTAAATTTACACAAAAACAAAAAGAAATATACGAAATTGTTCGTAGAGCAAATCAAAATACTATAGAAATATCTGCTCCTGGTAAAAAATATATTGATATTCATTTGGCTGCAGCCAAAGTGATAGCAAACGGTTTAATAGAATTAGGTTTAATGAAAGGTAATGTAGATGATGCTGTTGCTCAAGGTGCTCATACACTATTTTTTGTTCACGGATTAGGTCATATGATAGGTTTAGATGTTCACGATATGGAAGATCTTGGTGAAAATTATGTAGGTTATGACGATGAATTGCAAAGATCTGAAGAATTTGGTACAGGTTCTCTTCGTTTTGCTAAAACTTTGAAACCAGGCATGATAGTTAGTAATGAACCAGGTATTTATTTTATTCCTGCATTAATAGAAAAATGGAAAGCCGAAAATAAATTTTCAGAATTCATAAATTACAGTCAAGTAGAAAAATATATGAATTTCGGTGGTATAAGGCTAGAAGATGAAATTTTAATAACTGAGGATGCTTGTAGGCTTATTGGAAAAAGATTACCAATTGAAATTAAAGATGTAGAAGATGCTATGAAAGATTAATAGATGATTTGTATAAATTAATTTATTATTATTTTTGTTGATTATTTTAATGATTAAAAATAAATTAAATTTATGTTTAGTGGTATTATAGAACAAGTAGGAAGAGTAACAAAAGTAGAGAGAGAAGGTACAAATATTCATTTTACTATTAAAGCACCTATGGCTTCTGATCTAAAAATAGATCAAAGTGTTTGCCACGATGGTGTTTGCCTAACAGTAGTATGGGTAGATAAAAAAAATTTATCATACCGTGTTACAGCTATTGATGAAACTTTGAATAGAACCTGTTTAAAAAATTGGAAAGATGCTTACGAAGTTAATTTAGAAAGATCCGTACCTGTTAATGGTCGCTTCGATGGGCATATAGTTCAAGGGCATGTAGATCAAATAGGAATAGTTACTAAAATAGAAGAGCTTGATGGTAGTTGGAAATATTTTATAGAATATAATCCTACGTATGGAAATATAACAGTAGAAAAAGGCTCTATTGCTGTTAATGGAGTTAGTCTGACTGTCGTTGATAGTATAAAAAATTTATTTTCAGTAGCTATTATTCCGTATACTTATGAAAATACTAATTTTCATAACTTTGATATCGGTACTATTGTTAATTTAGAATTTGATATAATTGGTAAATATATTAAAAAAATTCTAGAAGAATATGAAATCATAAAATGATGATTTTATGATTGATCCAATTTGTATAGTATATCAAAAGTCTAATTCTTTTAAATATACTTTTTGAGTTTTATTATGAATAGTAGTATGTACATCTACTAGATAGATACTAGATGGTATGCCATAAGTAGAAATGACAAGATGTTCGTAAGTATTATTAGTTGTACCAGTTTGATAAAAGATAAGTTTGCCATGTAAATCATACAATTTAATCTCATACTTTTCTCCTTGTGTAGCTAAGAAATTAATAATTATATTATTAAAAATATCAGTATTAATTGTAATCCAGGAATCTTCTGGTAGATTAGTGCAAACTATAGATTGAACACCTAAAATTTCATAGTCTCCATTGTAATCATATTGAGTGAGTCTGTAGTATAAAGTTGACCCTTTTCCATCATAGCTATCTACCCAAGAGTAAGTAGATACTTCATTACTATTGCCAGCACCTTGTAAAAAAGCCACCGATTCCCAATAATTACCATCTGTGCTACGCTCCACAAGATAATAATCGCAATTAATCTCGGATGCAGTTTCCCATTTTAGAGCTACATATTTACCTTCACAGTAAATATTGAAATAAAGTAATGTTACAGGTAATGGATGAGATTTATCTACTAATATCCACGTATAGAAACCACCTTTATATGCATTAGGCGGCACTACATCTGTTACTTTATTATTAGCAGCATCAACAGTTCCTAGTGGTTGTGAATAACCTTGAAAAACATCAAATGCATCTGGTATCCAACCATTAGTATCAGATGGAACTGAATATGGATCTGGCCCCCAAAACTGTGCAACTAAGTTTGATTCATTAATTGTATTTGGAGATGCTATTTCAGCATCTCTATAGGTAAACGATAAAGTAGCATCGGGCTTAGTGGACCATCCTTCATTACGAATTACCCAATAACGATCTACTACATAAAGTGACCCATCTACACCAGGAGAAACACTTAAATTCATATGTGTAACTGCTGGAGACACTGTAGGCCATGGTTGATTGTTTGCATTTGTTCTACGTGTACTAGCTATTAGAGTGCCTGATGAACTGCCAGGTGTTTTGATGACATAACTAAAATCTATTCTACTTGTATCCCAAAATGGAATAGTATATGTTCCTGTACTATTATTTATTTTCCAAGCTACTCTATTTAGATCCCCTTCAGAAACTATACCACTATTTTCAGTAGCTACTATAGCATTAGGACTTGATTGATTTATTGTAAGGCATGCATCATTTTTAAGTGTGATTTTAATATCTTTTAAATTTAAAAGGTTGTTTTGACTTTCTAAAACTATACTGAAGGTCGAAAAAATAATAATAAAAAATAAAATTTTTAATCTCATATACAAAAATATTTATACAAATTTACAAAGAAAATTTTATAAAATACATATTTTTCATTTTTTTAATTTTTTATATATCTGCATTTCATCATCTTTTATTTGTTCAAACTCATTAATCAATTTATCAATAGCAAAGGTTAATTGTAAAGTATCATTATCCTTTATTTGGCATGAAGAACATAGATTTTTTATCAACATTATTGATTCGTCATCAGATTTATTCAGTTGAAAACTCATGCGCAATTCAGATAATAAATTTGTAGAAATATTAGAAAATAAAATACCATTATCAAAAAAGACCTCTAGTTTAATGGGTTTAAAGTCTTCCTCATTTGTTATATTCATTATTAAAAATTTCGATGTTTCTAGAATAGCGAGATATATATTCGGATATATCTCATCTGGCAGATTATTTTGTTCAAAAAATCTACTTAAATAATCATCGAGTTTAGCGAGATGAATTATCTTGTTAAAATATAATGGCTCAATTGTTTTCATAAGAAATATTATTAAAATATTCTTGAATCTTTTTACGATAATAAAAATTAAAATTCAAATTACCGCGATTCATAGATTCAATGTTATTATTTTTTATTACATTATACTGAAAATTTTTAATAAGGTTACTTTTATAATCATTTTTAGCAGTTTCACTTTTGCGAATATCATCTATTTCTTGCTGTTGTTCAGCTTTTTCAGATTCTAGCATACGTACTTCTATTTGTTTTTGACGTTTTATAGTTTCATAAGTTAAATTTTTGTTATATAATTCTTTTTCAGTTTTTTCCATATCTTCGATCATTTGCTGAATAAATGCACTATTTTTTAAATTACCTTCTTTGGTCATTTGTTCTTTTAGTTCTTGCATAGCGCGACGTATAGCTTCTTGCTGAGCTGCCATTTTAGCTAGGGCTTCACTCAATTCTTTGCCTTGCCTTTTACCATTTTGCATCTCTTTTTGTAATGATTCCATTTGTTTATTTAGATCCTGTTGTAGCTGTCTTAGAGTTTTCATACTAGGCTTGGTGTTAGTAGAGTTTCCAGTGCTTTTAGGACTACTACATTTCATAGTACCGTCACTATTCATTTGTGACATGCTATTCTGCTCATCTAATTGCTGTAGTACATCAGCTAAAAATAAAGCTAAGTTATTCAAAGAAGTCATAAGATTTTGTTGATTAATGGCGGCTTGTCCTAGTATCCAATTATTTAGATTATTTATTGCTTTTTTACTTTCTTTTTCTATTTTATTAATTTCATCAAAAATAAAATTAGAAACTAATGGCTGACGCTTACCGAGCATATATAGGCTATCTTTTGTACGTTTCATTACTTCTTGCAGTTCGTACTGTTTTCTAACATAATTTTGGTAATTAGATAATCGTGGATTTTGTTTAAATATATTTTTGATTAGATTCTCTTGTTCGAAAGAAGCAATGAGAACATTTTTTAGCAATTGTCTTAATATTATAGCATCTTCTACATATTCCTCTTGTAATTGTTGATTAAGATTATTTTCCAATTTTTCTGCTAGATCATTAAGTTGTTTACTTGTATTTTTTTGATTTTCATTAGCTTTTTTATCATTATTTCTTTTAAGGTTATCATCTGCTTGTTGTATTTCATTATATATATTATTTTTTTCTATATCTATATCGTCGAGTTTAAATGGTTCATTTAGTTTTTCATTTTCGTATAATATGCTATCATATTTTTTGAATTGTTTTTCTAATTCTTTTTTAAGTTCTTCTTGTTGTTTTATTTCATCAGGATCTATTTTTTTTGCAAGCTCATCGAATTTTTTACTAAATTCTCTTAATTCATCGAAAGTTTCTCTAAGATTTTTTTCAATATCTAGGCGTTTTAGTAGCTCTATTTGTCTGTCAAGCATTTTATTTAGTTCTTCATTTTTGAGTTTAAACTCTTCGATATCCTCAGATTTTAATTCATTTTTTTGCATTAATTTTTCTAATTCTTTTAAATATTCATTTAATTCATCTAAATTTATAGATTTTATTAGCTCGTCTATTTGTTTTATTTTTTCATATATTTCTAAATTTTCATTATAGTATGATGGAAATTGAAAGTTTTGTTCTAGATTTCTCAATTCATCGATTATTTCATTTTGTTGTTTAATTAGATTTTCCCATTTTTGTTTTTGTTCGTAATTAAATTTACGATCAAGTTTCCATTGATTTTCTAATTGTTGTAGTTCGTTTCTAATATTATTTAATTTTTTTTGCATTTCAGCGAATTTTGTATTAGCTACTTGTATTTGTTTTGATTGTTCTATTTGAAGTTCTTCTTTAGTAGGTATTTTTACTTCAAATTCACGTGATTTAGTAGCTTTAGGTCCGCTAATGGCATCATTATCATATACTTCTAAATAAAAATAAACTATATCAGAAGGTTTGAGATCTAAAAAACTAAAATCAATATCAAAATTAAAATTTTGAATTAAATCATTTTTAGAGATACCGATTGGTATTTTGCCTTTAATAGTGCTATCATTACGTTGCAATCTATATATAGCTAGCATTTTAGTAAATCCATAATCATCAGAAATAGAGCCTTGAACATAATAATGCATGATAGAAAAAGTATCTTTTAGTACTTGTACCATTATTTGCGGATATGCATCTGGTAGAGCTGCTATATAGATATTAGTAGTATCTGCTATAGGAGATCGTATAGATTTGCTTAATAATTTTAAATTTTTATCTTCTAAAATTTGTATAGAATAATCAAATTTACTTTTTATAGGATAAGTATTTTTGATAGATTTATTAATTATAGTCAAGCTATCTGCATCTTTTATAAAAATAGAAAAATTAATTTTAGTTCCACGTGGAACATTAATTGAAAAAATATTTACTAATTGTTCGTTTTTTAAATTTGTGTATTGTGGATAATATAGGTTGGCTATTAATTTATAAACAGAAGGTCTATTATAAACTTTTATTTCTATCTCATCTGAGATCCAATCCTCTGCTATGATTTTAAAATTAGTGTTTTCAGTTAAATTTTCAAAAATATATTCATACTTATTGTTTGGTGTTTTGATAGGAATATACCTATTACCTAAGGTTTCTATAAAAATATTTTTAGGAATTTTTTCTCCTTCAATTTCGAAGCACAATACAAATGATTTGTCACTTTCTACTAAAAAATCTTTATTTAAAATGTTAATTTCGAAACCATAATCTTTTGGGAATTGTTTAGTATAATTAGTTATCCTGACCAGTGGTTTTATAAATTGATTAGGAAATGTAAACGATAAAGCAATAAAGACAATTACAACCCCTAAATTACTTATTATCCATTTGTAGTATTCATTAATTTTAAAAAAGTTTTTAATATTAATTTTAGATAGCTCATTGCTTCTTCTTTGTAATTCATTTATTAATAATTCATTATCGTCTTTTTTATTCAATTCGAATAATTCTACAGCAGTCAATATTTTATCATCATTATCAGAATAATAACCAAGTAAAAGTGCAAAATCTTTATAAGTTTTGTCTCTAAATAATCCAAAATATCTCATTAAAGGTATACCGACGTAATGAACAAAAAATATAGTAAGAGATGTAATAAGAATAATAAGAAGGATCAATCTAGGTGTAGATTTGAGCCATAAAATATTTTCTATTGAAGCTAAAGCGATTAATAATATCACCGCAAACAGTATAAACCAAAATAAACCTTTAATAAGTTTATTAAAATAATATTTTTTTGCAAATTTTTCTATTATATTTATAATTCTATTATTGCATGCCCCTTCCATCGCTGAATAATTTTTGATTTTATATTTAAAAAATTTAATAAATAATTTGATTTATAATTAGTATCATTAATATTAAAATATACAAATCCATTTATTAGTATCGAATCATTAATTTTATTTAGAGTTAAATATAAAGAATCTAATTCACAAATAAATATATTTTCATATACAAGTCCCTTTTTTATAGAATCCATAGATATTATTGCTAATCTATAAAGGTATTGAGATGTATTAATGGGAGATATTTTTATAGAATCTTTACCTTCTAATAAAATAGAATCTATAAATAGTTCAGTTTTTAGATTATCAAAAAAATTTTCAATTTTAATTCCTGAACTATATTTATCTGATATAGTTTCTACGCTTATGCTGTCTGCTAATAAATTTTTAATTTGTAACTTATTATTTTTTGATATTGATTTAAGATATACACCATTAGATTTGTTAAATGAATTTTTTGAAATCAAAAATGCAACTATTATCAATATGACAAAAAGAACAATTATGACAAGAATAAATATTTGTTTTTTTTTCATTTAACTACAATCTTTTTAATAATCTAACTTCGCTCTCAGTAAGATATCTCCATGTTCCACGTGGAACACTTTTTTTGGTAATAGGTCCATACATTGTTCTATCGAGGCTTTGAACTTTGTAACCAAAATTTTCAAAAATTCTTTTAACTATATGATTTTGGCCCGAATGAAGTGCTATACCCACGTATGATTTTGGCTTATTATCTATGTAACTGATATCATCTATATAAATCTTGTGACCATTAATAATAGGTCCATTAGCAATATTTTGTAAATCATTGAATTTTAGGTTTTTATCTAATTTTACTTCATATAATTTAATGATTTTAGAGGATGGATGACTGAGTTTACGAGCTAAATCACCATCATTTGTAAATAATAAAATACCAGTAGTATTCCTATCGAGTCTACCAATAGGATATACACGATATTGCAAATCGCCTAATAGAGACATTACAGTTTTTCTATTATGTGGATCTTTTGACGTGGTGATATAGTCTTTTGGCTTATTCATCAAAATATAGATTTTCTTTTCTGGTTTTAAAATAGCATCCCCTATCATTACTTTGTCAGTATCTTTTATTTTAGTACCTAATTGAGTAACGATTTTACCATTTACTAAGACACTACCAGTTAATATAAGTTCATCTGCGTCCCTTCTAGAGCAATATCCACAATTGGCTATAAATTTATTTAATCTTATTTCTGTAGTAGAGTCATCAGATTTTATTTTTTTATAATCTTTTGGATATTTCCTAGTTTTATATTGTTTTTTGTTATTTGCTTTATTGTTTTTCATAAATATAATATTTCATTTTTACAAAATTAATAAAAAAACAAGGATTTTTAAAGAAATCATTATTTATATAAATATTTTTACAAATTATAGAAGCTTCTAAATCATTTTGCACTAATAGATATTGTGTATATTAATTGTTATTTAGAATTTGTTTGTAATTTCGAAAATTAAAATTAAAAAATTTCCACAAAATCAGGATGAAATTAATTAAATTTTTTAAAAATCAAAAAAACTACGAAATTTGCATAAAAAATATTATATGACTCAAAATGGAGAACTATTTAAGAAACTTGTATCGCATTGCAAAGAGTATGGTTTCGTATTTCCATCATCAGAAATATATGATGGTTTATCTGCTGTATATGACTATGGCCAGTATGGAGTAGAGCTTAAAGAAAATATTAAGCGATATTGGTGGAAAAGCATGGTGCAGTTTCATGAGAATATTGTAGGGATAGATACAGCTATACTAATGCACTCTAAAGTCTGGCAAGCTAGTGGACATGTAGATGCATTCAATGATCCTTTAATAGATAATAAAGATAGTAAAGTTAGATACAAAGCAGATCAATTGATAGAAGATTATATTGATAAGCTCTATGAAAAAGCTGAAAAAGAAATAGAAAAAGCTAAAAAAAGGTTTGGTGATAATTTTGATGAGCAATTATTTAGAACTACTAATGAGAAAGTAAAAAAATATTTAGATGAAGCTGCCAAAATTAGTAATAGATTGACAATATTATTAGACAATAATGATTTAGCTGGATTGAAGGCCTTAATAGAAGAGTTAAAGATAGTCTGTCCTGTTAGTGGTACTTGTAATTGGACAGAGGTTAGACAATTTAATCTAATGTTTAAAACTCAGCTTGGTAGTACTGCTGATGACGCTATGACAATTTATCTTCGACCAGAGACAGCTCAAGGTATCTATGTTAATTTCTTAAATATATTAAAAACTTCACGTCAAAAGGTGCCTTTTGGTATTGCACAAATAGGTAAAGCTTTTAGAAATGAAATAGTTGCTAGACAATTTATATTTCGTATGCGTGAATTTGAACAGATGGAGATGCAATATTTTGTGCGACCTGGTACAGAGAGAGAGTGGTTCGAGTATTGGAAAGAACAAAGAATGCAATGGCATCTCTCTCTGGGAATACCAAAAGAAAAATATCGCTGGTATGAACATAAAAAATTAGCTCATTATGCTAATGCAGCTGTAGATATAGAATTTGAATTCCCTTTTGGATTCAAAGAAATAGAAGGTATTCATTCCCGTACCGATTATGATCTTAAACGCCATCAAGAGTTTAGTGGTAAAAAAATGTTATATTTTGATCATGATTTACAAGAATCGTATATCCCTTATGTAGTAGAAACTTCAGCAGGGTTAGATAGAACATTGCTAGCTGTATTGACTAATGCATATACTGAGGAGATTTTGCCAGACAATAGTTTGCGTACAGTACTCAAAATTCCTAATTTTTTAGCACCTATTAAAGTCGCTATACTTCCATTAGTAAAAAAAGATGGTATGAATGAATATGCTCTAAACATCTTTAATGATATAAAAAAATATTATCTTTGTCAATATGATGAGAAAGATAGTATAGGACGCCGTTATCGTCGTCAAGATGCTATTGGTACCCCCTATTGTATTACTATTGATGGACAAACTATGCAAGATAATACAGTTACGATACGTGATAGAGATAGCATGCTGCAAGATCGTGTACAAGTGGATAATATTGTTAAATATCTTAATGATAAATTGAATGGTTTATGAATAAAAAAAATAAAATTATAGAAAAAGAACATGATCAGTTAAATGATAATGTATTAGTAGAGATAATAAATGCAAATATTCATTTACAGGATCGTATAGTTTTGCAAGGGATCAACTTTACATTGAAAAAAGGTGATTTTATTTATTTAATTGGTAAAACTGGTAGTGGTAAGTCATCATTGCTGAAAATGCTTTATGCAGATTATCCTTTTAATGGAGAAAAAGGTATAGTGCTAGGATATGATCTTGCTAATATTAAATCTAAACAAATTCAAGCTTTACGTAGAAAAATAGGTATTGTATTTCAAGATTTTCAATTGTTAATAGATAGAAATATTGAAAAAAATTTAGAATTTGTACTCAGAGCTACAGGATGGAAAAACAAAAATGAAATAAATAATAGAATTGATGAAGTATTAGAAATGGTAGGCTTGCGAGATGTGAGAAAAAAAATGCCTCATCAAATCTCAGGTGGAGAACAGCAAAAATTAGTAATTGCTAGAGCTCTACTTAACAATCCAGAGTTGATCTTAGCCGATGAACCTACTGGCAATTTAGATTTGGCTTCGTCAAAAGATATTTTAGAAATTTTAATAAATTTAAAAAACAATAATAGAGCCATTATAATGGCTACTCACGATTTACTTTCGATACAATCTTTCCCTCAAAAAACATATAAATGTGAAGATGGTACTTTTACTCAAATGAGTTAAAAAAAAAAACAATTTTATTTCTCATTAATTTTTTATATTTTTACAAAAAAGTAAAAAATGAAAAACTTTGTGCACCTTCATTTGCATACACAATATTCTATACTTGATGGAGCAGCTAACATAGA
>Ga0265293_10010327_pt1 | contig 13079 bp, 13 predicted proteins | sample Munlanlewell138R_FD_192505 | JGI IMG/M metagenome (GOLD analysis project Ga0265293, IMG submission 192505) | Leachate microbial communities from a municipal landfill in Southern Ontario, Canada - Leachate well 138R | ecosystem: Engineered > Solid waste > Landfill > Unclassified | place: Canada... | reverse complement strand
CTAAGCGTTTAATTTCCATCAGATTCCAAGTTTTTAATTTCAAAAACTTTGATTTTTGAAGAAAAACCGGAAAGAAGAACAACACTTGAGACAGGAATATTAAAATATTCAGACAGTTTTTTAATTATCGCCCTGTTTGCTTTTCCCTGCAGAGGCGGTTCCTTTACCGCTACAAGAAAAGTGGAGTTCTCAATTTTCTCAATTTTTTCTTCTTTTGAATTTGGTTTTGCTTTTACAAGAATTCTCATTTTTTACGTCTTTTATGCTGTTATAATATCAAAAAAGAAGGAAATTGGCAAAATAAAAACCGCCAAAAAGCGATTTAATCTAAAAAGATGAGAGGCCTTCATGATGAAGGCCTTTTTGGGGTGGGATGTATATACTTCTAAATGAGCTACCGTCAGTATAGCAAATGATAAAATCTTGTCAAGGCCCATGTTCCCTGTTAGTATAAGAATAATGAAAATATTCTCAGAAAATAGAAAAGCTAGGTTTAATTATTCTATTCTTGAAACCTTTGAAGCAGGAATGGTTTTAACCGGAAGAGAAGTTAAATCAATAAGAGGAGGAAGAATTAATCTTCTCGGTTCTTATGTTGTCTTAAGAAATAAAGAGGCCTTCCTTATTTCGGCCGATATTCCCCCTTACCAGCCGGAAAACGCTCTTTTAAATTATAACCCAAAAAGAGAAAGAAAACTGCTTTTGAACAAGAAAGAAATCAATCAGCTTATAGGAAAAACGAAAGAAAAGGGCTTGACTTTAGTGCCTTTAAAGGTTTATACTAAGGGCGCCCTGATAAAGCTCCAGTTCGGAGTGGCAAAAGGGAAAAAAAAGAAAGATAAGAGAGAGTCCATCAAAAAAAGAGATATAGAGAGAGAAATAGGGAAAAAACTGAAAAGGTAAAGGGGACGAACGTTTTGACAAAGATTCTTATCTTAAATAGCGCAGCCTAGAATTAAGGACTAGTAAAAAACCTTAAAAAATAATAAGTGCTAACTTATTTCAAAAACAACCCGCGCTAGCATACGCCTAGCGCCATCCTTTCCGATGACTTCCGATAAGCGGAAAAAGGGTGTCATATAATCGGGATGAGACGGCTTTTCTCCTCTTTGGAGCCGTCAAAAGCAAAAAGAGGATAGGGGCTAAAGAATTTTGTTTGTTTCTATCTTTGCACCCCAAAACAAAAAACAAAACAAGCTGTAGTGCTGTTTAAGTAAAATTTTTGGACGAGGGTTCAATCCCTCCGTCTCCACCAATTAAGTGAATAAAAACTTGAGTATTCAAAAAACACCAATAAACCATCAAATAAGGGCAAAAGAAGTCAGAGTCATAAAAGAAGACGGGACCCAGCTTGGAGTAATGGCTCTTGGAGAAGCCATAAAAATAGCAAGGGAAAGCAATCTTGACCTTATTCAAGTTACAGATAAAGTTCTTCCGCCCGTTTGTAAAATAACCGATTACGGAAAGTATCTTTACGAGCAAAAAAAGAAAGAAAAGTCTGCAAAAGCCAAAACTAGCGAAATTAAGGGAATAAGGCTGAGTTTTGGAATATCCGACCATGATTTAAGAATAAGAGCCAATGCCGCAAAAAAATTCCTAGAGAAAGGAGATAAGATACGAATAGAAATGAGGCTTAAAGGAAGACAAAAAGGACTAACTGACTTTGCCAAAGAAAAAGCCGGAAAATTTATTGAAATTTTAAAAGAATTAACGCCAATAAAAATAGAAAGAGAGATTAAAATAGAGCCAAGAGGAATTACTTCTGTTATCTCTTCAGAACCAAAAAAAAATGAAGCCAAAAACTAGAAAATCAATATCAAAAAGGTTTAAAATAACAGGCACTGGAAAGGTCTTAAGAAGAGCTGCCGGACAAGATCACAACAGAGCTAAAAAAACAGGGAAAGCAATCAGAAAAAAAAGAAAATGGGTTACTGTTTCCGTTCCCGAAGCAAAAAAAATTAAAAAAATAATAAAATACTAAAATGGCAAGAGTAAAAAGGGGAAAAACAGCAAACAAAAGAAGAAAGAATACCTTAAAGCACACTAAGGGTTTTAAGTGGGGAAGAAAATCAAAATTTAAGCAAGCCAAAGAAGCCCTTCTGCACGCTTTTGTCTATTCATACAGAGATAGAAGGAATAAAAAAAGGGACATGAGATCTCTTTGGCAGATAAAGATTAACGCCGCTTGCAAAAAAAACGACCTTTCTTACAGTAAATTTATCCACGCTTTAAAAGAGAATAAAATAGAACTGGACAGAAAAGTACTTGCCGATATTGCCCAAAATAATCCTGAAATTTTCAAGAAAGTTCTTGAGAAAGTAAAATAGAAACATATTCACATATTTTAAAAAACGCCCCTTTATCAATGGGCGTTTTTTAAATACTCTATTTGCTATTTTCGCTTATAAAAGAAACTAGCTCTTTTTTCTTTTCTTCTAAAAGTTCCTCTGAATCGGCCTCTATTGTAAGGCGCAAAAGAGGCTCGGTTTGAGAAGCTCTCACATTAAACCAAAAAGAGTCATATTCAACAGTTACTCCGTCAAGATAATCCTGCTTTCCGTCAAAATACCTCTCCTTTATTTTCTCTAAAATCTCTTCTTTGTTTTGGACCTTGAAGTTAATTTCCGATGATTTGGCATAGAGAGTAAATTCTTTTACAATTTCTGAAACAGGCATATTTTTTTCAGAACAAAGAGAAAGAAGGATTAAATAAGCCATTACCCCTGAATCAAGATAAAAATTATCCCTAAAGCAATAATGCCCCGAAAGCTCTCCTCCCATTATTCCCCTTTCTTTTAATATCCCTTCTCTGACATTAATAAAACCGACAGCCGTTCTTATTGGAATCCCTTTCCATTTTGAAATAAGCTCGGGAACGGCTTTTGAGCAAATAAGATTGTATGAAACAGCAAAACCGGGCTCTTTTTCAAGAAGAAACTTTGCAAGAAGAAGAAGCGAAACGTCGGCACTTATAAAATTGCCTTTTTCGTCAAGCATAAAAATCCTGTCCCCGTCCCCGTCAAACATAAAACCGACATTTGCCTTTTCCTCTTTTATCTTTTCTTTTATTTTTTTATTAGCACCCTCAAAAAGAGGATTCGGACTTCTTGAAGGAAAATTTCCGTTTGGTTCAAAGTTCATCGGAATCAAAGAAATAGGAATTCTTTTTGAAACTTTGGAAATAATATCTCCCATTGCCCCATTGCCAATGTCAATTACAACTTTTAGCGGCTTTATTTTTTTTGGCTCAATAAAAGAAAAAATATGGCTTAAAAAATCTTCTTCAAATTCAATTTCTTCAATTTTTCCTTCTTCATTTTCTTCAAATGGCATTTCCTGTTTGAAAAACTCTGAAATATCGCTACCTCTGACAATTGAAATATCATTATCTTTATTAAGAATCATCTTAAAGCCGTTATATTCTTTCGGATTATGGCTTGCCGTAATCATTATTCCAGCGTCATATTTGTAATTGCCAACTGCAAAATAAAGGCATTCCGTAGGGGCAAGTTTTAGCGAATAAACATTTACTCCTTTTTTTATTAGTCCCTTTACAAGGGCTTTATAGAGAGTAACGGAAGAAAGGCGGGCGTCATAAGCGACAGCTATGCTTTTTGCTTTTGAAAAAGAAGCAAAAACCAGCCCTAGTTTATAGGCAAAATCAGCATCAAAATCCTCTTCAAAAATACCCCTTATATCGTATGATTTAAAAATAGATGGGTTGACTAACATCGTTTTTTATTATAACATAAAGAACAATTATGAAAAGATATGAATTGACATTTTTAATAGCCCCCGAAACATCGGAAGAAGAAAGGGAGGGTTATTTTCAAAAAATAAGCGAGTTTATAACAAAAGAAGACGGAACGATTGAAGAAATAAAAAAACCGATAAGAAAAAGAATGGGGGTTGCTGTCTCGGAGAGAAAAGAAGCATTTCTCGCCACTTTATTTTTTACTCTTAATCCCGAAAAAACAGAAAAATTAAAGCAATTTTTAGAAGGAGAAAAAAATATCATAAGGCACATAATTGTCAAAAAAAAGGAGAATGCAATCTTTAAAAAATCCAGCCCAAAGGCGGAGTTAAAAGAAATAGATAAAAAAATAGATGAAATATTAAAAATAGGCGAATAAGAGTATTTTATGGGCAAATACCATAGAACATCTTTTTCACCCCTCTTTTTATGAATTTAAACAAAGTTTTTTTAGTAGGACGACTAACAAGAAAACCCGAACTTAGAACCACTCCTTCCGGCCAAACGGTCTGTTCTTTCGGACTTGCTACAAACAGGGTTTGGAATAATCCTCAGACAAAAGAACGGCAAGAACAAACTGAATTTCACAACATAGTTCTTTGGAGACGGCTTGCCGAAATCGCCTCCCAATACCTTGATAAAGGAAGTCTTGTTCTTATAGAAGGACGCCTTCAGACAAGAAGCTGGGACGACCAATCAGGAGTAAAAAAATATAGAACAGAAATAATAGGGGAAAATATCCAAATGGGGCCAAAATCAGGAGTTCCTTCGTCAAATCCAAATCCAATTACTCAAGATAAAAACGAAGAAATTCCAATTATAGAAGAAGAAAAGGAAGAAGAAATAGACATATCTCAAATTCCATTTTAAAAAATAAAAAATATGAATTGCCACTTTTGCCAGAGAAACATAAAAGAAATTGATTATAAAAATACTGATACCTTAAAAAGGTTTATTTCCGCTTTGGGAAAAATCAGGCCCAGAAAAAAAACAAATCTTTGCGCGACTCACCAAAGACAGCTTTCCCGATCAGTTAAGAGAGCAAGGCATATGGGACTGCTTTCAGCAACAGAAAAATAGTTTTAATTTTTAAAAATAGTCAAACAAAAAAAGGAGGTTCTGCCTCCTTTTTGTTTTTAATAAATTACATTTCTTCCGTCTTCTTTATAATCTCTTTTTTAATCGCTTTTGCAATATTGGGATTTTCCTTCAGATACTTTTTTGCCCCTTCCATTCCCTGTCCTATTTTTTCTCCGTTGTATTCATACCAAGAACCCGATTTTTTAACAACGTCGAACTTTGCTCCTGTATTAACAAGGTCCGCATAAGATGAAATTCCTTCGTTATAGTAAATATCAAACTCCGTTACTTTAAAAGGAGCCGCCACTTTATTCTTGACTATCTTTGCCTTCACTTTGCTTCCGATAATATTTTCTCCTTGCTTTATCTGGGCAATTCTTCTTAAATCAATTCTTACCGAAGCATAAAATTTAAGAGCCATTCCTCCTGGAGTTGTTTCCGGATTCCCCCAAGTAATCCCTATTTTCATTCTTGTCTGGTTTAAAAATATAACCGATGTTTTTGATTTTGCGATAATACCGGACAGTTTTCTTAATGCCGAAGACATAAGGCGCGCCTGAAGCCCTATTTGAAATTCTCCTATCTCCCCTATAATCTCCTGTTTTGGTAAAAGAGCGGCAACAGAGTCAATAACTATTACGTCAACTTCGCCCGATCTTGCAAGTGTCTCAACAATTTGAAGAGCTTCCTCTCCCGAATCCGGCTGGGAAATTAAAAGAGAGGAAAAATCAACTCCTATTCTTTTAGCATAATCAGGATCAAGAGCATGTTCAACGTCTATAAAAGCTCCTGTCCCTCCTTTGCTCTGAGCTTCTTTTAAAACATGCAAGGACAAGGTCGTCTTTCCCGAACTCTCAGGGCCAAAAATCTCTATTACCCTTCCTCTCGGCATCCCGTTTACTCCTATAGCAAGGTCAAGAGATACAGCTCCGGTAGAAATGGAATCAACTTTTTCTTTTGTTTCCATTTTCTCCTTAAGGTTCATAATCGCCCCTTCCCCGAACTTTTGCTTAATTTCTTCAAGGGCTTCTTTAAGGTCTTTTTTTTCCGGCTCTTTTTTAATTTTTTTCATAATATTTTATATTTCTATTCAAAAACTATCATATTTCTCTTGCAGTATATCACATTTTCATGACAACATAAAGAGATTATTTAACAGTTTATAAATAATTCTTAATTTTGCGTTAGATGATACTTTTAAATTTCAATTTTATAATTATCAGCTTAATGAGAAATAAAAAATTTATATTATATTTTCAATTGGTAATAAAGAAGCTCTTTTTTATTTTTCCCAATCTTTTTTAGATTTTTATCGTAAATATTTTTTCTTAAATTAAAACTGTTTCCGTGAAGAAAATGGGCGAAATAGGAATTTATTAATGAAAAAATATTTTCTACCCCCTTTTTCTTATTCCAAATTTTTAATTTTAAATTTTTAACCACTCTTTTTCTTATCAATACATATTCCGGTTTTATAAAATACCCCAAAAAGTCAATTCCTCTTGAGGCCGGACGAATTTTAGTTTTTTTCCAGCTTATTTTAACATCTAAATTTTCTCTTAAGTATTTCTCAATTATTTCAACAAAATTCTCTATTTTCCCTTCTTCTTTTTCAAGAATGACGATGTCGTCCACATAGCGAAAATAATGTCTTATGCCAAGCTTTCTTTTTGTAAAGTGGTCTATTTTGTTTAGATAAAGATTGGCAAAAAATTGAGAAGAATAATTGCCTATAGGAAGACCTTTGTTTTTTCTTGTTCTAAAAAGGGACTTTCTTTCCGGAATTAAAGAAAGAAGAGAAGGATTTCCTTTTATAGTGTAATTTTCAGTGGGTTTGTGGGAGATTACTGTTTTTGCCAGCCACAAAATATCGTTTTTCCATTTAAAAGACCTGTCTTTTCTCTTAATGATCATGTCTTTAAGAAGAGAATAAAGAATATCGTGGTTTATAGACATAAAAAAACCCTCTATATCAAGCTGGGCGTAATAAATTTTCTTCCTGTAGTTTTCGCTTTCTTTTCTTATGCCTTCTTTTAATTTTCTAACCGCCATATGAGTTCCTTTTCCTTTTCGACAGGAAAAAACAGAAAAAATGAATTTCTTTTCTCCGATATACTCTATTTCCCTAACAAGGAGATGATGAACTATTCTATCTTTAAAAGTAGCGGCAAATATCTCTCTTGGAGTTGGCTCTTTGACCACAAAGCATATTGATCTTCCTGGCTTGTATTTTTCCCCTTTTAAATCCTTTAATAATGAAAAAAGATTTCTTTCAAGATTCCATTCAAAAGCAAGGGAATTAACTGTTTTTCTTTTTCCTTTTCGGCAGTCAAGATAAGCTGCATACAACTTTTCAAGATTAAATACTTCACTCATTGCCCTTGCTCCATTTAATCCATCCCCCTACCATTTCTCCTATTTCTCTTACATATCCTGATTGAATGTGGACATACTGTTTTCTTGATATCAGTTCCGTTTCCTGGGCTATTCTCAATCTCACTTTTAAACAGTCAAAAGCAACACTTAAAGCAAGTATCTTTGAATGCTTTTCCTTTCCTGAAAAAGAATTTGCTTCAATAAGAAGGTCCAAGCATCTCCAATTTAAATTCAAGATGCTCTCTCCAAGAGTATATTTCCAGTGTTTTGGAAAATTTCTAACTCTTTCATGAAGATATTTATTCAGATGAAAAAACTTAATATATAAAGGCAAGTGCTGCAAATTAGCCATAATTTAAAAAAAGAAGCGCCGCGTCTCTTTTTTATCAGAGACAAGTTAAAATCTTTTTCCCGAGAAAACAACGAACTCTGTTCAGGTTTGTAGACTTAGTGTTGTTGTTCACGTTGCCGTTATTAAAGTTCACCCTCCAGGCGTTGGTAGCGCTGTTCTGAGTAGACGACCAATAGTTCCCTGAGACGGCTGTTAATCCTCTTTCACTTGTAAATTCTTCGGAAATCTGATTTTTTTTAAAAGATTCCCTGCCCGCCAATCCTCAAAGAATTCTTTGAGAGGAAAGAGCGCAATAGATTTTAACCGCTCTCTCTTTAAGCTTTTTTCCAAATTCATGGCAAGTGGCTTAAGAATCCGGCGGCGCTTCTTCTTTGGTTTATTAAATTTTCAATTAAATTTTTGCAAGCAAAAATTTCAAATTCCAAATTCCAAACTTCTTTTTCAAAGGAATATATATATTTATTGCCCGAGAAAACAACGAACTCTGAGCAGGCTTGTAGACTTAGAGTTGCCGAACACGCTGCCGCCACCAAAGCTCACCCTCCAGGCGAGGGTAGCGACGTACTGAGTAGACGACCAATAGACCCCTGAGACGGCATAAGGGTCATAGGAAGGAAGACAGCTTCCTTGGGAAGCGGAACAAGCTGTGGCTCCCCAGTTAGAACAATTTTCAGCTCCAAGATTCCAGAGTTGTCTTCCTTCTGCGCAATATACAGCGTCTCTTGCGCAACTTGTGCCGCAGTTTGTGCTTGACCTTACGGGTATAGCTTGTGTCGGAAGACGCCAGCCTTCGGAGAATCCGGCATAGTTTAAAGTTCTGCAGGCATTGCAGGCGGGGAATTTGCTCATATCCTCGATTGGAACCTCGTTGCAGTCGTTTGTGCTATATAGCGTTACTATGTCTTCATTATTTGGGTAAGACCAGTAGTAAGTGTCTGCTCCTGAATTCGGAGGCAGTTTTAATTTATCCTCTCCAAGAGCGGTGTTTAATGTTACAGACCACATATTAAGGTCACTGTCACAGTAGACGCTGTCTCCAAAAAGGGTGGAAACGCCTGGGTTTATGGCGCAATACTTCGCAGCTTGGCTTCTGTTGTTTCTTGCTTTCATATCGTCTGTTGCCGTTCTTGTTCTTGAAACGATAACAATTACAATGGAGGATAATGTGGTAATAAGGGCGATTACAACAAGCAGTTCTATGAGGGTGAAGGATTTTAGTTTTTTGGAAAACATTGTTTTAAGAGAGGTTCTTTGCAGAATATATAAATTCTACAAAAAAAAGAATATGAAAAATCATTTCGCCTATTTCAAATCTCAAACAATTATATCTTCTCCCAATTATCCGATTCTTCGTGTCCTGTATAAACCTCTCTTGCTTTTGCTCCGTCTGCAGGACCGACAACGCCTCTTTCTTCAAGCATATCTATCAGCCGAGCCGCTCTGGCATAGCCGATTTTAAGGCGCCTTTGAAGCAAAGAAGCAGAGGCCTTTTTTGATTCAATAACTATTTTTTTTGCTTCCTCATAAAGAGAATCGTCCCCTTCTTCATAGTATGATTCTCCATCTTCATTGTTTTGATTTGTCTTTTCAATTTCCTCAATTAAGCCCTCGTCCATTCTGCTTGTGTCTTTTTCTTTTGAAATAATATAGTCAACGACTTTTTTAACTTCTTTTTCCGAAACATAAGGGCCTTGAATTCTTTTTGGCTTTCCGAATTCCGCAGAAACATAAAGCATGTCTCCGAATCCAATTAATTTTTCAGCTCCAGCAGTGTCTATCACCGTTCTTGAATCAACCTGGGAAGCAACCTGAAAGGTTATCCTTGAGGTAATATTTGCTTTTATAAGGCCGGTGATAACTTCAACAGAAGGCCTTTGGGTCGCAAGAACAATGTGAATTCCAACCGCACGCGCCATTTGAGCAAGACGAGCAACAAGGGCTTCAATTTCTTTTCCTTTTGCCGCCATAAGATCGGCAAGCTCATCGATTATAAGGACAATGAAGGGAAGGGTCGGTTTTCCTTTTTTTAAGGACTTTTCGTTATAACCCACAATATTTCTTGAACCGGCCTCTGATAAAACTTCAAATCTTCTTTCCATTTCTTTTGTCAGCCATTTTAGAGCATTGATTGTCTGGCTCGCATTGTAAATAATAGGGCAAAGAAGATGGGGCAAATTTGAATAAACTGAAAACTCAACTCTTTTTGGATCAACCATGATAAACCGCAGATTGTCAGGACCGGCGCTCTTTACGGTAGTGCTTTCTTGATAAAGAAGATTGGCTATCAAGGAATTAAGAAAGATGGTCTTTCCTGTTCCGGTTGAACCGGCGACAAGAAGATGAGGCATTCTAGTAAGATCAACATATATAGGAACTCCTGAAACATCTTTTCCAAGGGCAATAGTGAGATTCATTGGCAATTCCTTGAATTTTGAATTTTCAATCAGGTCTCTTAAGCGGACATTAGCCCTTATCTTATTTGGAACCTCTATCCCAACCAGCGATCTTCCTGGAATTGGTGCTTCTATTCTTATCGGATGACTGGCTAAAGAAAGAGCAAGATCATTTGAAAGACCTGTTATCTTCGACAGTTTTATTCCTTCAGCCGGCTTTAAGGTATACTGAGTAACAGTAGGACCTGTATTTACTTCGGACATCATAACATCAATGCCAAAATTTTGAAGAGTTCTTTTTATTACGGTAATATTTGTCTTGATATCCCCGCTTGTTGGAACTTCCTTCCCGATATCAAGAAGGTCAATAGGGGGAGGGTTATAAGGAAAAACCTTTCCTTGAACTGAATCTTTCTTTGAAGAAATTGTTTTTTCTTCTATCTTAGGCGCTACCGTTGTTTGAACAGCATCGGGAACTTCCTTTATGTCAAATTTCGGTTCAAACATTCTTCTGAAAATAGAGGGCTTTTCTTCTATTGTTTCTTCTTCTTTCTTTTTAGAAAACGGTTTTATAAAATGGCCGAAAATTATTCCGCCTATAACCACAAAGCTAAGGAAAATAACAACCGAAGCCCAAAAACCAAAATATCTTAAGAAAGGCCAGCTTAATATATATCCTACATACCCTCCTTGCTTTGTTTCCTGGTCAAGGCAGCCAAGAAGACCGGTAATGCCTAAAATTAAAAAAAGAGAAGCAATTATAATTGGATAAAAAAGCTGTCTTTTTATCTTAAGAGGATATTTTGAAACAAAAAAAACAAACCCGGCTAAAAAAAATATCACCGGGGTTACAAAAATAGTTTCTCCTATCAGATTTCTTCCTAATCTTACCATCGTCGTTCCGGCTATTCCCGCTTTTTCGAAAAATCCAAGAGTGATTAAAAGAGAAGCAACAATCATAAGAACTCCCATAATCCACCCTTTTACTTTTTCGGGAAGGATTTCTTCTTTTAAATCAGGATTATGATTGTTTTTTCTTTTTTTCTTGCCCATTTTTGTTCAAATCAAACAAAAGTTTTAAATGCTATTTAAATTGTAAAGACAAATTTAAAAAACCTAATCCGTCCTTGCCTTTTTGAATCCGGTTCCAACCGGAATCATCCTCCCTATTATAACATTTTCTTTTAGGCCTCTCAACTTGTCTTCTTTTCCTTCAAGAGACGCCTTAATTAAAACTCTTGATGTTTCCTGGAAAGAAGCGGCAGAAAGGAAAGAATCAGTGCTTAAAGAAACTCTTGAAATTCCAAGCAAAACGGAAGATGTTTTAATAATGTTTTTCTTTTCTTTTTTGAGACGTTCGTTTTCCTCAAGAACTCTTGATTTTTCAACAACGTCTCCTATGACAAACAAGCTATCTCCCGGATCCTTTATTTTCACTCTGGAAAACATTTGCTTTATCATTACCTCAATATGTTTGTCATGTATGAGCGCCCCTTGAGAAGAATAAATATTCTGTATCTCTCTTAATATATGATTCTGGGTTTCTTCCTTGCCTTTCATTTTAAATAGTTCCTTTAAGTCAACATTCCCTTCATAAAGCTTTTGACCCTTTGTAACAAGATCCCCTTTTCTAATTAAAAGAGAAACTTTAAAAGGAGTTTTATACTCAATCGTTTGGCCTTCTCCTTCTACTTTAATTACTCCTTTGTCTGAAATTTCCGTTACCTTACCGTCTACTTCTGAAATATCCGCCTTTCCTTTCGGGCTTCTGGCTTCAAAAATTTCATCAACTCTGGGAAGACCGAGGGTTATATCAAGTCCTCCTGCAACTCCTCCTGTATGGAAAGTTCTCATTGTAAGCTGGGTTCCCGGCTCTCCTATCGCCTGAGCCGCCACGGTTCCAACAGCAGAACCCATTTCAACCAGCTTATTCTTCCCCAAATCCCAACCATAACACTTTTTACAAATGCCTCTTATCGTTTTGCAAGTCATCGGAGAACGGACTTTAAAAGATAAAATATCTTCTTTTTCCAAAATAATTCTTGCTTTTTTCCAATCAATTATCTCTCCTTTTTTAACAAGAACTTTATTGCCCGATTTAACATCTTCAAGAACAACCCTGCCAACTATTTTGAAAACAAAGCTCTGGCCTATTTCGTCTGAATCCTTTTTAAAAACTTCTATGCCCGTTTCGTCTTTGCAATCCTCCTTATTCACTATAATATCCTGGGCAACATCAACAAGGCGCCTTGTAAGATAACCTGCAGTTGAAGTTCTAAGAGCGGTATCGGCAGTTCCTTTTCTGGCTCCATGGGTTGATATAAAGTATTCCAAAACGTCAAAACCTTCTTTATAAGAGCTTCTTATCGGAAGTTCTATAATTTCGCTCGCCGGATTTATCACAAGACCTTTCATTCCGGCCATCTGAGTTGGCTGGCTCCAAGAACCTCTTGCTCCGGCATCAATAATCGCAAATATTGAACCGAATTCATCAAGGGTTTTTGGAACAAGTTTCTCAATTTCCGATTTTGCTTTTGTCCAAACTTCTATGGCTTTTCCCTTTTTTTCTTCTCTCGAAAGAAGGCCCTTTTTAAAATGGCTGTCAACAATTTCTATTTCTTTTTCTGCTTTTTCCAATATTCCTTCTTTTTCCTTGGGAACAGTCAAATCATCCATTCCCCATGTAATTCCCGAAAGAGTGGCATATTTAAATCCAAGGTTTTTTATCTTATCCAAAGTTTCTTCAGCCACTTTTTCTCCATAATTTTCAATAATTTCTCCTACAATTTTATCAAGCTTTTTAGAACTTATCGTGTCTTCAACATAAGGAAATTCCAAAGGGAGAGTTTCATTGAATAAAATTCTGCCAAGCGATGTTTCTTTTACTTCTCCATTTAAAAGAACCTTGACTTTGGCTCTAATATTTACTCCCTTAAATTCTTCCGACATAATCAGTTCTTCAACTCCGGAAAATGCTTTTCCTTCTCCCTTTTCATTTGGTTTTATCTTTGTAAGCCAATAGCATCCGAGAACTATATCCTGGCTCGGAGTGACAACCGGCGTTCCGGTAGCCGGCTTTAAAAGATTATTTGCAGAAAGCATTATTTCTCTCGCTTCTTTTTGA
>Ga0265293_10010325_pt1 | contig 13082 bp, 7 predicted proteins | sample Munlanlewell138R_FD_192505 | JGI IMG/M metagenome (GOLD analysis project Ga0265293, IMG submission 192505) | Leachate microbial communities from a municipal landfill in Southern Ontario, Canada - Leachate well 138R | ecosystem: Engineered > Solid waste > Landfill > Unclassified | place: Canada... | reverse complement strand
TCCGTCATCGTATTAATCATTTCAACACTAAAACTTGTTGAAGTCGATGTACTGACATGTTGATTTAACGCATATAAATAGTTATCAAAACCAACATGTTCAAATAAAATGGAGCCTACTTGTGGTGTAAGTTTATAAAAACTATAATTTAACGATTGGAAAAACGGCACAATAAATAGTAACAATAAGCCGATAAACCATGGCAACAAGAATACAACTGCCCATAACAGTTTTTGACGTTTATATGTCATTTCAAACTTCTTCTTACCGTTAGGATTTAGTTGTTTGTTTGACGCTGTATCTTGCATTAGAGGGCTCCTTTCGTTATATAGTAATTCATTCCAGAAACTTCAATACCATCCACGACGACATTAAATAAGTTGTAGTTAATGATGATTTCTAAACCATTTGAATATTGCACCTTATACACATTATTGAAGCCACTTATTTTTTCGTGATTTACTAAATGACCTTCAGCAATTTTAATTTCGTTTAATGTTTTAACTTGTTGTTCAATAACATCTAACCAGTTGACATAATGGGTTGACATATATTCATTATGTTGTGTATTTAATAGTTTTTGTGAACTATCATAAGATAATGTATATTTAATGTTTGATCCAGTTTCTAAAGCTTTTAAAAATAGGAACTGTGGACTACGGTTACTCGATAAGTTCATTGAGTCTCCAGAGTATTCTTTCATACCACTCATTACAAGTTGCATAAATGGTACTGCATAGTCAATTAAGCCATATAGTGTTGTTTCCGTTGGTACATTATCAAAACTTGTACCATACGGAATTGCAAACCCTAATGGATTTGAAATTAAGATATCTTCATTGATTTGTTGTAATAAGTTTTCTTGGATTAATAAAGCATCTTGTTTATAAATTGTATTGTTATAATCATGGTTTGAAACAATTTGAGAACCAATGATATTTAGGCTTAAACCAGCTGTATACACCTGTTTACTAAACTTTTTATATTGCGCTTCATAATAAAGTGGATTAATTAAATATTGACTACCGTCGCTTGAAACCGTAACCACTTCAGATTCTGGTAAAAGAGATGGTAAGTGATAACTATAAAGCATGGATTCTGAGCCACGAATACGTTTCGTATTGTAAATGGATTTATCTAATATTCCACGATACGCCTTTGTCGATGCAAAGTTAACATTTTGATATAGGTTAATACCTTTAGATTCAAGTGTGCTAGCAAAACTTGCAAACTTATCACTACCACCTAAAACAGATGGAATACGATTTCTATCAAACATTTGGTTATCTAATCCACCGTTGGCTACACCTAAATAATTGACATTGATATCGGTAATACCACGTTGTTCTAGTGCTTCAATAATTTCTAATGCTTGATCGAATGTCGTTAAACTATCCAATCTTGTATAAGGTATTCCTAAGAAGAAATCTTTTTTATCAAATGCACCTAGTAATTCTGTAGTTAAAACAGTCTTTGATGTATTATCTGTTTTAGTTAAGCCTTTTTCATGGATTAAATAATCACGGTAGACATTGGCAATACCCACATAGTTATTGTCTGCACCACTTAAAAAGTGGAATGCAACTTCAAAGTCTGTTTGAACAATATCTTTGGTGAGTAATGTTACACCATATTGATTATACCCAGAACCTAAAATAACTTGTTCAGTTTCTCTGACTTGGAATGATGCAAACACACGGTTATAAGAGTCACGACGGTTTGATACGTCAGCATTGACATACGCCATGGCATCACCTTGGGTAATAATTGCTGCAAACCCATTGTTTTCTTTTACCATACCAAAAACTGGTAAGTTTAATTTTTGTTGTTGTTCAGCCATCTTCATTGGCATTTGTGATAAATCCATACCATATAAACGTTTTCTATACGCTGCTTGGTTGGTCTTACCATTATTAAATTCCATAATAGCACCACTACCATCAGGTATGAAAATATAACCTTTAGATGGTTGACTGTTTACAAACATGTGTGCTGTTCCAAACATTGGATAAAGTGAAATTTCAGAAAGTCTACCACCAGTTTCAACGATTGAATCTTTAATGATTTTGGCATTAATACCGTAGTCTTCTAAGGTCACTTCAACCCCAATTTTAAATTGAACACGGCTAATTTCTTCAACAATACCAAACTGGTAGTTTAATTCTTGAATATCTTCTTCCGTGAATTCTAAAGTTTCATAAAATATTTCATATAAGATTTTTTTAACACCGACGCTTAAATCTGATTCATAATTTAATATATGGTATGCATCGAGTGCTTCATCATAACCTAAATATGCATATAATTGTAATCTAGATTGAATTTCTTCGTCAAATGTAGCCATTAATTCTACTGGAATATATTTTGGAAAATATAGGTTTGTAATATCATCAGAACCAATGGTATATAGTACTTGAAAACCATTATCAAGATATTTAAATTGATAGGTGCGTTTACCTGCAGGGTCTTTAACACCTGCCGGATGAGAAATACTTAATGCATAGTTATTTGCTGTTGTAACAGACCCAGCTTCGTTATAATAGTTAAATTCTAATGTGGCCATTTGTCTATTTCTAGCAGCAGGCGTTGTACCCGGTCTTGTATCATTAGTTTGAGGGTTGGATAACCATAAATAACCTGTAAATTTATCCAGTACACTAAAGTGAGATGTTGTTTCATCAAAGTATAGTTCATACTGATCATTAAAGGTCACTAACTGGTTTGTTTCTGTTGCATCTTGTGCATCCATAAAACCAGTTGTATCAAATACTTGTGTTGTTTGGTATGTATAACTTGCCTTCGTTAAAGGTATACCGATTGCTATAAACAATAGTAAAGCAACAAACAAGACACCAATGATTAATTTAATATAGTGTTTTTGAATAAATAGTTTCATCGTCGTAACCCCAATTCTTCAATAATTGCTGAGATAAACGCTATAATTTGCTGAATCACATCAAAGAATAGTAAGCCTAAAAACATCATAACCATCATCGAAATAGCGGTTGCAAAAAATGCCATGATGGTTTTTAATAGGCCGTATTGATGAATGTTTAAAATACCCATAAATAACATCCAACCTGTTAAGAAATATGCAACACCCATTGCAAGTGTATAAAATGCCATTTCATCTAAGGTTAAGAAGTTTGAGATGAGTAATGCTGGATAGCCAATGATGATTACTGGAAATAAAGCATAGCCAGTGACCATTAATATTTCTTTAAATTTACCCTTACCTTCCATTAATGTTGTCACCGACCAATTGGCTGTAACAAATAACATCACCAGTAAGCCAACAACAAATATTTCTTGTAAATTGTTGATCATCATCGGATTACGTTCATTAATTAAAAAGCTTTCGTACTGATAGGTTAAAATGCGTAGTAAAGCAAACAAAGCGATATAAACTAATGCAACGCTCAGTTTACCTTTCTTTTCTGTTTTAAATTCATCATACCCATCAAATGGATGCATTAATATATATTTAGGAAAGGATAGGTAATCATTAATAATAAGTTTAAGTTTATTCATTATTTTATTCTATCCTTTCTTTTTCTAATTTGTTTATAAACTATAAATGCAGTAGGTAGGGCTAAAATCGCTAAAAAGATATAACCAAAATTTTCTTTAATGAGTTGATTTCGATAGGACTTATATGCTCTAGAATAATAATATTTATCATAACCATACTTAAAATATTCCATCGCTGTTTCGTAGTCGCCTTTTCTTAAATAGTATTTACCAATACCATTGTATGCAACTTCATAGTTTGTATTTAAGACAAGTACTTCTTCCCATAGTCTAGCTGCCCGTTCAAAATCACCACGTTCATGGTAATAAATTGCTTCATTAACAGTTTGGCCAAATTCTGTATGTTCATAAACAACAACAGTTCTTAAGTCTTTATCTAAGACCAGCAGGTTATCACCAAAATAAGCTAAGGCAACACCACTGGTAAACTTGTCTAATTGTTGTCCAGCTTCACCGTTGATATAAAGTAGATTACCTTCAGCATCATAGGTAAATAGTCTTGAGCGTTTTGCATCTAAAACTGTATAGATACCATCTTTGTATATAGCAATATCAACAAGTCTTGATGGACCATCCACAACATAGTTATTCATACCTTCAACAAAGTGAATATCACCTTTTGGTACATGATATCCATTACGTATTAAGACATCAACACCTTTCGGGTTGATAAGTTGAATCATATTATCAGAGTTATTTGTAGATGCTAAAGATGTTGCATAAATAAAGTTTTCATCACTCATCGCAACATTGGTATAACTAGTTGGTAAAAACTTTGGTAGTTTATCAATTTGTTCATCACTCATCCAGAAACGATTGAAAATATCAATTGGACTTAAGGTAATTGGATTGACACCTGTAAAGCGGTTAAATGAACCATCTGTATCAAGCTCAATAATACCTTCAAAAACATCTCTAGCAACAACATACATTCTACCAGTAGAATCGGTTGTTATTTTAAGTGGCATAAAATCCAGCTCATCAAATGTTACATCATCAATTTCTTGAAAGATTTCAATAACTTCAAAGTCATGATTTAGTTTTAAAATCCGGTTATTATTAGTATCTGCAATATAAATACCTGTATGCGCAACATCTAATCCCATTGGTGTATTTAATGTTAACGGTTCTAAGATGTTCAATACTTCACTTCTTTCAACTGTTGTTACTAATTGAAGTACTGGGATTGGTTTTGTTGCATCTAAATCTAAATTAACTCTCGTTGCTTCATTTTCTGCTTTAGCTTCATTATAGATGGTTGTGATACCACTATTTGTGGTAGTTAATAATTGACCTAATTGGGTTGGCACATAATTTTGATTTGCTAGTGCTAAATGATCATCAATTAATTGATCTACTTGTTCATTAAAGTGTGTTTTACGATTATTTGGTAAAAACTCTAAAAGATTAATACTCGTTTTAGCTTCATTACCAGCAGTTTGTATACCATCTAAAATCTCTAGCTTATAAAGATTAAAGGTGTCTTCTAAGTCTGCTGCTGTTTCAAATAAATAGTTTCTATAATCTTCTGAAATTAAAAATTCTTTTAAATAATGTTCTAATGCAAAGTTATCATTAACAACTGCTAAAGCATTCGATCCACTTGAAATTAAGTATATTTCATCATCATAAACCACTAAGTCTTCTGGACTGACTAAGTCCACACCTAATGTACGATCACTAAATGTTTGAGCATAGCTTAAACCTGGTGCTGAATGAATTACTTCACCATAATATGAATAGTTATAACGTATGATTGAAAAGTTTATTGGTAATGTAAATATAAGAGAGATAAGTGTAAATAATTTCATATAATCCTCCTACTTCAGACCAGATGTACTAAATGTTTCTACAATCTTAGATTGTGAAAATATAAAGAACACAACTGGAACAATCATCATAATAAATGCAACCGCTGCAACAGTACCTGCACGTTCAATAGAGCCTTGTGCAATTTGACGTAATGCAAACGATAACGGCTTAAATTCTTCACTAAAGATAAATGCACCACCATCGGTTGTCCATAATCTTTGGAAGAGTAAAATAATTAATGTTAACCAGGCTGGTTTAACCAGTGGCATCACAATTTGGAAAAAGATACGATATTCGCTTGCACCATCTATTTTTGCAGATTCAATCAACTCGGTTGGTACTTGTTCCATAAATTGCTTCATTAAGTATAAACCTAATGAAGAAGCAATTGCCGGTAAGATGATTGCAAATGGTGTATCAATTAAGCCAATCCATGAAACAATAATATAGTTTGGTGTTGCTGTAACTTGAGGTGCAAACATCAGTGAGTATACTACAAGCATAAAGATGATTTTTGAACCTGGAAATTTATATTTAGCTAATGGGTATGCACACATACTTGCAATTAGAACGTGTCCTGCAGTACCGGTTAACGTAATAAAGATTGTATTAAAGAAATATCTAGAAAACGGAATCCATGAATTACCAATCAGTTCTGATAAATCTCTAAAGTTATTAAATGTGATATTTCTAGGTAGTAATGTTGGTGGGAAAACAAAGAGCTCATCTAATGGCTTAAATGCATTAGATGCGGTCATAATTAATGGATATGCTGAAAAAATCCCAAATATTGCTAGTAAAATAAATAATGCAATATCTCCACCTAAAGAACGGTTGAGTCTTTTGCGTTTTTTAATTTTACGTTGCATCATAAACTTTTGAACAGCTTGCATATTACTCACCCATCCTTCTTAAGAATTTTTGAACAATTAAGTTTGCACTAATCATAATGACAAATAACACGGTTGCAATCGCTGATGCATAACCTAAATCAAATCGAATGGAACCATAGTCAATTAAGTGCGTAACAATCGTATGTCCTTCATATTGTACTGACGGGAATCCAACTAACTGCATCGACACTTCTGCAATCGCAAGTGATGTTGTAATTTGCATCACGGCCCCAAATAATAATTGTGGTTTCATCGATGGAATTGTAATATACCATAACTCTTGCCATCTATTACGAATACCATCGATACTACCAGCTTCATAAAGTGTTTTATCAACACCTTGAAGCCCAGCAATAAAGGCAAGAAATGAAACCCCTAAACTTAGCCATAATTGAACTAATATAATAACAAATAACATATAGTCTGGGTCTCGTAACCAAAGAATCGGGTTATTAATAAAACCAAACTGCATTAAGAAAGCATTCGCGTAACCATGAACGTCACCTGAAAAGATTAACAACCAAATTAAGAATGCATTACCACTAATGGATGGTGCATAAAATACTAAAGTCATAAATGCTCTAAGTTTTGGTCTAAGTTCATTAATTAACCAGGCAAATACAAAAGCCAGTAAATAGGATACCGGACCCGTAACAACCGCTAAGATAAGCGTGTTTCTAATGGCGATAATAAATACTTCATCATCTAATAACAATTTAATATAGTTATCAAAGCCCACAAAACGTGGTGCTTCTAACATGTTAAATTGGGTAAAACTAATACCAAGTGACATGAATACTGGAATAATTGTGAAGGTTAAAAACAAGATTAAATACGGTGCCATTAACACATATAAATGTTTTGACTCCTTCATTTCTTTCCAAAGCATTTTGGATCTAGTTTTAAAATCTGATTTAGTTGTAGCTTGCATATAGATCCTCTTTCTAATCTAATCCAAACTCGCGTCGTTTCTTAGCAAGTTCTTCATTAATCATTTGTACATAATCATAGATCGTTTCACGTGGATTTGCTGCTTCGTTTAATACGAGTCTAAATGCATTATCTAAGTGACGACCTGTCATATACCCACCTGGTACTTCTGGAATACCTCTTACCCATTGCCATTGTTCTTTAAGTTTTGCTAGTTCATCAACAGTCCATGGAAGTTGTTCCATAGCTTCAATGTTTGCAGTTGGATATCTCGCGGCAGCTCCTAAAATACCTTCTAGTTCACGACCAAAACGCATTTGAGTTTCTGTAGAAGTCCACCACTTTAAGAATTCCCATGACTCTTCTTTTTTAGTTGATTGGTTTAATATAATACCACCTGTTCCACTTGCAACAGTTTCACGGCGAATTTGTGTTTGTCCAAATTCATCCTCGTATTCTGTACCAGGTACAGCAATAAAGTTCCATTTACCACGTATCTCAGGTGCAAAAACACTTAATACATTGTACGTATTATAATATGAGATACCAATTGGCATTTGTCCACTTCTAAAACGGTTATTGAAGTTCGCTTCAACAGGGAATGAATAGTTGGTATAAAAGGATGTCCACTGTTCAAATACTTGCGGTCCCATACCTTCATTAAAGCCTGATTGACGATCCCCATCAATATAAAACTCACCATCATTTTGGTAAAACATTGTTGAGAAAATCGGGTTTGGTGGTAGCGTAACTGCCGCACCTTGTGTCAGTGGTACCGGTAAGTAAAACTCTAAGTTATGTTTTTGAAGAGACGGAATCATTTCAACAACTTCACGCCATGTATTTGGCGGTGTAAGACCAATTTCTTCAAAGATATCTGTACGGTAAAACATCATTAAAAATATTTGTTGTTCGGGTAGTGCGTAGTATTTACCATCAAATTCATATGGTACCATCGCACTTGGCATAAATCTTGTTACAATTTCATCAAAATCATCAAACTGACTTAAATCATAAACTGCATTACGCATTGCATAGTTTACAGGTGTCGAGTCTGCTTGACCAATGGCCACATCAGGTCCACGACCAGATAATGTTGCTGGTAATAAACTTGCAGCTGAAACTAATTTTAAGTCCACTTGTATTTGATTTTGTGGAGCAAAAGATTCATCAATTAATTTTCTTAAAATGTTTGCTTGGTCTTGACCAATAGATAACCATACTTCTATTGTTTCATTGACTTGACCTGTATCACGACGTCCAACAGATGCAAAATCTGTTGTAAAGGATGCTAAAAATGATCTAAAGCCAAACCACGTACTTTCAAAAAATCCAGGGTTTGCTTGTGGTAAATCATAGTTTTCGTTATGTAATATAAAATAATCAATTTCTAATGGTTGACTTGATAATAATATAACAAGTGTTCCTAACGAGGATATGTTTGAAACATAAGTTGAAAGGCTATTTTGAATACTTCTAGGGCGCTTAATAAAATCTTCTAATTGTAAAATAACTGTATCTAAAATACCAGTTTTTTCACTTCGATTACCTGATGCATCAATTAATGTTTGACGTATGAGTTTTGCTTGTTCTAATTCTGTTTTAAATCTTTCAATTAAATTTGGAATACGATTGGTTAATTCATAGTCTCTGAATGGATCCGGACTTGGGCCAGTGTAAATCAATATTTCACGATAGATTTTGTTTAAGTTATCAATAACATCTTGTAAATCAGATATCAGTTGACCATAAATACCTAAAGAGACTTCCATGGTTAACTCATGTTCACCTGCTTCTAAATAAAACAAGAACGCTTCTTCTTTCGTACCTAAAGTTTGGATACGCCAGTCATTTGAATACTTAAATGCAAAACCTTTCATTTCTTTAAATGGAATTTGTCCGTCAATATAAATATCTCTAAAGACTACCATACCATTGGCTAAGCGTTGTTTTACGCGCATAGAAATTTCATAAAGTCCTGATGTAGGAACCGAAAACTTCCAAGTGATTTGGTCACCCGCTTTATCCCAATTCGTACCACCCATTGTATTTAACTTAATTAAACTTGGATCTGACGGAGATGTTCTTGCGGATGTACGATCATTTAAAGGATAAAGAGTTGGAGATGTTGTTCGAATAGCAGATTCTGCTTCAATAATTTTAACTTTATCTTCTACAGTTTGATATCCATTTTGATTATAAATCGCTTGAACTTCTTCATAAGTTGGTAATTCTCTTATAGATACTAACTCAATAGATTCTATGAGTAATGGTTCTCTTAAACTTTCAAAAGTTATCGTATGTGAACCAGTTTCAAAATAAAATTTAAATGGTTCCGTAATATAACCTAACGGATCTCCAATTAATTTAGTTGTCCAAATAGGTTTTTCAACCTGACTTGGCCGGATATCGTTACCAAGATAGTCCTCAAGCACTTCACCGTCGCTACCAAAATAACGGTGAAATATAATGTTTTCTGCTGCATCAAAAGGCGTTTGACCATTTAAAAACACGCGACGTTCAATCGCCGAGTTTTTACCTGGGTACGCATAATAATTGACACGAATATTGTAAAACCCTTCAATTTCAACTTCAACTGGCAAGGTAATAGATCCTATTTCATCAGTTAATACAGATTCTGAAACACCCTCGAAATTATATTTAATTTCGTAGTTACCTTCTATATCTATAAAATCTGTTGCCGAAATGATTATTGTTTTGTCTTCTGGAAATATTTGTGGTTTTGATGCAATATAATCTTCATAGTCTTTGACATAAGAATTCTCACCAGGCTCTCTATTACTGTCAACACTTAAACTTGTATTATATTTTAAGTGATCATTATCAAAGGCTATACTGAGTGTGTCATTAATTATAAACGCAATAAACGCAATTAATAGCACCAATAATGTTATGTGTAATTTTTTCAAAATGCCTCACCTCAATGAAAATGGTACCTCCTTCCTTATGTCATATAAAAAACATAAGGAAGGTTATACCAAGTTCGTTTCTATTAATCTTCTCCTAGATATGCCGCTAGTGCGTCTTCGTAAATTGGTTTAATTCTTTCCATCTCTGTTCTTGCATCACCATTTTGGATTGCTAGGTTTGCTGCACGATACCATCCGTTTTCTGCAAATTTAGAGATACCTAATGCACCAGTTAAATCTAGTGTTGTCTTATCAAAAATACTTAAGTATGCATCAATTGACGCTGAATCGTTAAATCTTTGAATTAATGTTGCATGGAATTCAGTCGATAATTCTTCATCAGTTTTCCACATTTGGATTTCATTCCATACTTGGAACGCTAACGCTTCTTTTTCTGCACTTAATCCACTTGCTAGTGTATAAACTGCAACTCCACTAATTGGTGATACATATTCACCAGTGTATGTGTCGCTTACTGGATAAGGAACATATCCTATATCAAAGTTTAATTTAGCCCATCTGTTATCTGCGTTTAAGAACCAGAAACTACCTGGATGGAGCGCAACTTTACCAGCTTGCCATAAAGCAGAACCCGCATCATATTGTGGTGAACCTTCCCATAGACCTTTATTAGATAATTCATGTAAGAAGCTATATGTTTCTAATGCTGGTGCTTGATGGAATGCAACACGACCTGATCTTGCATTAATTAGTGAACCACCATTTAAAGGAATCATATTTTCTGCATAAACAGCTTTTATACCACCTAATACACGGTAGTCATCTCCCATACTTGGTAATGCCGCTTGAGCTGCATCAGCCCATTGTTCAAATTTAGACCAAGTCCATTCACCATTATTAAATAGTTCTGCTGGGTTATCTAAACCTAAGTCATCGATTAACTCTACGTTAAAGTATAGACCGACATCCACTGTTGGTTTATTTACTGAAAACGCATAGAATTGACCTTTAAATGTACCTAGTTCTTTTGCCGGGGCTGTAATATTAGATCCTGTAGTACCTAAATACTTATCAACAGCAACGATTGCGTTTGCATTTGCAAGTTGAGCTGTCCAGTCAGATGTTGTCCAATAAATATCTGCTAATGGAGCACCTTCAACCGATGCTTGAATAATTGCATTTACACGGTCTGGTCCCCATGCTGCAGCCGTTGGATATGCTTTATATACAACTTTAACATTTAATCTTTCTTCAACTTCTCTTTGTTTATTTTGTCTAGCTTGTTGTTCTCTACCAGAGTATGCCGGATCAAATGGGTCAACCTCATATGGTGCACCATGCATTATAACAATTTCAGTAGGTGGTGTTGTGTGTACAACCTTCACCGTAATTGTTCTTTTTTCAGTAACAACCTTTCCATCTGAACCTTCAACTGTATATGTCAGTGTATAAGTTCCAGCTGCACTAGTTACAACTGTACCTTCCACATTAATACGTGATGTAATATCACCATCTACAGTATCGTTTGCTGTGATCCCTTCCATTGGATCGAATGCATCCCCAACATTAATTGTTTTATCTGAAACTCCAACAATTGTTGCAGTGTTTTCTTCATTACCATTGCCATTACTATCGCCGTTATCACAAGCCGCTAAAGTAAATAACATCACAAACAGTAATAAGAATGAGAATATCTTTTTCATTTTTTATCTCCTTTTTTTAAAGTATTTGTCACTAATATTATACTATGTATATAGTATCTATAAATTTATTACACTGAATTATGCTTGATATTTTCACATTATTAAAATCTTTTTCAAACGCTTACATAATCTGCCATAATGAAACAAAAAGCCCAATTTATCATTGGGCTTTTCGAATTAAACTAATTTCTTATTTTTTCTTCATGAAGAATAATAATGCTGAACCACCAAATGCAACGAGGGCTGCACCTAATGACATAAGAACTGCAGTTAATACGTTTACCCCACCGTTAGCTTTTAAAGCGTCTTCAATTGCTTTATCTACTTGTTCAGGTGTTAATCTGTTATCAACTTCATCTTTTGTTTCGTCAACTTTGTTCTCAACTTCATCTACTTTATTTTCGACTTCAGTTACTTTTTCTTCAAGATCTTGTTGTGTAGGTTTAGCTTGCTTAACGACTACTGTGAACGCAACTTCAGTTTCGTTACCAGCACGGTCAGCAGCACCAACGATAACTTGGTATGTACCTGGTAATAACTTACCATCTGCCATTGCCATATTACCATTATCTAATACATATAGACTTAATTGTGATCTTGTATCAAAGTTGTCAATTGCAACAACGTTTGCAAGAATTGCATTATCAACAGATGTAAATCTATCAGATTCAACTGTGTATTGGTTGTCAACAACTACTAATTGAGGCGCTGTTTTATCATCAATAACGAGTTCATAAGAAGTCTTTGTAACAATATCTTGACTAAAGTCAGGAGTTCCTTCTAGACCTTCATTTAATACAACTGAATCCTCATAGTTAAGTGTTCTTGCTGCATCATAAGCATCCGCTAAATTAACACCTATGATAACTACAAAACCATTTTCTTCTAATGTAATACCACTTAACCAATCATCAAACATACCACTTGCATCACCAGGTGCTGTAGCTAAAGGATTTGCTTGGTCAACTAATTCCCAAGTTCTTCTATTGATTGTTCTAATGATATTACCATCACCGTCAACTTCAATAATTACACCGGCACTACCCCATGAGAAAGTAGTTGTTTTTAAATTCTCTACGTCTGTATATAGACTCACGTCATTTGCAACAGTTGCAAGTTTAGTATTTTTTTGTGTTATCACATAATCAACACCGTTAAATTCAACTGAATCAGGTGTTGATGGATCACCAGCAATGAATACATTATAAGTAAATTCTAAATTAATTTGATAAGTACCTGGTTTTGGATTATACATGTTAAAGCCAGCAGGTGGTGTTACTTTGATTGTATTTGTTAAATCATTACCATAACCATCATCAGCT
>Ga0265293_10010324_pt1 | contig 13083 bp, 7 predicted proteins | sample Munlanlewell138R_FD_192505 | JGI IMG/M metagenome (GOLD analysis project Ga0265293, IMG submission 192505) | Leachate microbial communities from a municipal landfill in Southern Ontario, Canada - Leachate well 138R | ecosystem: Engineered > Solid waste > Landfill > Unclassified | place: Canada... | reverse complement strand
CGATTATATTTTTCTGCCATGCGTGCTTTTATATATTGCATTATAAGTGAAATGGTTTCACTATCTTCCAGGGTTCTTATAATAAGATGAATATGGTTTGCTACAGTTTCAGCAGCAATTAGCTCAAAATTATATTTTTCCTGACACATCTGCACAGATTCAATAAAATATTTTTTCCCATACTTACTTTTTAGCAGATTCCGTTTGCCACGACATCTTGTAAAACAGTGGTATGTAACACCTTGAGCAATAGTTCTTAATGGTCTTGCCATATTTTTCCCCTTTTTAATATTATAATCTGAAAAGCCTTTAATATTACTACGATTTTAAGGGGATTTTTTTTGAAAAAAATTTGGGGTCAGAGCAAAAATTCAGGTTTTTTTATCTTTTTTAGAATTATAGAAAAAGGGGTCAGAGCATTTTTTTATTTAATTTAATTTAATTTTTTATATAAAATCTGTAAAATTAAGAAGAAAGGGGTCAGAGCCTTATCTCTAGTTTTAGATATTTTTTAGAAAATAGAAGTACAGAAGAGAGTCAGAGCAAGGGTGTGTCCAGGATCTAAGCTTGGGCAGGGTTCAGGGTCAGAGCCCTTTTTTGATTTTTTAAAATTTTGGTGAAATAACGCCAAAGAAGGGTCAGAGCCCTATCCCTATCCCTATCCCAACCGCAACACCTCCATTGCATTTAATCCTGAAATTTCCGAAACCTCACTATCACATAAAGCCTTAAGTGGTTCAAAATACCTTTTCGCTCCTAAAAGAGGAAAATCACTGCCAAAAAGTATTTTTTTACTGTCACAAATATCAATTGCTGTTTTGTAAATATTATCTTTGTAAAGATAGGGACTTGCTGCTGTATCATAATAAACATTCTTGAAAGCATCCCTTACCTCAGGCATAAGCTCGTAAAATAAAATCCCTCCACCCCAATGGGAAAGTATAATTATTAGCTTGGGGAATTTCTTTATTAACTCATATAGCTGCCCAAAAGGGGTATTGTATTTACCGCCATAGCTATGACCCAGAGGTTCATTAACGTGAAGACACACAGGTAAATCACATAAAAGAGCTCCTTCAAAAACTTTTTCCAGGAATTTCCAGCTCCCTTTATCCATACCTTCATAAAATGCAACTTCACCTATACCGTAAAGCTCTGACCCCTTAATCTTTTCAGCCTCAAACACTGGAGATTTGCTTTTGCGGGGAATCATGCCAAAGGGGAAAATTTCCCCTCTGTATTCTGCAGCTATTTTTGCCATATATTCATTATGAAAAACACAAAACCTGTCCCTGATCCAGGGAAAAGACATTGCTACTGCTGCATTAATTCCATTGCTCTTCATATATTTTGTAAGATCTAAGGCATCAGCCATAACTGATTTTTCAGAATTATAAAGGAGTTTAAATCCCTGATCAGTTAAATATTTTTCCCGTGATTTAGAAATTTCAGGTGGGAAAATATGAGTATGAAAATCTATTATCATAATTTACCTTTTATTAAAACAAAGGTTATTCCTCCATTTCTTCATCCTCAGGCTCAATCTTTATTTTAAAATTAAAATTTCTCATTCTCTTATCTTTTTTAATACCATTCATAAGAAGCTTAAAAAGAGGATCCACACTCTCTAAAGGTTTTGTTTTATCATCAGGACAGCCATACATAAGCCACCTTATTACTACAAACTCAACACTCCCAAGAATTACTGATCTGATAAAATAAGGATCCTGATCTTCCTTTAATTCCCCTGAGGCAATACCATCTTTTATAACCTTAATCATTATACCATAATAATCCCTTAAATCCTTATATGTTTCAGTTTCCATAAACTTCTTATTGGTTTTAAGAGTCATAAGAGAGATTGATGCAAAATAGGGATTATCCTGATAATATTTGCACAGATGATAAATCATACCCCTTAGTTTGTTTACTGTACCACTCATATAGCCCAGATGTGAATCGAGCATCTGCTTACTCAACTCAATCCCTTCTATTGGTATGGAAAAAAGAAGCTCCTCCTTTGATGAAAAATACTCATATATTGTTGTATCAGAAACCCCTGTTTCCTTTGCCACATCTGATATTGTTGAATTAGGAAACCCCTTTTCAGAAAAAACCTTTTCCGCAGCCTGGAGAATCTGGTCTCTTCGAACCTCTTTCAATGATTTTACAGTCATAAACATACTCCTTTATATTTTTATTTATATAAATAATTATTCTGTCGTTTATTTTTTAAGCAGCCTGTATTGTTACACCTTAAAAAAATACCGCCTATACAATAGTACCTGTGAAGTAAACTGAATTTTATTACCCCTTAGAGTCAAGAAAATTTTTAATAATCCAACTCACTCTTAAGCAGGGCTAAAAATATAAAATTACCACTTGTAATAATTACTGGTAAAATACTATAAAATTTATTATATTGCATATTATCTGTTTATATGAAATGCTTATTAACAAAGGAGAAAATGATGAAAAAACTTATTCCCGCTTTAATTTTATTCGCTGTAATTATTTCCGTAGAATTTATTTATTCTGAACCTCTTACAGTAAGCAGTGCTATAGCAGTAGGTAGCGCAATATCCTCTGTTAAGCTCTTTACAAACAGAGCTGAAATAGCAAGGACATCTAACCTTAATCTGAAAAAAGGAATGAACACCATTATAATAGATGGACTCCCTGATAATCTATACGACTGGTCTGTAAAAGGAACCTTACCTGAAAAATTCGATGGTAAAATAATGTCCATTGAAATATCAAAAACAGCCTTAATAGAGAAGAAACAAAAAAATATTCTGGTTATTGAAAAAAAACTGGAAGAGCTTAAAGAGCTTGATTCAGAACTTATTGATGAACTGGCTAACATAAAACAGCAGGAAAACTTTCTTGATTCAGTTACAAAATTCACAGAACAGGAAGCTTCAAAAGAACTTTCAACACGCCTCCCCCAAACTACAGTGTGGAACAACACAATGGATTATATAAGCGCCAAAAAGAAAAACATTATGACTTCCAAAAGAAGTGTACATAAAAAAAGAAAAGAATTGGCAAAAAAAATACAGAGTCTGGAATTTGACCTCTATCAAATTGCAGGTAAAAATTATTACAACAGCTATATGAAGCTTAACAAGGCGATTGAGCAAAACACAGCTTTAATAGAAACACAGCAATATGGGGAACTATCCGAGCAGTACGAAATTCAGCAAAAATCCCTTATGGAATCACAATCTGGAATAGATACTGAAAAACGCCTTATGCTCACTATCTTTTCTTCAGAAGATAGCACAACTGACTTTTCATTAACATATATAATTCCTGACACATTCTGGAACATGAAATATGATTTCAGAGCTAACAGAAACAAAAATGAGATCGAAGTCATTGTTTATTCAGAAATTTACCAAAAAACAGGAGAAGACTGGGAAAACGTAAACCTCAGCCTTTCAACATTAACACCTGTAAGCAACATAAATATTCCCCAGGCACCATCCTGGTATATTGACGTAAGAGAAGAGTTTCCAAAGGTCAGATCTAGCGCATCTATAAAGGGTCTAGGAGCCCCTGCTTCTGCTAAAATGGATTCTGCACCAGTTCCCGCCAGAAAACCTGCTCCCATACCTGAAGCAGAAATTACATCAAAGGGGCTGAGCATGGAAATAGCCTTTCCAGTAAAACAGACAATAGAGTCATCAAAAAGTTATCAGAAAAAATATTTAAAATCCTACACTGTGAAAACAGGGAAAAGCCTTGATTTCTTTTTACAAACAGTTCCACAGATGTCATCCAACTCCTACCTTATAGCTAATATAATAAACTCTACTGAATTGCCATGGCTTGCAGGAGAAGCACAAATTTTTCTTGAAAATGAATTTGTGGGAAAACTGAATCTTCCTGACACACCAATTAATATGAACAATGAACTGGTTCTTGGCATAGATCCTTCAGTAAAATCAAAAAAAGAACTTGTAAATAAATACGAGGATAAAACCGGCATATTTGGAGGAAACAGAAAAATCATATACACATACAAAATTACTGTTGAAAACAGCACAAAAGATAATAAAAAAATAACAGTAATAGATAATATACCTGTATCACGAAACTCGGAAATTAAAGTTGAAATTGAACAATCCAGCCTTAAACCTCTTGATGATGCTGAAACTAAAAAAAGCACTGACTATGCCAGAGGCGTACGAAAATATATTTTAAACATGGAACCTGAGTCTAAAAAAGAAATTACATATAATGCAGTTATTATTTTTGATAAAGATCTGAATATAACTGGATTAAAATAGGACAGAATAAATGCGAAGAACCAAAATAATATGCACACTTGGCCCGGCAATAGATGACCGGGAAGTTCTTACAAGAATATTTAAATACGGGCTTGATGTGGCACGGATCAACTTTTCTCATGGAACACACTCTGAGCATCAGGAAAGGATAGATCTCTTTAAATCAATTCGTCATGAACTAAAAAAACCGGCTGCACTCCTCCTTGACACAAAGGGCCCTGAGATAAGACTTAAAAATTTTAAAAACGGAGGAGTTATCCTGACAGAAGGGAAAAAGTTTACCCTCACAACCAGAGATTATGAAGGTGATGAAAATGGCGTTTCCGTAACATACCCCGGACTTCCTCTGGATCTTTCCAAAGGAGATCGGGTGCTTATTGATGATGGCCTTATTGAATTAAGGGTAACAGAAATAACCGCAACTGATGTTGTATGTATGATCATTGATGGAGGAGAGGTAAGCGACAAAAAGGGGATCAATCTTCCTGGAGTTACAGTTGGCATCCCCTTTCTAAGCGATACAGACAAGGAAGATATTCTCTTTGGAATAAAAAACGACTTTGATTATATTGCTGCTTCCTTTGTTCGCAATGCTGATGATGTAAAAAAAATAAAGGCTTTTCTTGATAAAAATAAAGGAAGCTTTATAAAGGTTATCTCAAAAATAGAAAACCAGGATGGAGTCAGGAATATTGATGAGATTGTCCGTATAAGTGACGGCATTATGGTAGCCAGAGGGGACATGGGAGTTGAAATTCCCTTTGAGGAAATACCATCTCTCCAGAAAATGATAATATCAAAAACAGTAAATATGGGGAAACCTGTAATTACAGCTACTCAAATGCTTGACTCAATGATTCGAAATTCCAGACCCACCAGAGCAGAAATAACAGATGTGGCAAATGCCATATATGATGGAACAAGCGCAATTATGCTTTCCGGTGAAACAGCTATTGGCAAGTATGCAGAACAGGCAGTTGCCACAATGGCAAAAATTGCTGAAAAAACTGATACAGATATTGACCTGATAGACAACTTTGAAAAGAGAGGAAAAACAATTTCCAAAAATGTCACAGATGCAATAAGTCATTCAACATGCTCATCTGCACATGCACTTGATGCAGCAGCTATTATCACAATAACAAAATCAGGGCACACATCAAGAATGGTTGCACGATACAGACCAGGCTGCCCTATTATTGCATCCACACCCCTTGAAAAAGTTTACCATCAGCTTGCACTTGAGTGGGGTGTAACCCCTGTTCTTACACAGGAGGTTTCCAGTACTGATGAAATATTTGAACAGGCTGTTACTAATGTCACTAATGCCGGTATGCTTAAAAATGGAGACATTGTTATAATTACAGGCGGAATCCCTGTTGGATTAAGCGGTACAACCAATATGATGAAAATCCATGTTGTAGGAGACATTCTTGTGCAGGGAAAATCTATGGACAAGCTCTCCACAACAGGAATACTTTGTGTTATAGCTGACAATAAATCATCTGTTCAGGACTTTAAAGGCGGTGATATTCTTGTTATTAAAAAATCTAATGATGATATACTGCAGCTTATAAAAAATGCCCTTGCTGTTATTACAGAAGAGGACATGGCTGATTCACAAGCTGCAATTGTAGCAAAAGCCCTTGACATACCGCTTTTAACAAATGCTCACAGGGCTACAGAAATACTGACAAGCGGCATAGCAGTAAAAATAGACGGGGCAAAAGGAATTGTTTACAGCGGGCAAAGCTCCTGATAAAAAGATTACCATAAAGCTGACTTTTAAAAAATTCCCTTCCAGTAAATTAAGGAAGGCTTCTTTAAAAAAGTTTATGAAAAATTAATATATTTTAACAAAATAAATATTATTATCAAATTAAGGAGGACATAGTTATGGAAGGAAAAAAAGTTGCTGAAAGCAGCGTAACTATAGTACAGCAAATGAACCAGGCAGACGCAAACCTTGCAGGAAATGTCCATGGTGGAGTTATAATGAAGCTTATAGATAATACAGCAGGCATTGTGGGAGCACGCCATACAAAGGGGAATGTTGTTACAGCCTCAATAGATCGTATAGACTTTCACAGCCCTGTTTTTGTAGGTGACCTTTTAAGGGTAAGTGCAAGCATAAATTACGTGGGACAAACCTCCATGGAAATAGGTGTACGTGTTGAAGCTGAAAATTTTATATCAGGAGAGGTAAGGCACACTGGTTCAGCATACCTTACATTTGTATCCCTGGATGAAAATTTCAGGACCAAACAGATTCCACCTGTAATTCTGGAAACAGAAGTTGAAAAAAGAAGAAACTGCGAAGCAGAAGAAAGAAAAAAGCTAAGGCTCATGGCAAAAAATATGGGAAAATCAAAGTGTAACTGATATTTCAGGCTGGAGTATAAAATTCCGGGAAGACTTATACTCTGCTCCCCGGAATTATTTTTTAAATATTAAAAACAACATCAGGCTTTTCTTTAAAATTCCATTCTTCACCAAAATACCTCTTATTTTCAATTAAGTTTTAAAAGACTATCCTGAAGCTTTGCCAGAATATCCCTGTACTCTTTAAGCTTCTCCTTCTCCTTTTGAATTACTTCTTCAGGAGCCTTTTTCACAAAGCTTTCATTTGAAAGCTTAGAATCAACCCTTTTAAGCTCGGAAGTTACCTTGAGTATTTCCTTCTCAAGCCTGCTTTTTTCCTTATCAATATCAATAAGCCCCTTAAGAGGCATAAAAATTTCAACATCAGGAAGTACAGCCAAAGCATCGGTCTTTTCAGGGGTGTAGGCAGCATCAACAACAATACTTTCAACTTTAGCAAGAGCCTTAATATGAACCGCTTCCCTGTCTGCTATTTCACTTATAATACTCAAAGAAGTTTTAAAAACAACATCAGCTTTTTTATCAGGAGCAACATTCATCTCGCCCCTGATATTTCTTATTCTATAAACCAGCTCCTTAAAAAGCTCGGTATAGTCAGATTCAGAAATAAAATTATACCCATCATTAATCTGAGGCCACTCTGAAACTATAATATCAGGCTCTCCCTGGGTTTTGATTTTATCCCATATCTCCTCTGTAATAAATGGCATTACAGGATGAAGCAGCTGGAGTCCTTTTTTAAGAACATGATAAAGCACCTGCTTTGCAGTGTCAGATGATCCTTTCATAGCAGGATCTTTTGCATATATTCTTTGCTTCACAAGCTCCAGATACCAATCACAAAATTCGTTCCACCAAAACCCGTAAAGAACATTGGCAGCCTCATTAAACCTGTAGCCTTCAAAAGCATTATTTACAGCGCTGATTGTTTCATTAAGCTTATGAAGAATCCACTTATCAAACTTCTCAAGTTTATCAACATCTATATTTGCAGGCTTAAAATCATCCCCCAGATTCATAAGAATAAATCTGGTGGCATTCCATATTTTATTGCAAAAGGATCTGTACCCCTCAATCCTCTTTTCAGAAAGAATAATGTCCCTTCCCTGTGCAGCAAAAGCAGTGAGTGTAAACCTGAATGCATCTGTGCCGTATTTATCCATCATTATAAGGGGATCAATAACATTCCCCCTGGACTTGCTCATTTTGTGTCCATGCTCATCCCTTACAAGGGCATGAATATAAACATCTTTAAATGGAATGTCATCCATGAACTTCATTCCGGTCATTATCATCCTGGCAACCCAAAAGAAGATAATATCAAATCCTGTAACAAGAACAGATGTGGGATAATATTTTTTCAGCTCCTCAGTATTGTCAGGCCAGCCCATAGTAGAGAAGGGCCACAGGGCAGATGAAAACCAGGTATCCAGTACATCCTCATCCTGCTTTAAGTTACCTGAATTGCACTTTTCACACTTTACCGGATCCTCCATTCCCACATTAACATGGTCACAGTCGCTGCAATAAAATGCAGGAATACGATGCCCCCACCAGAGCTGGCGGGAAATACACCAGTCCCTTATATTGTACATCCATTCAAAATAGGTCTTTTCCCAGTTCTTTGGTATAAACCTTATACTCTCATTTTCAACTACCTTTATAGCTTCATCAGCCAAAGGCTTAATCTGCACAAACCACTGCTTTGAAAGATAAGGCTCAATAACTGTATTGCATCTGTAACAGTGGCCCACTGAATGATCATGCTTTTCAACTTTTGAAATAAGCCCCATTTCCTCCAGATCCTTTACAACCTGCCTGCGCGCTTCATACCTGTCTAACCCGCTGTATTTACCGCCAAGATCATTTATTACAGCGTTTTTATCCATTATATTTATCTCTTCAAGGTTATGCCTTTTCCCCATTTCAAAGTCATTGAGATCATGAGCAGGGGTAACCTTTACAAAGCCTGAACCAAAATCCTTATCAACATAGTTGTCTGCAAATATGGGGATCTCCCTGTTCATAAGAGGAAGGACAACAGTTTTACCTGCAAGGTGAGCATTTTTTTCATCATCCGGATTAACAGCAACACCAGTATCACCAAGCATTGTTTCAGGCCTTGTTGTTGCAACTTCAATAAATTTATCAGTCCCCTTTACAGGATATTTAATATGCCACAGGTTTCCTTCAAGATCACTATACTCTGTTTCAATATCTGAAAGAGCTGTTTCACACCTGGGACACCAGTTAATTATTCTAAATCCCTGATAAATAAGCCCCTCATTATACAGAGTTACAAAAACTTTACGCACAGCCCTTGAAAGCCCCTTGTCCAGGGTAAACCTTTCTCTATCCCAATCGAGCGAACAGCCAAGCCTTTTAAGCTGTCCCTGTATTTGATTACCTGAATGCTCCTTCCACTCCCACACACGCTCCTCAAACTTTTCTCTTCCAAGATCGTACTTGGACTTTCCCTCATCAGCAAGAAGCCGTTCAACAACATTCTGTGTTGCAATTCCAGCGTGATCTGTGCCCGGCATCCATAGAACTGATTTCCCCTTCATCCTCTGCCATCTGCATAGAATATCCTGAAGGGTATTGTTAAGTGCGTGCCCCATGTGAAGATTGCCTGTAACATTTGGAGGAGGGATAACTATTGAATAAGGCTCTTTGCCATCATTGACATCAGCGTGAAAATATCCTTTAGAAATCCAGTGGCTATACCACTTTTTTTCCACATCAGCAGGTTCATAAGAAGAAGAAAGCTCCATTTAAATACTCCCTGATTAACTTTTTGTGAGAATCTGCCTCTGCATAAATAAGCACAAACAGGCTTTTTTAAGCCAATAACTATCTATGATTGTAGCAATGCAAAAGCAGATTTTTTCAGTGAAAAAACCTTTTTCCATAAGCCGGTTACAGCTCCTGCAAAAGAACCGGGGAATCAAGATTTGTTCCTGTATAAAAGTCATTAATGTCTGATTAAAGGGGGTGTCAATAAATTTTGGATGAGGAAGATTTTAAATTAATCCGCTTCCAGATACCTTTTACATGCAAAAAACTACTAAAATATAACTGATTTAAAACAAACCTATTATACCTTAGGCTAAATTATTAATCAAACTTTACAACAAACATAAATTCCAACGGTAAAAAATAAAGTCAACATCACAACCCTGTAATCAACCATATTTTCTTAAAAAACATGGCATTAAACACGCTTATTTTTACTTCCTGTAAAATTTTATTAAAAAAAAACAATAAAAACAAAGAATAAATCCCTTTTAATGTTGACTCTCATCTATTTTGCTGATTTATTTTCTATAAACTATTCTCATTTTTATATACACATCCCATTGAGAATAAGGGCTTATTAAAGAATCACTCTAATTATAAATCCGGAGGTAAAACTTTAATGCAACAATATTATGAAGAAAAGACTATACCTGCAATTTTCAGGAATAAAGCCCAGGAATTTCCTGAAAGAATATTTACCCGCCACAGAGAAGACCATGGATGGGTTAATACAACATATGAGGAAGCACTAACACAAGTTAATGCTATTGCTTCATGGCTCATCAATTATGGTATTAAGGAAAATGATAATATTGCAATTTTTTCTGAAAACAGGCCAGAGTGGGTCTTTTCTGATCTTGCAATGCTATCCACAGGCACTGCTGATGTTACTATTTACGCAACTAACTCAAGCCCTGAAGCAGCCTATATTATAAATGATTCAGATTCCCGATTATGTTTCTGCTCCGGCGAAGAACAGGTTAACAGGCTTATTGCAGCAAAAGATGAAATGCCGGGTCTGGAAAAAATTATTGTTTTTGATAACATCAAACATCAGGATCCGCTTGTCATAACTCTAAGCGAAGTTATTAAACAGGGAAAGGAAAATCTAAAGCCTGATGAAATAGACAAAAGAATAAATCAAATCAACCCTGAAGACACAATGACCCTAATGTACACATCAGGCACAACAGGAAACCCCAAAGGAGTAATGCTGACACACAACAACATGGTAAAGCAGGCGGATCAATTTCTCACACATCATCCTTTTGATTTTGATGTAACCGCTCTTTCCATTCTTCCTCTCTCACATTCACTTGAAAGAACTATAGGCTATCACTGCGTTCTCTTCAAAGCTCAGACAGTTGCATACAGCAGAGGACCTGATTTTCTCCTTGAAGATCTTACAGACATACGACCTACAGCTTTTCTGGTTGTTCCCAGAATACTCGAAAAAATTTATGAAAAAATTATGTCTCAAGTGGAAAAGGCACCTGCTTCCAAAAAGAAAATATTCGGCTGGGCATTAAAAACAGGGAAAAAAGCTACACCTTATATTATTACAAACAAGACACTGCCTCTGATGCTGAAACTCAGATACAATCTTGCTGATAAAATAATCTTCTCCAAACTAAGACAAGCTATTGGCATGGATAAACTCGTTGTTGTAGGTATGGGAGGTGCACCTCTATCACCTGAAATAAATCAGTTTTTCCAATTTATGGGTATTGAAGTACATGCAGGATTCGGCTTAACTGAGACCTCACCAGTTACACATGTTCATACATATAAGGAACAAATGCCAATAAAGCTCGCCAGCGTAGGCCCTCCCCTGCCAGATACTGAATGTATGATTGCTGAAGATGGAGAAATTCTTATCAAAGGCCCGCAGGTTATGAAGGGATATTATAAAAATCCGGAAGCCACTGCAGAAGTTTTTACAGAAGATGGCTGGTTTAAAACAGGCGACATTGGGCACATGGACGAAGATGGATACCTTTTTATAACTGACCGCAAAAAAGATATTATTATCACTGCTGGAGGAAAAAATATTGCTCCTCAGTTTATTGAAAGCATGGTTCTTCTCAATCCTTTTATTGAACAGGCAATAATAATAGGAGACAGAAGAAAATTTATTTCTGCCTTGATTGTCCCCTCCTTTGAGAACCTTGAAAGCTGGGTCGAGAAAAATAATATAGATAATTTATCACCTGAAGATCTTATTAAAAATGAAAAAATAATTGCACATTTCAATGAGATTATTTCAGGCATCAACAGCAAATTAGGACAGGTTGAGCAGATTAAAAAATTCACACTCATGGATAAGCCCTTCTCCATGGAGAAAGGAGAAATTACGCCAACACTGAAAATTAAAAGAAAACAGATTCAGGAAAACTATAAAAATATTATTGAAAGCATGTACAAAAATTAATTTTTTTAATTTTCAATGTGGCAATATAATTCATCAAAAAAAAAGGGGTTTTCTTTTGAAAACCCCTTGCTGCTATAATAAAACTCATTTCCCCTAAAATACCCTTTTAAACACCTTCTGTATTATAGACTACACTACCCTTTATAAATTTTGCATCACTAACATTTTTAACAGCACTAAATTATTCATCTGCTCCCTGTTTTATCTAAAGTAGTTGTAAAAAATTCAGAACATTCTTTTCTTGACAGAGATATTCAGAATTCAATATTGGCAATACTGATATATTACAACTATACATAATCAGCTGTTTTTAAAAAAAACAGGCATTTGTAAAATCTAAAACGAATAAAGAAAAATAATGAATAATATTAAAAATGAAACAGACAGAAGACGCACATTTGCAATTATATCCCACCCGGATGCAGGAAAAACAACTTTAACAGAAAAACTTCTACTTTACGGAGGAGCCCTGGATCTTGCAGGATCTGTAACAGCTAAAAAAAAGCAGAGGGAAACCTCATCTGACTGGATGGAGCTGGAAAAGAAAAGAGGAATTTCAATTTCCTCAACTGTTCTTCAGTTTGAATATAATGGATTTAAATTTAACCTTCTGGACACACCCGGACACAAGGATTTTTCCGAAGACACATACAGGGTGCTCATGGCTGTTGATGCTGTAATAATGGTAATAGATGCAGGCAAAGGTATAGAAGCCCAAACACTTAAGCTTTTTGAAATATGCAGAAAAAGAGACATACCCATATTCACCTATATAAACAAACTTGACCGTCCTGCAATGCCATCTCTTGACCTTATTGATCAGCTGGAAAAAGTTCTTAAAATAAACGCTTTCCCTGTAAACTGGCCCCTTGAAAGCGGTCCCTTTTTCAAGGGGATTTATGACAGGATGACAAAGGAGGTACATCTTTTTGAAAGAGTACCAGGAGGAACCTTTAGAGCGCCTGTAAGCATACACGACATTACTGATCCTTTTATTAAAGAAATACTCAGTGAAAAATCATACAATGATATAGTTGAAGAGCTTGAACTCCTTGACATAGCGCAGGAAGGGTTCAATGAAGAGGCTATACTGAACAGCCAGCTAACACCTGTTTTTTTTGGAAGCGCTGCTAACAACTTTGGAATAGAGCTGCTGCTTAAAGGATTTTTAAAATA
>Ga0265293_10010323_pt1 | contig 13083 bp, 11 predicted proteins | sample Munlanlewell138R_FD_192505 | JGI IMG/M metagenome (GOLD analysis project Ga0265293, IMG submission 192505) | Leachate microbial communities from a municipal landfill in Southern Ontario, Canada - Leachate well 138R | ecosystem: Engineered > Solid waste > Landfill > Unclassified | place: Canada... | reverse complement strand
AAACCTCTCGTCCCGGCCGGTTTTCCGCGATGGCCATCCGGTGGAATGCCGCGAAGCCGTCGCCCGGCGCAATGAAATGCTTGAGCAACTCGGCTCACTGCCACCCGTGCCCGGCGCGCTCGATCAGATCGTGCAGCGTTTCGGCACGGATGTGGTGGCGGAAGTCACGGGGCGTTCGCGGCGAATCGTTCGCCGCGGTGATGGTGTCTCTGCATGCTTGGCGGTCGAGAACCGCGCGCCTTCTGCAAACCTTGCTGAAACTTCGGCCTTCATGGATGACCAGAAGCGCATCCTTGTGTTCAGCGATGCTGGCGGCACCGGGCGCAGCTATCACGCCGAACTCTCGGCGCGGAACCAGCGACTGCGGGTCCATTACCTGCTGGAACCGGGCTGGAAGGCAGATGCCGCTATTCAGGGGCTGGGGCGCACCAACCGCACCAATCAGGCGCAGCCGCCCTTGTTCCGGCCTATCGCCACGGACGTTAAAGCCGAGAAGCGGTTCCTCAGCACGATTGCCCGCCGTCTTGATACGCTCGGCGCAATCACGCGCGGTCAGCGCCAGACCGGAGGTCAGGGCCTGTTTCGGCCTGAGGACAATCTGGAATCCCCCTATGCCCGCGATGCTCTGCGCCAGCTCTACCTTCTGATCGTGCGTGGCAAGGTCAAGGGCTGCTCGCTGGAACGCTTCGAGACCGCGACGGGCCTGAAGCTGATGGACAGCAATGGCGTGAAGGACGATTTGCCGCCGATTACCACCTTCCTCAACCGGCTGCTGGCCCTGACCATCGAGTTGCAGGGCATCCTGTTCTCGGCCTTCGAGCAGTTGCTTCAGGCCCGGATCGACGGAGCGATTGCTTCGGGCACTTATGATATGGGGCTGGAAACGCTCCGAGCCGAAAGCTTCAACGTCACCGACCGACTGGTCATCCATACCCATCCGGGCACTGGAGCGGAAACCCGGCTCCTGACCATCACCGAGCGCAAGCGTAACCGACCGGTGACGTTGGATGCGGCTTTGGCCGAACTGGATGATCCGCGCGCAAAGCTGCTGGTCAACAAGCGGTCGGGTCGTGCTGCCGTACAGATCCCGACCACCAGCGTCATGCTGGATGATGGCGAGATCGAACGCCGCGTCCGGCTGATCCGGCCCATGGAGGCGATGAATATTCCGGTGCGCATGATGGGTGAAACCCATTGGGTCGAGGCTGACCTTGCTGCTTTCACATTAGCCTGGAAGGCGGAACTGGCCGAAGTGCCGGAGTTCACCGACAGCATCCTGCACATGGTGACGGGGCTTTTGCTGCCGATCTGGAAGCGCCTGCCGCAGGATTCTTCCCGTGTCTATCGTCTCCAGAGCGATGAAGGTGAGCGCATCATTGGTCGCCGTGTTTCGCCTGCATGGGCTGCCAATGCCTCCACCAGCGGTGTTAGCAGCACCCTGACACCGGACGCCGCCTATGCTGCGCTGATCGAAGGAAGAACCATCCTCGATCTGGCCGAGGGACTGCAACTGCGCCGTGTCCGCGTCATGGGCGCGAACCGTATCGAGCTGACCGGCTTCACCGACGCGATGCGGGATCGGCTGCGGGCTTACGGTCTCTTCAGCGAGATTATCTCGTGGAAGCTGCGCTTCTTCGTGCCGGTGGGGGCATCCGGGTCGGAAATCATCGGCAAGCTCTTCGGCCGCTTCCCGGTCGAGCGCATCGGTGAGCGGGAGGCCGCATAATGGCGCGTCTCAACGCCACCGAACTGGCGCTGCGTCTCGGTCGACAGGCCGAGGCGGTGTGCCGCCACTATCTGTCGAACGGTCGCAAGCAGGGCAACTACTGGCAGGTTGGCGATGTGCAGAACAATCCGGGCCGGTCGATGTTCGTTCGCCTCACCGGGCCGGAATTCGGCAAGGGGGCAGCTGGTAAATGGACCGATGCGCAAAGCGGTGAATATGGCGATCTGCTCGATGTCATCCGCGAAAGCCTCGGCCTGATCGACTTTGCCGATATCGCCGAGGAAGCCCGCCGGTTCCTCAGCCTGCCGCATCCCGAACCGGGGCCGCAGGTGCATCGATCCCGAACACCGCCTGCACCATCAGGATCATCGGAGGCTGCACGCAGGCTCTGGCGCATGACGCAGCCGCTGATCAGCTCCGTCGCGGAGACGTATTTACGCCGACGCGGCATTACGGATTTACGCGGAACCGCAAATCTGCGCTTTCATCCGAACTGCTACTGGCGGCCCGAGGGCGATGGTCTGACGCAAACCTGGCCCGCCATGATCGCCGCCGTCACCGACCTCAAGGGCAAGATTACCGGCGCACATCGCACCTGGCTGACCCGCGACGGCTCTGGCAAGGCACCTGTCGACCCGCCGAGGAAAGCAATGGGCGATCTGCTCGGGCATGCCGTCCGGTTTGGCGATACGCAGGATGTCATGGCAGCGGGGGAAGGCATCGAAACCATCCTGTCGCTGCAGCAGGCCTTGCCAATGATGCCGATGGTCTCCGCGCTCTCGGCCGGACATCTCGCAGCCACCCTGTTCCCGCCACATCTGCGCAGGCTCTATATCGTCCGCGACAACGATCCGGCAGGTGACGGCGCGCGGGATAGTCTGGTGGACCGGGCGATTGAGGCCGGAATCGAGGCGATCACGCTCTCGCCCCTGCTGGGGGACTTCAACGACGATCTTACGGCCCGCGGGCTGGATGCGCTTCGGGCACAGATCCGGGTGCAGATCGCCCCCGAGGATGTCAGCCGCTTCATGGCCCTGACGCCATAGCCGCCACCGGGGCCGTGATCGGGCAGGATCAATCCTGTCATATGCGCGGGGCTGCACCAGTATCGGCAGAGGACCGCGCCTTGGCCTTCTGAGAGGGCGATCGGCCCACAAACACTCCGGTCCGGCAATGGCGGCGCCCGACTGATTTCCGTCGGCGGCCCGCCACCCCGCGCGACAAGTCGCGTGGGGACCCCGTCTCCCCCGCCTTTACAGCGCGAAACAAATCAGCCGGGCTTTGCCATCAAGGCCCTCGCAAAGGGCTCGGGCTGCCAGACCGGAGCGCCCGTGGGCGTGTCGTCGCCATGAAGGCCGCGACGGTCGCGGTCCAACCGAAGGACGCATCCCATGGACGCACATGACGAATTCGAACCCGATCACAGCACATCCCCGACCGGCCATGTCATCGAAGACCTCGAACTCTATGGCTACCGTCCCGCCGAGGACGAGGCCGATCCCCGGATCACGCCCGAAGACAATGTCATCCAGGGCGCGGTCTCCGACATCTTCGACGCCCTGATTTCCACCATGGCCGATACCAGCCTCGATTTCGACCTCGACGAAATTCTCTGGTCCACCGTCAACACCTTCCACCGCGCCGTCGAGCGGATCGAACACAAACTCGACGATAACGAGGAGGCACAAAAGCGCCTTCAGCGCGAACAGGACGGCAGCGAGGTCAAATCCGTCCAGTTGGAGACTCTGATCGGCGCGGGGCAAAGCCTGATCGAGCGCCGCGACAGCATGGAGACCTTCCGCGACACCGCCGCTGACATTTATCTGCGTACCACCGGCACGCCCTGGTCACAGCGCTCCGGCTCACGGGTCAACCACCGCCAGATGACCTCGGCCATGATCGACAGCCGCGACTTCATCGCCGCCAAACGCCGGGCCGACAACCAGGTGCTGCTGCCCGCCGGACCGAAGATCGCCTTTTCGGGCGGAGACACCACCGACCACAAGACGATCTGGGCCAAGCTCGATCAGGTACATGCCAAGCACCCGGACATGGTGCTCATGCATGGCGGATCGCCAAAAGGCGCCGAGCGCATTGCAGCCACCTGGGCCAATAACCGCAAGGTCGCACAGGTCGCCTTCAAGCCCGACTGGACAAAACACGCCAAGGCAGCACCCTTCAAGCGCAATGATCAGATGCTTGGCACCCTGCCGATCGGGGTCATCATCTTTCCTGGCACCGGCATTCAGGAAAACCTCGCCGACAAGGCCCGCAAGATGGGCATCCCGGTCTATCGCTTCGGAACGGGCAGCGCGTGAGCGCTGCCTTTCCTCGTCACCACGAGCCGGATAGTCGAAACCACCGATTATTCCGGCTCGCGCAGGCGGGCATGTTCATGCTATATTCCGCTTTGCGCCATGGTGGTGGTGGAAGGCGCAACCGTTCAATCCCTTGCACGGAGAGACCACCATGATCGTTCTCGGAATCCTTGTGTCCATCGCGGCCATCGGCACCATGTGCTGGTTGCTGTTCAATCTCGCCGTCTTTGCCCTGCCGCTCTTCATCGGCCTCAACGCAGGCACCTGGGCCTATGGCACGGGTGCTGGCTGGCTTGGCGCGATTCTCGTTGGCCTCGCCGCCGCCGGCCTGACGCTGGCCGTCGGCCAGGGCTTGCTCATGCTGATCCGCCCGACCTGGGCGCGACTGCTGATCGCGCTGGCCTTTGTCGCACCGGCTGGTGTTGCCGGGTTTTACGCTACGCTCGGCATCGTCAAGCACATGATGCCGTCCGAGACATGGCAGTTCATCTTCTCGGTAATCGGCGCAACCGCTGCGGGCGTGACGGCCTTTCTGCGCGTCGCGGGCATGGCCGCAGCCGCCCCTGACGCCAGCGCCGCTCGCGCATAAAATGCTGAGCGTAGTTACTTCGAGCCCATTTCCGCCGGTCAGCTATTTTCTTATATCCGCTTGCGACCCTCATTTCGGCTGTTCGATTCGCGACTCAGCACTCCTGTAACCAGAACGTGGCGGTAGGTCTCCATTATCCGTTGATACTACGCATAAGTCTGGTGCGCAGATGTGCGCCATATTCGGAGTTCTGTGAGAGTTTCAGCACAAAATCAGCGAGACGACTATCCTATCGTCGGCTCCGTATTTGCTCAGCTCGGGCCCGCTGAACCGTAACTCGCATTCTTTGTTACGACACGATGGGTAGCCAGGCCCAAAGCGCAATCAACGTAACGAGAAGAACTGGCGGCGTCAGCACAAGGCCGACCTTCATGTATTGCCCCCATGTGATCCGCTGTCCCTTCCCCGCAAGTACGTGAAGCCATAGCAGTGTCGCAAGCGAGCCGATCGGAGTGAATTTCGGCCCAAGGTCGTTACCGACGACGTTGGCGTAGACCATCAGTTCCTGCGTGAATGCCGGAACGTCGGCCCTATCGATGGCAAGCGCCCCAACGAGGGTGGCAGGCATGTTGTTCATGACCGAGGCCAGCATCGCTACGACGAAGCCGGTGCCGATCGTGGCAACGAATGTTCCCTGCGCCGCCAACCAGAGCAGAATGCTCGCCGCGAGATCAGTCAGGCCTGCATTCCCAAGCCCATAGACGACGAGATACATGCCAATCGAAAAGAGGACGATTTGCCAGGGTGCACCACGCAGCACTTTACCAAGTGGCACCACTGCGTCCCTTCGGCCGGAAAACCAGCGGCCCGCAACGGCCAGCAGCACAAGTGCCGCCGCCCCCGTCACGAAGGATATCGGCACGCCCAGCGGCCCAGTTACGAAATAGGCGGCAAGGAGGAGACCGAGCAGGGGAAAGGCTGTGCGGAAAACGGCCATGTCGTGGATGGCATGGCGCGGCTCTTCCAATCCACTGGCAGAATAAGCCTCAGGAATATCCTTGCGAAACCAGACCCAGAGCACGAGGAGCGTGGCAGCGAGCGAGACGAAGTTCACCGGGACCATGACTGCGGCATAGCGGCCGAAGGAGATGCCGAAGAAGTTCGCCGTCACGATGTTCACAAGGTTGGAGACCACGAGTGGAAGCGAGGTCGTGTCAGCCACGAAGCCGCAGGCGACCGTGAATGCGAGCGCGGCCGTTGGCGGGAAGTCGAGACGCAAGAGGATGGCAAGGACGATCGGGGTGAGCAGGAGTGCCGCCCCGTCATTGGCAAAGACCGCCGCGATCGCAGCGCCCAGAATGATGATCAGCGGAAACAGCCTGTGCCCGTTACCCCCGCCCCAGCGTGCGACATGGAGCGCGGCCCATGAAAAGAACCCGGCTTCATCGAGGATCAGCGAAATGATGATCAGCGCGACGAAGGTGAACGTGGCATCCCAAACGATGTGCCAGACGGTGCCGACATCGCCCCAACCCACAACCCCAGTGAGAAGGGCAACAGCAGCTCCAGCCAATGCCGACCAGCCAATGCCGAGGCCCTTTGGTTGCCAGATGACGAAAACGAGGGTGGCGACGAAGATCGCAAAGGCCAGCATGGAAATGTTCCTATGAAGGTCAGATGGCGCGCTGGTTCACGCGCTTGGACAATTCAGCTGCGCTTTCGATGCGCTCGGAATAGCGATCCGTCAGGTAGGCAGAACGACCGCGCACGAGCCACGTGAACTTCACCAGTTCCTCACAGACATCGACCACGCGACTGTAGTAGGAAGACGGTTTCATGCGGCCGGCATCGTCAAATTCCAGGAACGCCTTTGGGACCGATGACTGGTTTGGGATCGTCACCATTCGCATCCAGCGTCCAAGGATGCGCATCTGGTTCACGGCGTTGAAGCTTTGGGAGCCTCCGGACACTTCCATCACCGCAAGCGTCTTTCCCTGGGTTGGACGCTTGGCTCCAAGACTGAGCGGGATCCAGTCAATCTGCGCCTTCATGATACCAGTCATCGCGCCGTGACGCTCGGGACTGACCCAGGCCATGCCTTCGGACCAGTGAGCGAGATCACGAAGCTCTTTTACCTTGGGGTGATCTGGTTCGGCCCCATCCGGCAACGGGAGGCCCCGTGGGTCAAATGTACGAACTTCGCAGCCGAACCATCGAAGCAGCCTTCCCGCTTCCTCCGACAGGAGTCGCGAATAGGATCGCTCCCGGATCGAGCCGTAGAGAATGAGAATACGTGGTGGGTGCGATGGCCCGTTGGTATCAGCGAGCGCTTCGCCGTCGATTGGCTGAAGCTGTGCCAGATCAATGTTTGGCAGATCGAAAGAAACCGCGTCCGTCACGATTTGGGGTCCTGTAGTGTCACGACCTCGCCATCTTCCTTGACGTAGGACGATACCGGATTGGCAAGAAGCGACAGAACCTTCTCAGAAGGGCGGCAGAGGGCTGTTCCCTTCTCCGTTACGACAATCGGACGGTTGATCAGGACGGGGTGCGTGATCATCGCATCGATCAGCGCGTCGTCGGTCAGCGATGGATCGCCCAAGCCGAGCTCGCCATAGGGCGTGCCCTTCTCGCGTAGGAGTTCGCGCGGCGTGATGCCTATTGCGTCAATCAGTTTTACCAGTTCCTCGCGCGCGGGCGGCGTTTTAAGATATTCGATGACATGAGGCTCCTCGCCGGATTGGCGGATCATGGCGAGCGTGTTGCGCGACGTGCCGCAAGCGGGATTGTGGTAGATCGTGACAGTCAACGACATGTCTCCGGTTCGCATTGGAAAGAAATTTGGCTGAGATCACCGCAGATTTCCGGTTTACCGGAACAGCAATCGTCGGTGAGGAAAACGAGCAGACTGCGCATGTCGGCATAGCTCGCGGCGTAGAGAATGCGGCGACCATCGCGCCAGGAGCGCAACAGCTTGGCGCGCTCAAGTGTCGACAGGTGGAAGCTCATTCGCGTCGGCGGGATCGACAGAGCCTCGGCAATCTCACCCGAGGCCATACCGTCCGGCCCAGCACGGACCAACAAGCGAAAGGCCACAAGACGATCCTCGTGAGCGAGGGCGGAAAGGGCGGCAACTGCTAATTGATCATCCATGCGCGCATACTACAATGATATTTGTATAATGCAAGAGTTGAGGTTGATTTCCCGTCGGACGACGTTACAAGCGGCTGTGCCCTAGGATAAAAAGATCAGTCCATGCCCCCGCGTTTTTGAATCCCCTGAGCTTGAGAGAACGCTTGTAATTTGCGGAAGCGCCGCGCTCCAACAACTCCCGAACGACTTCGGCGTCCTCTATAGTTTTTATGTACGCCCTCCCCTAAACGAAGGGGCGGGCGAGCGCCCGCCCGCCTGTTCTCAACGGAAGATGACGACCGGCACCTTACAGGAGCGGATCATCTCCGTTGTTGTCGAGCCGATGAACAGGCTACGCAGCCGCGAATGGCTGTAGGCCCCCATCGCCAGAAGGTCGAAGCCCTCTTGTTCGATGATCCCGGTTATCACCTTGTCGGCCGCGCCCTGCACGAGCGCGATTTCCGGGGCATAGCCGGCGGCTTTCAGGATCACCGCCGCGTCATCGAGCTTCTTGCGGTTCTCCGGGGTGTCCTCCCCGGCCATCACCAGCTTGCAGCCAAGGCCGGCAAGGATCGGGCTGCGGGAAACCTGATCGACGGTCTTCATGGCCATCGTCCCGCCGTCATAGGCGATCAGCAGCTTGTTGACCGGCTTATAGGCACGCGAGGCGATGACGATTGCCCTATGAGTGGAGCGAACGACCCGTTCCAGATTGGAGCCGAGATGCCCTTTGGCGAAGTCGGCCCCTTCACCACGCTTGCCGATGACGATGATATCCGTGTCGGCTTCAAATTCGAGCACGGTTTCCACCAGATCGCCGTTGCGCAGTTTGGTTTCGACGGCCTGGATACCAGCCGCGTGTAGCCGCGCCTTGGCATCTTCGAGCAGGAGCCGGCCGCGCTTCTGCGCCATCTTGGCCTTTTGGGCGTCAAGGTCGGCCAGCTCCTCCAGCAGCGCCGTGCGCGCGCCCAGGCCGATATTGCCGCTGAGGTTGACCGGCTCCGTCGAGAGATCGCGACGACCGATGACGTGCAGGATTTCCACGCTGGCGTCGATCTTGCCGGCGATCCAGGCGGCATGATCGCACACGCTTTCGGCATAGGTTGAGCCGTCGATAAGTCCGAGTATTTTCATGGTGCGGTCCTCCCTTAATGACCCATCAGGCGTTCGAGCGCGCCGGGCTTGTCGTGGATTGCGAGCCTGTCAACGATGGTTTCGCTCGCCTCATTCATGCCGATGATGTCCACGTCCGCCCCTTCGCGGCGGAATTTCAGGACGATCATGTCGAGGGCGGCTACACTGGAAATGTCCCAGATATGCGCGTGGGTAACGTCGATCGTCACCTTGTCGAGAACCTCCTTGAAGTCGAACGCCTTGTTGAAGTCATCGGCGGACGCGAAGAAAATCTGGCCTTGAACCGTATAAGTGCGATGCGAGCCATCAGCGGAAAGCGTCGAGGTGATGCGGAAAATCTGCGAAATTTTCCACGAGAAGAAGACGGCCGACAGAAGCACGCCGATCAGCACACCGATGGCGAGGTTATGGGTGTAGACCACGCCGACAACGGTTGCGATCATGACGAGCGAGGAAGAGCGCGGGTGAATTTTCAGGTTCTTGATCGAGGACCATGAGAAGGTGCCGATCGAGACCATGATCATGATGGCGACGAGGGCAGCCATGGGAATCCGGCTGACCAAATCACCAAGCACGAGGATCATGAACAGCAGGAAGCCGCCAGCGCAGAAGGTAGAGAGACGCCCGCGCCCGCCTGACTTCACGTTGATGATTGATTGGCCGATCATGGCGCAGCCGGCCATGCCGCCGATGAAGCCAGTTGCCGTGTTGGCGACACCCTGGCCGATGCACTCACGATTCTTGTCGCTCGGCGTATCGGTCAGATCGTCAACGATCTGAGCGGTCATTAGCGATTCCAGCAGGCCAACGGCAGCGACGGCCACCGAGTACGGCAGGATGATCCGCAGCGTTTCGAGGTTGAATGGAATCTGCGGGATCAGGAAGATCGGCAAGGTGGACGGCAACTCGCCCATGTCGCCAACGGTGCGGACATCAAAGCCTAACCATATCGATAAGGCCGTCAGCACCACGATGCAGACGAGCGGTGACGGCACGGCCTTGGTGGCATAAGGAAAGAGATAGATGATGCCGAGGCCGGCCGCCACGAGGATGTAGGTCAGCATCGGCACATTGGTCAGCTCAGGCAACTGCGCCATGAAAATCAGGATGGCGAGCGCGTTGACGAAGCCGGTCATGACCGAGCGCGACACGAAGCGCATCAGATAGCCAAGCTTGAAGATGCCGGCGACGATTTGCAGGAGACCGGCCAGCACCGTCGCAGCGAGCAGGTATTGCAGGCCATGGTCGCGGACGAGCGTGACCATGAGAACGGCCGTGGCAGCGGTGGCGGCCGAGATCATACCCGGCCGCCCGCCGACGAAGGCGATCAGCACGGCGATCGAGAAGGAGGCATAGAGACCAACTTTTGGATCGACGCCGGCAATGATGGAAAAGGCGATAGCCTCAGGGATCAGGGCGAGTGCAACGACGATGCCGGCGAGCACGTCCCCTTTGATGTTGCCGAACCATTCGGTTTTGAGTGTGCCAATGAAATCACGGTTCAAGTGTATGTTCTCCGTGCCGGCGACGCCTAGGAGGACGGTCGACGCGGCGTTTTCTGGAATTGCTATGGTGTGTCGGCGCGTATGGGTTCGCGCCAGGCGCTGCGGTGATGCGCAAAGCGGCGAACGTCGGCGCGCGAGCGTGATCAGTCGATCGCAGTCATGAAGGGGCCCAATCGGAATGCTCACGGTGCACCCATCGGATCGATGTTGCAGGGAGCTAGCTGGTTGCCGGGGGATAGGCGCCCGGAGAAGCCACCCGTCACGCGGGTCCGGTTGATCGTGGCTATATTGCGGCAAAATGATATGAGATCAAGTAAGAACTGAGACAATCGGACCTTTGTTGGTACTGTTATCGCGGCAATGCAGACGGAATTCTTGTACGCTCCTGAACTAGAGTGATCCGTGGAGGGAGAAGCGGAAGAGGTGAGGATCATTCGCTATCTTCGTCAAACGGCAGGCAGGGAAACAGCGCGTAAATCCCGGATCGGCTTAGAGCCCTGACGTGGCCCCCAAGAGTGTTGCACGGTTAGCGCCAGCGTTCGCGGGCTGAACCGGGAGCCTGGTTAGAGCGATGTCGGTGGGATAGGCCGGGAGGAAGGATGCGCACAGCCTGCAATGCAGGGTGCGATATGGCCGGTGTTGCCGGTCTGGTCATCCTGAGGGAGCATCAAGGTCGCCGCGTCTCCGGTCAGGCCCCGTGTCTCAACCGCTCCAAACGGCCTCTTCAATGGCCTGATCTGGACGAAGACCAGCGCAAGCGCTTCGACCGCTTTAACGCAACAGCGTCGTCACAACTTTCTTCCCCTGACGGCGGAGCCGCCATTCCTCGCGAGCCAAGAAAGTTTCTCCTGTGCTGTCCAGCCCCCTGCTGTGCGGGGGTGCGCCTGCGTTCGTCTCCGGCCGGTCGATCGCCATCGAGGCCGCAATGGTGCGGGCTCGGAAACGGAAAACGGAGACTTACAATGGCAACCATCGGCACCTTCAAGAAGACCGGCTCGAACGAATTCACCGGCGACATCGTCACCCTCAGCGTCCAGGCCAAAGGCGTGCGCATCATCCCCGACCTGCGCGCCACCGGCGACAACGCCCCCAGCCACCGGGTCCTGGTCGGCCGCGCCGAGATCGGCGCCGCCTGGTCCAAGCGCTCGAACGAGGGCCGCGACTATCTGGGCCTCAAGCTGGACGATCCGAGCTTCAACGCCCCGATCTACGCCAACCTCTTCGACGAGGAAGACGGCGAGACCTTCTCGCTTATCTGGTCCCGTCCCAACGGTCGCCGCAGCGACTGACACGGGCACAATGGCCCCGGTCGCAAGGCCGGGGCCTTCCCATTGCCTGCGAAAAGACCTGTTCGCCCACGGCATTTGCCCGGGCAAAATCGGCTCAGCCGGTGAGGATCGGGATCATGGCTTTCACATGGGCGTCGATCCGTTCCAGCACGAGCGGGGGGACCACTTCGCGTTCCGGCAGGGTCCACCATTTCGCATTGATCTGCTTCACCGTCTCGGCAACCGCCTTGAGGACAGCAGGCTCGGGCAACCTGGCCCTATTGGCAAACGCCTTCCAGCGGGCCGGGGTCAGGCCCTTGAAGACACGCTCGCCGCCCAGAGACAGCGCAAGCCCATCGGCTGGAATATAGGGAACGGTCGAAAGCATGTCGTAGATCGGCGCAAGCGCGGGCGTGTCGCCGTCGCCCGGATAGATCAGCGACCAGTTCTTGAGGTGCATGTCGCCATTGCCCATGACCACCGAGAAGGTCAGCCGCCGGACGAACTCCAGGGCGGCAAAGGGCGAGATCGCCACGTTCAGCACGGATGCGATGTCGTGAGAGGCGGCTCCGTCATATTTGCGCGCCGGGTACAGGCCAAAGACCTGCGCGAAATCCTCGATATGGATGCGCTGTCCATCGGTTCCACGATCGAAGCGCCGCACCAGCAGGACTAACCCTTCGGCAAGCGTCTCGAACTCTTCGGGAATGCCCTCGAACTGGTCGCGGCCGACCAGTTCCCGTTCGGGCACATCCATGCCGATGGCCTCGGCAAGCGCAAGGTTCGCGAACTCATTCTCCGACACGCCCGGAAAGGCCGTGGACGGGAACTTGGCGATATACTGCCCTTCGCCATCGCCGAGCGGCAAGGTCAGGCCGCCGCCCTTGCCGGTATTCTTCATCACCGAAAGCTTCATCTGCACACCTGCCAGCGAGAAGCGGGCTTTTGGCCGCCCTTGGGTTGGCGCTGCCCCAATGCCGGGTTGACCGTCACCGGGCAGCACCCGAACGGCCCCCGGCAGATCCGCACCAAGGGTGGCTAGGAGATCAAAATCATTCCCCGGCCGAACATGGGCGGCGTGGTGCTTTTCCATCGCCTCGCGCAGCCTGTCTTCGGGCAGGAGATTGGCGAAGAAGGGCGGCAACGCGCCTGCGATCGGGCGCGGATCTTTGCGCAAGCCCCCCGCAGCGGCCCGCAACGACAGGCTCAGAACCGGAATGCCGCCGTTCGCGCGATAGGTCGGGTCAAGGCTGAAGGCGTTGAAATCACCCGGCGTCCTGACGATCGTGCCGACCTTCGCACTGTTCAGGAACACGTCCAGCGAGGTGATGGTCTCAGCGGTGCGGGCGGCTGTCATCGTCGCTCTCCGGTTGCGGGCTGAAGGCCGGATGATCATCCTCAGCCTCGGGGCGCAAAAGCGCCTCGATGGCGGGCACCATTGCCTGCGGGACCAGCATCATTTCCAGCCCAA
>Ga0265293_10010322_pt1 | contig 13083 bp, 19 predicted proteins | sample Munlanlewell138R_FD_192505 | JGI IMG/M metagenome (GOLD analysis project Ga0265293, IMG submission 192505) | Leachate microbial communities from a municipal landfill in Southern Ontario, Canada - Leachate well 138R | ecosystem: Engineered > Solid waste > Landfill > Unclassified | place: Canada... | reverse complement strand
TGCATTTGAAGGCAGGCAGCGCGCCGCTGACAGGGCGCACCAGTCTTCCATGAATGCTGCCAACCTGCAATTCCAAGCGACACAGAACGAGGCCAACAGGCAATTCCAAGCAGCACAAGACGAAATAATCCGCAACTTCCAGGCCGAGCAGAATCTGTTCGAAAGGGAGTTCCGGGCGGGGGAGAGCGCAGCAGAGCGGCAGGCAAGATCGGACGAGCTTGCCAGGGCCTCAGCGCAGGAGCTGTTCCGCCAGGTGTCCGGCATGAACGCCTCGCTGACCGATGCCATTGCGCAGATCCAGTCTGCCGACCTGAAGAAAGAAAACAAGCAGTCGATGGTCAACAACCTGATCGAGATGCACTACAACAATCTAGCCACCACCACGGCCATGGCCGACTTCGACATCGTGGATGGTCAGGTTGTCTACCGGGCGAGCGGTCCGGCGCAGTCGCAGGCAGGATCGACACAGCCGCCTCCGACAAGCGGGCTGCCGAACTTCAACCTGGGGAATATATCCTTTTGATCCGCCACGCCACCTTCGCTGACATCGACGCCTGCGTTGATGTGTTCGAGAAAGCCAACAGCCTGTCCGAGAACTACTCATCCTTCGACCGCGACATTTGCGGTGCCTCGCTGAAGGTAAGGCTTTTCAATCCCTACAGCCTGGTGCTGGTGAACGAGAAGCTAGATGGAGTAGTTGTTGGGGTGGCCTCCCCGTGCATCTACGCCAAAAGCATGAAGGTCGGAAACGAGTTCCTGTACGCGGAAAGCGAAGGGCTGGCCCTGGTGCGCGGTTATCTGCGCTGGGCAAGAGGATGGGGAGAAGATGCCGACATCATGCTTGCAACATCCTTTGGCGGCGCTCTGGGGGAAAGGGCCGAGCGGCTTTTCTCTCTCTTGGGGGCTCAACCTATTGGCACACAATTCAAGGTAATTTGACATGGCAGCAGCAGTTCCAATCATCAAGGTTGTCGGGGTCGCGCTGTCCGCAAAGGCGGCGTATGACGGGATCAAGGAAGGAAACTTCTTCAAGGCCGTGGTGGGCGCGGTGGGCGCGTATTACGGCGTGTCGTCGCTGGCGACTCCGGCAACCGCGGGCGGCGCTTCGGGCGTTGCGGGGGCGGCTGAAGGGGCTGCCAACTCCGGCCTCACTGCCGGCGCAAACGCGGCCGACAAGGCTGCAACGGCGGCGGTGGCCAAGGGTATTCAGGATGGCGCTGCAAATGTTGCCGTGGATGGTCTCCGGGTGGGCGCAGACAACCTTACGCGCTCAGCCGCCCAGACTGCCGGAGCCGAAGCGCTTGGTGGTGCAGCGCGATCCGGCTTCATCGACAGCCTTCAAGTCGGAGGTGACCAGCTGGCCAAGCGTGGCAGCGGCGAAGGCTTCTCCGGCCTGCTCACCCGCACCAACGACAGAATTCAGCAGGGCGCGGAATGGATCGACAAGAAGGGCTTTGAGCCTATCAGGGAGGCTGTCACGGGCGGGGAGGGGAAATACCTGGCTGACGGCACACTGAATAATGCTGCCTCAGCCTCTGGAGAGTCGACCGGGCTCCTTTCTCAGACCCTGGGGTTTGCTAAGGAAAACCCAAACGCCGTCCTGGCAGGCGGCCAGATCGTTGGTGGCCTCCTGACCTCCTATGGCGAACAGAAAAAGCAAGACAAAGAAATCAAGCTGTACAGGGAAAGCCTGAATCGCCGCGGCTCGCCCGTCGACATATCACGCGCCGGCGGCATCCGCTGGAACCCTGAAACACGCAGATTCAACCAGGAGATCGCATGAACGACATGGTAAGCGCCCAGCAGGCTCCGATGCCCGCGCAACCCCAGGCACAACCCCAAGCAGCACCAGGGGCAGATGCAACCGGCATGGAAAACATGAACCCCCAAGACATCCAGCAGTTCAAGGAAGGGTATCAGCTTGCCCGCCAGTTCCTGTACCAAAAGGAAATCTTCGACGGGCTGATTCAGGACATGCGGCAGGGAGCACCCGTCAACGTGATCTCCGGCGCCATCGTGACGATCCTGCTGCGTATTCAGGATGAAGTGGGCCAGCTGTCTCTGGCTGTGGCCGCCGCCCTGGGTATCGCCCTGATCGACGACGTGATGGGCGCGCTGGAGCAGGCTGGCGCTGGCCAGAACGATCCGGGCTTGCAGATGGAGATATTCCAGGCCGCCACGATGCTGTGGTTACAGTCCAATCAATACCCGGCAGAAGAGGTCGCCCAATCATTGTCCGAGATTGGCGCCCCGCCCGAAATGATCCAGGCAGTCATGGCATCCCAGCAGGAGCAGGGGCCCGACCCTATGGGCCAGCAGCCTGATCCCGGGATGGCAGCACCGCAACAAGCGATGCCTCCCGAGCAGGGCGGCATGATGCAAGGGCAGGCAAGAGATGACGGTATGGGCAAGCAGGCCCGCGGGCTGCTGCAGAGAGGTGCGCTATGAGCTGGGGATTGCTGCAGGGGCTTGGGAAGGGAATCACTAACGCCACAGAAGATGTCGCACAGCGACTGAGAGATGAGCGCCTGGAAGAGTACAAGCAGAAGAAGGTGCTTGATGAGCGGGCTCACGCGGAATCGCTGAGGCCGACGAATATTCGATACGGGACCGACGAGCAAGGGAATGAGGTAAAGATTTCTGAGAATGCCGAGGGAAATATTCTGTCCCAGGAGCAGATCCGGGAGGAGCCAAAAGATCCGCAGTCCTCCGTCGGCAAGATGATAGCTGACCGAGAGCGCCTGGCTACCCAGAATCCCGATGACCCCAGGCTGGCTGACTTTGATATTGCCATACGCAACGCAGCGTCAGGAAAAACTTCCTCAGTCCTCCCAAGCTCGGTCCGCGAATGGGAATATTACAGCAGCTTGGGCAAAGACGAGCAGGCTAGGTACAGGGAGATGAAGCGTGCCCAGAGCGTCGTTGATCTAGGGGGGAGTTATGGCGTCTTTGATGCCGAGAGTGGCGCAATCAATGAAGTCAGCGGAGGCGCGAAAACTCTTGCTCCGCACCAGACCCCGGGGCATGCGGCCGAGATAGAGACAGCAAAGGTTCTCGGGAGGGATAAGGGCAGCATTGAGGCGGGCAGGCCTGCTGCAGAAACGGCTCTCGCACTTGGCACGAGCAGCGGAGATGCCATTTTGTCCACGCTGGATGGCGCGCTCGACAGAGTTGGAGCCTTAACCTCCGGCCTTCCAGGAAAGATTTCAGGCGTTATACCAGGAACACCCGCATATGATTTCAAGCAGGATGTAACGACTATTAAGGCAAACCTTGGGTTTGATAGGTTGCAGGCTATGCGAGACTCTTCGCCTACAGGTGGCGCGCTAGGGCAGGTGTCTGAGCGAGAACTCGAATATCTGCAATCTACGGTTGCGAATCTTGACGAAGGGCAATCGCCAGCTCAACTTCGTAAGAATATTGAAAAAGCCAAACAGCATTACCTCAACTGGCTGGAGATTCAGAAAGCTCACCACGCAATGAAGTATGGCTCAGAGCAGACCGGAGACAGCGCGGGGGCAGGTGCCTCGCAGCCCTCGCCGCCACCCCGCGCACCCATGGCTGCCTTGAAAGCTCTATATACCAACCCTGACCGTATCGACGACTTTGTGGCTAAATTTGGCTATAAGCCAGAGGGCTTTTGATATGCCGAACTTTTTCGACTCTTTTGATGAGGGATACAATCAGGGTAACGCCGCAGCCCAGCCTGCAGCCCAGCCACCAGCATCCAGACCGAACTTTTTTGACCAGTTCGACGAGCCTAATCATCAGCCTTCTGTGCCAAGAAAGGCACCGGGCACCCGGAACTTCTTTGATGAGTTCGATGAGAGCTTGCCCGCAGAGGACAGGGCAGGAGCTCATGCGGCTAATCGTGGCGGCAACGAAATGGATGTCGAGATAGCGCGGACAGGGGCAAAGCTTGCTTCGGCGGGGCGTGACTTTTCATGGAGAGACCCCGTGCGATCCGCTCTGCAGGGCGCAACATTTGGCTGGTCGGACGAGATTGGTGCAGCAGTGGCTGCACCTTTCGCAGCGATGGCTACAGGCAATAACGTAGCCGATGCCTATCGGGACATGAGCAGTGACATGCGAAGCCAGCAGGATGCTTACAGAGAGGCACACCCTGGCAAGTCGCTTGCTTTGGAGCTGGGGGGCGGCATCGCATCAGGTGGCGCAGCGCTCGCGAAGGTCGGAGCTGGCTTGCTGGGCAAGGGGGCGGCGGCACTCCCAAAGAGGCTTGCAGTAAATGCGGCGCTGGGTGCCGCAGAAGGCGGGGTTGCCGGGGCGGGTTACGCCGATGAGGGGGATGCCATCTCTGGCGCGGTGACTGGTGCGGCCGTTGGTGGCGCTGTTGGCGCTGTTGCCGGTGAGGCCATCAACTACTTCCAGCGCAGCAGTGCGGCCAAGAGTAAGATCGCGAGCTTGCTGCGAAGCGATCCAAAGAACTCACAGACTGCGCGTTATTACTTGGATGGTGCAGGAAAGGTAAGGACGGACAAGATTGCAGCCAAAGCCGTCGACTATGGCATGGATGAGGGGGCGGTTGCTGTTGTGAAGGGCGCGAACGCCACTGATAAGCAAAAAATGCTCAAAATGCTCGACGTTGCCGAGAAGTCGCAGAGCAACAGGCTCTTTGCGATGACTCACCGGACTGCAGACGTGGCTGGCGAATCTCTGATGGACAGGGTGGGCTACCTGAAAAGAGTCAACAAGGCCGCTGGCCACAAGCTGGACAGGGTGGCCGAAGCCCTTAAGGGGCAGCAGGTGGATTACGCCGAGCCCGTCAACAAATTCCTCAACGATCTCCAGTCGCTCGACATCAAAGTTGATCCGCAAACGATGCGACTCGACTTCCAGGGCTCCATGCTGGAGGGGCTAAAGGGGCCACAGCAAACGATCAATCGCGTACTGTTTCGAATGAAGAACACCCAGACGCCGGATGCCTGGCACATGCACCGTATGAAAAAATTCCTTGATGAGGGGCTGGATTACGACAAAGCCAGCGGTACGGGTCTCACCAAGCGGGTAGAGGGGGTGCTGAAGTCACTTCGGCACAACATTGATTCCACCCTTGATGCAAACTTCCCCGAGTACAATCAAGTCAATACAGCATACTCTGAAACAATTAACGCCCTGAATATGCTCCAGAAAGGGGTGGGGAAGAGCGTCAACCTCTCGTCAGACCTCGCTGATAAGTCCACCGGCAAGGCCCTTCGAAAGGTGCTCAGCAACCAGGTAAACCGTGAGAACCTGATGGATGCCCTGACCGAGGTTGACCGAGTCGCCAAGAGCTACAGCACTCGCACATCGCTTAGCAAGGAAATCGGGCCCTTTCTTGGAGGGGTGGGGAAGTCTATACCCAAGTTCGATGATGACCTGATGACCCAGGTCATGTTTGCGGGCGAGCTGGACAACATTTTTGGCACCAATGCACAGACGTCCTTCAGAGGAGAAGTTGCGAGAGGGGTTAAGGATGCTGCCAAAGACACAGTGAAAGGCAATAAAGGCGGCCTGGTGGCAAGGAGTGTCGACTGGGCAGCTGATAAAGTGATGCCGGAGCCGACATCCGAACAAAAGATTCAGGCCTTTAGAGAGCTACTTTCGTCGCCGTAAGATGGCGTTGAAAATCTTTTGACTATCCTCATGGGTGGTATCTGTCTTGTTTAGTGCAACCTCGTACACGCGATGCGCGCCAAAGACAAACCCCATCGCAAACCCAAACACGCCCCCAGCAAGAAACCACCAAGCGACCAGCCCATCCCAGCCTAACCATACAAAGAAAAGGCTAAGGGAAGACATCAGGATCACAAACACAGAGCCTCGCTCTTCAGAGGCTATTCTAGTGATTGGATTGGTCATGGCATGTCTCCTTCTTCTTCCGATGCAGCCCAAAGCATGTCGTAGATCCGAATGGAGTCATTACACAATTTAAGAAGCTCTTCGACTGACCTGCCAAGCCTGGCAGCTTCAACCTGATAGAAGCGGGAAACGAATTCATCCCCGCCGGACATTTTCGTTGAGGCTTGGAAGGTTATCGCTGAATCCAAGATGCCGCAGGCTCCCGCTATCTTAGCGATGGCGAGCACTTCCTGCAGATCTTGAGCGCCAGCCTGAAAGGGCGTGATGCCGGAGAGAATAACGAAAGCAAAGCTCTTACGACAAAATGACCACGAGGCCATAGCTAAGTCTCCCTATTTTTTTAGGTGCCAGTAAAAGCGATTCATTTGCTTCCAGTACATTTTGCTATCCTGCGGATCTAACAGCTTGCCATTATCCATCCAGACTTCTCTGCAAGCCCAATTTTTCTTATCGAAGACTCGGCAGTCGTTCAAAGCATCCACCCACAGCGTGTCCCTGTTTGCCACGACACGTTGCTGATCAAAACTGACTCGGTAGGTCGTTTTGATATATACAGGACCGCCATATTTTCGGCATTGGTCAGCGTCAGCCAAACAAGTCTCTCCATAGATGGTCACCTGATCTTTGGGCGGAGTGCAACCAGTCAGCCACAGGGTGCACAGCAGGGTAGAGAGTAGAATGGGGTTACTGAATGCTGGCATGTGTCCGACCTTTCTTTTAGCCAGATATTACCCCCTCGCCTCGGAGCTGGCAATTAGCGGGAAGATTGTAGAGGTTATGTGCCTGAGCATAAAAAAGGGGGCCGAAGCCCCCGAATGTCTTGTATTACCAAGACCAGCCTATCCGTGCCTCACCCGACCTGGCCCAGTCTCGTCTCGCCTGCGTCGCGTCGCCGTGTCATGCCTAGCCCCGTCGCGACTCGTCCAGCCAGTACTTGCCTGCCTAGGCTGCTTTTCTGGTCTTCGTGACCCGTCGCGCCTCCCTGAAGACGTATTGTAATTCTTTGATCCTGCTGTACTTCTGCTCAAACCTCTCCAATTCTGCAAGGGCGTCCCGGAGCATTTGCTGATAGAGTTGCGCGTCTGACACTACCTCTTGCGCGAGCCGGTAGCCGCCCCCGTCAGCACGATCCGGCGTCAGTGAGACGAAAGCCCGAACCTCCCGCGGCGTCTGATCGCCGATCTCAACCTTGACGCTACGGATAAGCTCCCGGGCCTGGATTATCCGGTATCGCTCTGCGGCCTCTGAATCATCCCAGCAGAACCAGCTATGTAGAGGTGATTTCCGATCCTTGGCTGCTTCAACCACGGACCGGGGGAGGATGACTCCTCCGTTGCCCTGGGCGATGGCGACCAGCTCCTTTCGGACGGCTTCGTGATTCTCCATACTCACACCTCATCGTCCGCGGCCAGCCGGAAGGTTCCCCAGCCCATGCCTGCGCTGGACTTGCTGTCTGGACGGCCCTCGCCGATACCCACCTGGGCGCCGACCCGGTGGAGCAGGTTGTAAGCATCCTCCAGGGAGAACTGATCGGCGTCGTACCGAACTCGGACATCGGCGGCCCACTGTGTCCACATGGGGCGGGAACGAATGTCAATCACGCCAGTGGCGTTGCGGACATGCAAGTCCACCCGCCGATAGCTATCAGCAATTAGCCGAACCAGCGGCATGCCGTCGGCATCGTAGCCATCAGGCTCGATGAAGATGGAAAGCTTGGCCAGAGTCATCTTGAACCCGACCAGCCGGCAGGCACTGATGCAGGCCGCTCTGAAAGCAGCGGCCGGGATGCCGACCCAACCATCGGTGCTGTAGTGGACGCTGGCGTCACAAAGGGCGTCGAAGTCCTTTGCCTCCCGAGTCTTCTTTGACCGGGCAGTTGCCCCTTCCTTCTGGGCAGCCATGATGGCCGCCTTTTGTGCGAACCGAGCCTGCACCAGCGGCGCGGTGCCGATGATGCGGACGGTCACCGTTTCCATCTTGGGCGGCTTGATTTGAACAATTCGTTGTGCTGCTGTCATGAATTTTTCTCCCATCAGCTGATCAGATTGTTTTCGGCGTAATAGGCCAGGGTTCTGACGGGAGGATAGAAATAGCGATCCTTCCATCGGATGGACTTCACTACAATGCCGACTATCTTGCAGGTGGTGGGGATCCGCCCGTGAAACTGAACGACGCGATCCTGCCCTCTTTGCCGGGTCACCATCCATTGGCGGGGTCTGGGGAACGCGCTCTTGACGCACACTAGGACGTCACCCTCGGTAAATCGATTACCTATCGGCTCGATAACATTGAGGACGAAGAAGGGCGGCCCGCCGAAGAGTTCATTGGTGGTGAGAGGGCGGGGACGGGGCTTTCCGCCCCGAGCACGAACCAGGGAGGGCTGTATCTCCATGAGGCGGTCGGTGCCAGACTTTATGGTTTCGTGGATAGCCATGATTACACCTTGATGACAGAAAGGGGATTGGAAGCAGGGTATGCGTTGACAGGTGCTTGCGAAGCGCAGCCTGCGGCCATGGCTTCACCATAAATCACCCCGTCGGCGTCCTCGGCCAAGTAGGCGATAGCTTCAAGAGCGTTCCCAATGTCGGCAGGGCGGCAGGTGCCAGCCTTCATGGCACAAAGGGTGATGGCGATCAAAGAGCCTATTTGGCCAAAAGAGATCTCAGCCAGATTGTGCATATTTTCGATTGTCTTCTGGAGGTCGGCAGTATCCGCGCACTTCTCGGGGTGGCGAGAGTGGTTCGGTTGAGATATAGTTGATTCGTTCATATCTGACTCCGTGGTTGGGGTTTTTGAACATCGGCCTCGGTCTGTTCGCGCAGATCGGGGCTTTTTACGTTAAGGGAGGTCATACCGGTTCACCCTGGAGCTCTTCAGCGAGGCGGGCAAGACCCTTCGGTGTGACTCGCACTTGCTCTACGGTTTTCTCGGTGCCGTCGTCACGTGACACGGTAGTAACCTTGTGAACCAGAACTTGCTGCTTGATACGGGGCTGGTACGCAATCCAGCTCTTGCCACCGGAGCGACGATAGATCCAGTCGTTGGCCTGGAGCCACAAGGTCAGGTCTTTGGGTCGCATGTCGAGATGCTTGGCGGCGTCCGTAATACACATAGAGCCTTCTGCCTCGGACAGCAGCTTGAATGCGCTGACCTTGGGTGCCTGTTCCTCAACGGCAGCCTCAAGGGCGATGACTCGCTCGGAGTAGCCCAGCAGCAGGTTGCGCATGGCAGCAGGGTCGCGCAGCGCCTCAAGAGGATCAACGGGGCGGGACGCCAACTCAAAGAACGCTTTAACCAGCCGCTTTTTAAACGCTCTCACTACATCGTTGTTGCGCATGTAGGTGAGCAAGAGGGTGGATTGCTGCTCGTTGAGGATGGCGACCTCACGGTTTTGGGTGCCACCGGCAGTCTCAAAGGGTCGCATTTCAAATGCCACCCTTCCGAACTCTTCAAGATCGCTGGTGTTCTGTCGGATTAGCTGGAGTACCGACTTGTGGGGATTGCCCACGCCATCAGCGATAGCCAGCGAGGTGGTGACCGGGAGGCCGGCGGGGTTAATGGCGACGATGCTATTCATGGTTGCGGCCCTCTTTGCGGGTTTTGTGCAGCCGCTCATCAATAGCAAGGTTGATCCAGGCATTGATGCTTCGGCGTTCGCGCTTTGCACAGTATTCAACTTCGGGTCTGACGCCCGGCTCCATTCGGAGGGGGTAGGGTTTTTCTCGAATCTCTTTCATATTGCTTGGGCTCCATATGGCGACTTCATGGTGAAGTCTGGATTCAATATAGTTTGACTTTAAAATGAAGTCAACCTTTTATTTTTGGAGGATTGAATTCACAGTGCTACCATTGCCATCAAGCGCTACCAGCAATGAAGCCAGACGATGACAGCCAGCCCAGAGAAAGAAGAGATACAGAAAACCGCGCTTCGAGTCCCTAGGTCTCTGCACACGAAAATCCATGCGGCTGCTGCGGAGAGCGGGCGCACCATGAACGCCGAAATCGTCCACCGCCTGGAGCAGTCCTTCGCGGAAGGCGAAGGGGGCGTAGATGCAACACAGTTTCTCCGGCTCGCGTTTATGAGCGGGGAGGAGGTGCCAGAAACCTATAAGGCAGCATATAGCGCAATTTTCCGACAGCCTTACGTGGAGACGAGCAACTTGGCGCTGGATTACGTAATTGGACGCTTGAAGAGAGGATTCATGGAGGGAGGGGGCTGAGGAGCCAACTTGAAAAACAAAATGACCCCAAGCATGGAAGAGCGCCACAAAGCCTTTTTTCTATTAGGCGAAGAACTACAGGCTCTGTCGAAACTGTCAGGGGAGAATTCCGGAGCATTTGTTCGTCTCGGAACTAGAGTGGCATTCTCGATGCTAGAGGCTGTTGAGTATTGCCTCAGGCAAGATCTCAAGGGGTTTGTGGCAATCCATAAGATACCAAACCCTAAGTGTCTTAAGGGCGCTGAAGTGATCTTTGAATTCAAAAGGGGGAAGGATGGCTCTTCAAATGAATGGCGATATGACCTGACAACGAGGCTGGAAGGGTGCCGCCACTACTTCAAAGCGCTGATAAGAGAGGGTTACATTCAGCAATCCGCCTATCCAAAGCCTTTGGAGAGCCTCCCCTCAAACCTGTCTCTCGCCACCCGCTTCAGAGATAGCATCACCCACCCCAAGAGCGTTTCATCTATGCAGTTCGGCGACGATGAGGCCAAAGCAGTCAAGGCCTTGCTGGAATGGGCGGCCTCGATGATTACAGTTTTGACATCTCAAACAAGTTACCTGCCAATAACAGGCCTAATCTTTGGCACCTTGATGGGTGACATTGCGGGCGATGGAGGCTGGCCAGACAAACCAATGCCTGAGCGCAGGCCTTCTCAAGACGGCGCGAATGCCCCTCCTAGGCTGCCGAAATGGGTTCCGCCCAAGGGGTAGGAAAGGGGCGCGCGTTTTGCGCTATCCGCCGCTCAGATCGTGATGGCGCCAGGGCGCTCGACAGGTTCACGACAAGGCGGATTCTGACCACAGAACAGATGGTCGCCGGGCGGAAGGTGTGCGGGCAGCCCGGCGACAATCCTCATTCGTAAATACTCCACCCGCTCCCATACGGATTGTTCGGACTATCGGCCTTGTACCGGCTGCCTGCTCCATAGGGGTTGTTGATTGACTCATTGGAATACCGTGACCCATACCGCCCATAGGGGTTGGCCACTGACTCAGAATCGTAGCGGTTGTTGTTGAGGGTCCCGCGGTACTGCCCCTGGCTGTCATACAGCTTTGCGCCACCGTACTGCGGCCTGGCTTCATAGGGCGAGACGGCGTTGGGCGTGTAGGGGTTTACGGTGAGCTGGCCACGGTACCCGTCCGCAAGAACAGGGAAGGCGAAGGTGGCAACTATGATGGCGAGTATGGTTTTCATGGTGTTCTCCTTTGTCAGGCCAAGAGTAGGGCTGATGCCGAGGGCTTGCAAGCGCCACTGGTCGGGCAGGCAGACCGTCTGTCAGTCGCCCTCGGCGATCAGCTCCTCTCGGATGATGTCCACGTCATCGGACGCCTCGATGCCGATCCGGACCTGGCCGCCTTTGACTGCCAATACGGTGACCTTGATATCGTGATCTATGACGATGGTTTCGCCGATCTGGCGGGTGAGGATAAGCATGGCACCTCCTGTGCTGTAGGCTGACGGCGAAGGCATAATTTCCAGCTATTCGCCTGTAACGTCTTGATTCTTATAGGTGATCACTGCTGCATTTTGCCCTGTTCAGCGATCACATAAGGCAGTGTAACATTATGATAAACAACAATAAATAGTCACCGGCAAAGCCGGGCTGCAACTCCGTTTACGCCGGTTCGATTCCGACCCGCGCCTCCAAATTCTTTATATAAATCAGCGTCTTGCGCAGGTTGAAGATTGCTGATTTTCCCATCCAGTTATTTTCCAGTTATTTTCCAGTAATGACCGCGCCCATTTTGGCCCGGTCGCGGATCGACACCAGTGTGTTCTGCGAGCGCTTCGGCGGGGTGATCAGCCGATAGTGCCGCTTCATGGCGTCGGTCTCGTGGAGCCCTTTGTCGTTGTCGCCCTGGGCAACAAACTCGTCCGTCAGCCCCTTTTTGCGCAGATCCATCAGTCTGTACATGCCGGGGAACCCTGCCTCTCGCGCTGCTGCTGACCACCACAAGCTAAAGGTGCGATGCAGCACGGGCTTGAGCCGGCTTCGCTTGTCCATATAAGCGGGGTAGATCAGCAGATTCTCTGGCGGCTTTTCAAATCGGTTGCGCCGCTTGCCCAGCTCCTGATCCCGAAACGCCAACAACCAATCGACAACGGCCCGCATCTCGGCGTTCATGGCAATGATGCCCGCCACCTTGGTCTTGGCTCTGGCCAGGTGGATCTCTCCGTGCTCGCCAGCGTCGAGGTGAATCTGGCCGACACGTAGCGAAAACAAGTCCACCGGCTGCTGGCTCATCATGTAGAACAAGTCGCAAATCATCATGCGCCAGGTGCCGTCCAGCTTGCGCCGATTAAGGTCGTGGGACGCCAGCCGGTCGGTGATGGCGATGTACGCCTCGTCGGGGATTAACACCTCACGCCTGGCCACGGCCAGCTTTTCGATGTCGCGCATGGGGTTTTTTTCAACCAGACCCACGAGCACGGCATGATCAAGCACTCGGCCCAGCACGGCCTTGAGGTGGTTGTAGTGGGTGGGCTTGGTGGCCCAGGGGGAAAGCAGCTTGCGGATGGGTGTGAGCGGTGCGCGGGTGGCGACAGGGAACCTGGCCGCAGGGGAGGTTTCAAGCTGCAGCGCAAGGTTTGCGTAGTCGCGCCGGGTGCGCTCGGACAGGGGCTTGCCTTGGTCTCGCTTGATCTTGACCTTAACCAGCCCGGCTTCCAGCACCTCGGTGCGCCATTGGCGGATAAAATCGCACAGATAGATGTTTGAGCCGCGAGACAGCGGCCGGTTGGACTCCTGCAGGCTCTTTGCCAGCTTGGCGGCAACCAGGTCGCCGTGCTCTTTGTCGCACAGGGCTCTCGCTATCGCCCACCGGACGGCGGCCTGCTTGAGATCCTTTGTCTTGAGAGACTTTTGGCGACCGGTTACAGGGTTTTGGAAATAGTAGGTGCCGTTTGACCATAGGCCAAGCCCTGGGTATTTCGCCAAGTGGCGATTCTCTGCTTTTCGGCTCCGGGGAGTCATCCGCCAGCTGCCTCCAGTGCTATCTT
>Ga0265293_10010321_pt1 | contig 13084 bp, 14 predicted proteins | sample Munlanlewell138R_FD_192505 | JGI IMG/M metagenome (GOLD analysis project Ga0265293, IMG submission 192505) | Leachate microbial communities from a municipal landfill in Southern Ontario, Canada - Leachate well 138R | ecosystem: Engineered > Solid waste > Landfill > Unclassified | place: Canada... | reverse complement strand
TAGTGTGCCAGGTGATGTGCTTACGGAGGATGTGGTGCCTGCACCGGTGGGTCCTTATGGTGAGTCGAAGATTAGGGCGGAGGAGTATATTCTTAAAAAGTTATCGGCTTTACCATGTGATAGTGATAAGAGGGTTTTTATATTGAGGCCTTGCATGATTCATGGTCCGGGTAATAAGGGTAACCTCAACTTACTGTATAATGTGGTGAGCAAGGGTATTCCGTGGCCACTGGGGGCGTATGAGAATTTGCGTTCGTTTTGCTCTATTGATAATATTAGCTTTGTAGTGGAGCAGTTGATTATTAAGAAGGGTATTGAGAGTGGTATTTATCATGTGGCCGATGATGAGCCTATTTCTACCAACGAACTGATCGGCTTGATTAGCGAGTCGGTGGGAAAGAAGGCTCGCATCTGGAAGCTGCCCAAGGGAATGGTGAATACCATGGCCGGCGTGGGAGACACGCTGCACCTGCCCCTAAACCGGCAGCGGCTGCAAAAGCTGACGGAGAACTACGTGGTGAGCAACGAAAAGATTAAACAAGCCCTGGGCATCGCCAACATGCCGGTCTCGGCACGAGAGGGGATGCGGAAGACACTGGAGAGCTTCAAGTAATCGTGGTTTCTTCGGCATTCTTCGTTACCGGCACGCACCGGGTCATACTTTATCCACCGGAAAACATCTTTATCTGCTTATCAGAAGGAAAGGAAGCAGCAACTCATAAGGAAGGAGTACTATATAGTCGGCCCTTAAGAAGAACTCAATCGTCTATATTACTGTAAATTACAGTTCATTTCTGTTGGTTATATCTTCAAATTTTAGATATAAATCTTGCAGAAAATTATGCTGGCAAAACAACAAGATCGATCACAACGCTCATTGTTCTTCTCACTGGAAAGTACATTGAACCATATGCACCCGCTATTCATTTTGGCCAATAAAATAGACTGGGAGATGTTTGAAAGAGAGTTCTCACCCTTGTATTGTCCCGATAACGGACGTCCAGCGAAGCCCATTCGCTTGATGGTGGGGCTATTGATACTGAAACATATTCGTTATCTCTCTGATGAAAGCGTGGTGGAACAATGGAGTGAAAACAATTACTACCAGTATTTATCGCGGGGAACAGGAGTTTGAGCCTCGTATACCCTGTGAAGCGTCGGAGTTGGTTCATTTTCGTCATCGCATCGGGAAAGAGGGCGTCGAGTTGATCTTCAGAGAGAGCATCCGCGTCAATGGTAAAGGCTCGAATGACAAGGACATTTACATCGACACCACTGTCCAGGAGTAGAACGTCACTTACTACAAGGGAATTACAGGGGATGAGATCAACGTGATGCTCACGGCCGCTGGATTCAACTTCAAAAGGATGATAAACAAGTGGAAATTATCTTTTTGGCTCTTTTTGGAAAAGATATTTTTGTTCCTGAACAGGCGACTTGACCAAATCAGGGGCAGTATAATTTTACAAACCAAAGAAAATTGGGCTTTTTAAGGCTCGACTAAATAATTGAAATCCAGGGGAAATCATAGTATTTAAAGATTTATTCAACAATATGTATAATTCAGATTAAATTAATTAACTTTGTGATTCAGCTCATTAGACAACTATGAACATAGAATTCAACACACATAATGGAGAAACCATAGTTCTGAATATTCAGAAAGAAGAAAGTACTCCTAATGAATATAATTTAATAGATAGTGATAATACCGTTTGGATGCAACTATTATTATCAGATCGATCATTAGTTATTAAATCCAAATCTGATTTGATAATAGATGACAAAGGTGCCATTGACTCCAAACTCGATGCGTTATGGAACGAGATTGTGGAAGTCGAAAAGTCTGGTACCGATGGATTTAGTGAGAATAGTGATATAGAATTGAACCCTTATGATCCTGATAAAATAAAAGTTCGGACGGATAAAATACCTATCACTCTATTAAGTACAATGATTGACAATGGAGATATTGATTTAAATCCTGATTTTCAGAGAAATCTGGTTTGGAATAATTTTCAAAAATCGAGGTTGATAGAGTCTATCTTACTGAGAATTCCATTGCCAATGTTCTACTTTGCAGAAGATTTTGAAGGTAAGTTATCTGTCGTGGATGGATTACAGCGAATTTCCACTATTAAAGAGTTTATGGATAATAAACTACTTTTAAGGGATCTACAATATTTAAATGAATCTTGTAATGGTCGATATTTTAAAGACGAAGGAAAAAAGAAAGGATTAGATACTAAATACTCAAGATGGTTCAACTTGACGACAATATCTGCCAATATCATTGATCCCACTTCGCCTTATAAAGTTAAGTATGATATTTTTAGAAGAATCAATACCGGTGGCAGGCCTTTAAATAATCAGGAAATAAGAAACTGTCTTACAGGGCAAGGGCTCCGGGATATCCTAAAAGAAATGGTGTCTCTAGAAGAATTTAGATCAGCGACAGACAATAGTATAAAGAGCACACGTATGGATGATCAGGAAATAGTCCTTAGATTTTTGGTTTTTTATAAAATGTATGAAAAAAATGGTAATATAGATTCATACAATGGATATATGGATGCTACGTTGGATGAATTTACTGAGAATAATATAAAAACAGCAAAGCAGGAATTAAAGGAGTACGTGACACTTTTTTCAAATGCAATGCAGAATGCTGAATATCTTATCGGGAGAAGACATGCTTTTCGTAAAATACTTCTTAAAGATATTCAACCTGACTCATATAAGCAGTTAATAAATAAAGCTCTGTTTGTTTGTGCATCTATTTTACTTACTCAATACAACATCGAACGTGTTCGAGAACTTAATGAAGAGCAATCTCTGATGCAACCTATCGCAGAAAAAATAGAAAATGACAATGAACTTTGGTCTTATTTGTCTTTTGGTACAAATGGACGAGCAAACCTGACATATACTTTTAGAGTATTGAACGAGTTATTCAAACAAAAGATTAAATATTAGAATATGCTACATTTAAATATTGAAAACTTTAAATGCTTTTACAATGTAACTATACCTATTAATTGTTTGACTGTTTTTGCCGGGGGAAATGGTAATGGGAAAAGTACTGCAATCCAATCGATTTTACTACTTCGACGAACGATTGAACATTGTTCCAAATGGAACGATGAGCATTATCAATGTGAAAAAATTAATAATCTTAATATTGAACTGAATGGAGTATATTGTTTAGGTTTAGGTAATAGTGAGAATATCTTACCTGTTAACTATGTAGAGTCTAAAATCGAACTGGGACTAAAAGGAAACGATAATTTTTTTAGAATAAGATATAATACGAATGATGGCAATGAGTTGTATATAACCCCTGATGAAATATTGGATAGAAGCCTTGATTTCCCTGAGAACCCCCTTCTTTTTCAAGAGTTCTACTATCTGAATGCAGAAAGGATAGGTCCCAGAATAGCTCAAAATATGAAATTCTATGATTATGCTAATGTTGGATTTCAAGGCGAATTTACAGCTCAGATAATTTCGGATATAGATTCTGATTATACTTTTAAGATTGATGAAAATCGGATTCTTCATGATACAAAATATCTCAAAGGAAGTAGATTCCAACATCATATTAATGCTTGGCTCTCCTACATTATAGATGGTGTTACTATAATACCTCACAGGGATGATAATACACATACCTCAAGAATTGAGATAGAAAACTCTTTTTCAAAAGGGAAACCTACATTTCCGACCAATACTGGTTTTGGAATTAGCTATTCCTTACCGATTATAGTTTCTTGTTTAATAGCCAAAAAAAATAGAATTCTGATTATTGAGAATCCAGAAGCTCATCTGCATCCTTCCGCCCAGTCTAAAATGGGATTTTTCTTAGGAGCTATGGCAAGCGCTGGGGTGAGAATTATTGTGGAAACACATAGTGATCATATTATAAATGGAATTCAGATTGCTGTAGCAAAAAAAGTAATCGGGCACAATAGGGTTACTATAAATTATTTTTATAGGGAAGAGAAAACTCCTGACGAATTCGCAGAAGATAAAGTATTAGGGATAAAACAAGAACCTACAGTAAAAGCCATTGAAATGAATGGAAAAGGAGAGTTGTCTGAATGGCCAAAAGGTTTTTTTGATCAATCACAGGTTGATTATATTGACTTAATAAATATCAGAAAAAGATTATGAGTCACTTTTTTATTCACAACATCTCGTTAATCTGTGGAAGCTATGAAAACTTTAAGATTGGTGTTGAAAAGTTGGTGGAAATTCAGCAAAAGGAAAATCATGCATTTTATAAGCATTCGTCTTGTTATGAAATAGACTACTTTTTAAATGGAGTATTTCCTAATCTTAATCTACCCCAAGAAAAAATGATTCTAGATTACTTTGAGAAACTAACTACTTGTGATACAAAAATAGAGTGTGAGGTTTCTGCAATGAAGTATTGTAATAGTGAAATGAATGGTTTTCTTGGGATCAATTTTGAAGAAATTGATATTGCCTTTCATAAAAAAATAACAAATCAAGAATGTTATGAAAATTGGATTCAATATTATCAATCTGGTTTTGAAAAAATCGTCAGTAGATTTCCTAATGTCCGATACACCAATAAATTTCAAAAAACATTTAATGAGCTAAGTAATGAGGTTCAAAACTCTATCGTAAGAAAACTCAATGATGCGATCGCTCAAAACTGTATAAATCAACCGAACGGAATTCTTGTGAAGGAAGTTTCTCTTTCGGGTAGATGTAAGGTGCTGGAAATAAGGGTTTACTCGCCTGTAGCATTGCGAGTGTATTTCAATTTTGAAAATGACATTGTTTCTTTTGCGAGCATTGAGCAAAAATCAAATCCGGATCAAAACGAGGATATTAGAAATGCAGAGAGACTATTAATGTATCTCAGGTCTAGGTGATTTTCGATGTGTTTGTAGAGTATTGATATGCAGTCGTCTTGTATGTGATAGAATAAGAAACAAAAAATGGGAACAATACTTATCACCAGAATCAACGGTTTCGTCGGTTCCAACTTCACTAATAATTGGAAAGATAGCTTCACGCTTTACGGTTTGGCAAGAATCTGAGCGAAGCGAAATCGTACTTCGATATCAACACGGGACTTACGCAACGGATCTTCGACTACTTTCTGCAATCGGATACGAAGACCTTCGTCTTCTTTAGTTCGGTGAAAGCGGCAGCTGATAGCGTACCGAGGGATGTGCTCACGGAGGAGGTGATCCCCCGCCCGATTGGCCCGTACGGGGAGTCGAAAATAAAGGCGGAGGAGTACCTGCTAAGCAAAAGGGATTCGGCCGACAGCCTCGGGAGAAGGGTGTTTATCCTGAGGCCATGCATGATCCACGGCCCGGGCAACAAAGGCTTATCTATAAATACAAGAATCAAAAAAAAGACGATTCTTGGATTGCCTATACCGCTGAACAAACATGTTTAAAGGCGGCTATTGAAGTTGCCGCTCTGTCGAGAAATAAAGTGGGAGAGTGAGTTGTTGAACCACATTGAATCGTGCAGAGTATATGGGGTTGGAGAGTTGGCCTGTTACGATGCAGCTCTTCGCATTGGCGGCAATCTAAATATTTTTCCTGAGAAGATTTACCTTCATGCAGGCACTAGAACGGGTGCACGAGAGCTTTTAAAGCAAAGGGTTAATGGGCGGTTTATTTACAAAGAAGATTTACCCGAACCATTTAGATAATTGTGCACTCAGCTGTGCTGAACTAGAGGATTTTTTGTGCATTTATAAGCATGATCTTAATAAGAAGGGTACTGATAGGCAAAATTCGAGTTGCGATAGCAACAAGGGGTGGAGGTGCCTGTAAGACTGCATGTTATTTATTTAAAATCAACCATTCATCGACATGAGAATATTAATTACCGGTATAAACGGTTTCGTGGGGACGAACTTCACGAACGCGTGGAAGGGGGATCACTCGCTCTTCGGGCTGGATATTCATCAGCCGGACAAGGAGGGGGTGGAACGGACGTTCGGATGGGAGGAGATGGGAAAGATCCCCCCGGTGGACGCGATAATTCACCTGGCGGGGAAGGCGCACGACACGAACAACAGGAGCGAGGCGAAGAGCTATTTTGATATCAACACGGGGTTGACGCGACGGGTGTTCGACTTTTTCTTGCAGGGCGACGCGAAGACGTTCGTCTTCTTTAGCTCGGTGAAGGCGGCGGCGGACAGCGTGCCGGGGGAGGTGCTGACGGAGGATATTGAACCGAACCCGAGGGGGCCGTACGGGGAGTCGAAGATCAGGGCGGAGGAGTACCTGCTTAGCAAGAGGGCTTCGGCCGAGAGCCTGGGGAAGAGGGTGTTTATCCTGAGGCCGTGCATGATTCACGGGCCGGGCAACAAGGGGAACCTGAACTTGCTGTATAGCGTGGTGAGCAAGGGGATTCCATGGCCATTAGGGGTGTTCGATAACAGGCGGTCGTTCTGCTCAATCGATAACATCTCGTACGTGGTGGAGCGGCTGCTGGTGAAGGAGGACGCGAAGAGCGGGATTTACCACGTGGGGGACGACGAGCCGATTTCGACCAACGAGCTGATCGCCTTGATTAGCGAGTCGGTGGGTAAGAAGGCGCGCATCTGGAAGTTGCCGAAAGGGTGGATGAATGCCGCCGCGGGGTTGGGCGATGTGCTGCACTTGCCACTGAACCGGCAGCGGCTGCAGAAGCTGACGGAGAATTACGTGGTGAGTAACGATAAGGTGAAGCAAGCACTGGGCATCTCTTCCCTACCCGTCTCCGCTCGCGATGGCATGCGCAGGACTCTGGAGAGTTTCAGGTGAGACACCACGGATGCACTCCCGTGAAACCATTATAGAGATACTATAAGAACTATTCGTAAGAATAAAAGTTAATCAATTCATTTGTTTCGCTTGTTTCGAATATTTCGTTTATATTTGTGGTGAAAACAACAATAATCAATATGACAACAACAAATGAAATAAAGAAACCAAGTAAAGAGGAAAGAAGATTAGCCCTGAAGTCTTACTCTTCCTTAATTTCGGCTATTGATCAATTAAAGACGGACCAGGTAGAAATAGAGATTGAGGAAACGAGCGAGAAAATTAAGCTCCCGGTAAAAGCATTAAACTTTTTAAGCGAAATACTGAAAGCCATGAGCCAAGGCAAACCTATCTCCATTGTACCTTTAGCCACTGAAGTTACCACGCAAAGTGCAGCTGAGATCCTGGGCTGTTCAAGGCCTCACTTGGTGAAGTTACTGGAGGAAGGAAAGATTGAATACACGAAGGTAGGGAAGCATCGTCGTATCAAGTACGAGGATGTTATTAACTACAAGCGAAAAATGAAGGAGGAACAAAAGAAGCACCTCATTGAGATGATGCACGCGGACGAAGATTTAGGGCTTTATGATTCATAGTGTAAGATTCACGGTGGTTCAATTCGTACCGGTGCGATTTTGTTACCGTGATTGATAGTTTAACGCTAAAGGTGGAAGGACTTTTACGCTATTTCTGCGAGAAAATCGGGATCGCGACCTTTAAAACAAGACAGAAAGGCTCCCAAAAGTTGGTTATGGAAAAGCTTTTGGATGATTTGTTGGCTGACATCGCCCACCAACCCTCTTTAAGACCTGAACAGAAAACCTATTTTGATGAAGAGGACCGAATCCTGATAAAATATGTTTTAGCTGAAAAAGTGGGATTGAACCTGCGAAACGAAGTTGCTCACGGGTTGATGGATATTTTTGAATACACGTTTGAACGCATTGTGATTCTTTTCTGCATTATTATCAAGCTAAGCAAGTACAAATTTATTGAAGCGAAAGGAGGTACCGATGAAAGTAGTAGTTAATGAACCACAAGCCGAATACAAGGTTTCGGGATGGAGGACACATTACCCGGATTATTCAAATTCTATTGCCAATTATTCCATAAATGCCATCAATAACGGAATTGTAATCTTTGGCCCAATAAGCGGTCTAAAACAGATACGATTTCCTAAAAAATCAAAATGGCGCGACAGGTTGTCTAAAATCATGTCGATCCCCTTGGACCGGAATAATGAATATTTTTCTTCTGTTGACGCATCGGTGGTTTCCAACGTGAGAGATTTTTTAAACCAGATTGATGAAGATTTATTGGAATATTTAGATATGGAAGATATCCTACCTACTCCATACGGTACTATCACACTGGATTTCGAGAAAAATAACGACACGATATCTATTGAAATAGGGGAATCTAAGATTGCCTTTTTTACTGATTTCGAGAATAAAGAAAATATAAAACTGGACGGGGTTAATTATCGCAACAACATGATTCCTCCAGAATTAAGAAAAGCATTCTCCTGTTTATAAATTGAAATGAGACGTAAGATTGAACCTGAAATAAAACCAGATGAGATTTTAATACGTTGCCTGCTTCATCCATATTGGGTAAAAAAAGGGAAGATGATTCGGAATGCATTGCTGCCCCCGCATGGGCATAGTGATGTATCGCTTCTGAGACTACGATACACAAATCTCGATTTTTGCAAACGACACGCGAAATCAATCAATATCCCGGACGCGAGGTACTGGGGACTTGGAGCGATTCTATCTAAACATATCAATCTACTGAATAAGAAGAAAGAAGAGATCGGTATTACCGCCAAACTTGTTGCCACACCTCTGAACGAATCGCTCAACATCATTAACAATATAGAAGTTACACGGACACCCCGGGTTTACCCATGCATGCCGATCTGGTATACGACGAACCAATGGTAAAAGGAGAACCCGCGACCTCTCATAGACAGTATGCACGAGAGTTATTAAAGGTTGCCAAATTCAAAGAAGATATCATGCCCGATACGGATAAATGGCAGGAAGAAGAATTCAATTTTGACGCGTGATAGCCTGTGAAACTCACCTCTCAAAAATGCGCGGATTATTTCGGTGATACTCGAAATTGAGTTACATTTGTGCGTTTAGATTATCAATTTATTTCGCAATCTATCATCAAAGGAATGATCTATCTACTTATTATCGCCATACTTTTTTCCTCGGAACTGCTGTATTTCCGTATCGCGGACAGATTCAACATCATCGATAAACCGAACGAGAGGAGCTCGCATACCCGTATCACGCTTCGGGGCGGGGGGATTATTTACTGGGTGGCCGCCCTACTCTACCTGCTGTTTAATCCTTCGGAAACGGCCGGGTGGTTCCTGGCAGGGATCACCCTGATGGCGGGCGTGAGCTTCTGGGACGACGTGAAGGGGCTGGGGCAAAAGGTGCGGCTGCTATTCCACCTGCTGGCCATGACCTGCGCTTTTTACCTGGCGAACGTGTTCGGGATGTTCCCGTGGTGGGCTATCGCGATCGGGTACATCGTCTTTATAGGGATCGTGAACGCGTATAACTTCATGGATGGAATTAACGGGATCACGGGGTTGTACACGATCGCGGTATTGCTGCCGCTGATGTACGTGAACAGCCGGGTACAGACGTTTATCGACTTGGATCTGCTTGTCTTCCCGCTCCTGGCATCGGTGGTGTTCCTGTTCTTCAACTTCCGGAAGCGGGCGAAGTGCTTCGCGGGAGACGTGGGGAGCGTGAGCATCGCTTTCTGGATCGTGACGCTCTTGCTTCTGCTGATTATCCAAACGAGCGACCTGATATGGATCGGCTTCCTGCTGGTCTACGGGGTGGATGCGGTGTGCACCATCCTGCATCGAATCTACTTGGGACAAAATATCATGGAGGCACACCGGTTGCACTTTTACCAGATACTGGCTAACGAAAGAGGCATGCAGCACCGGCTGGTGTCAACTATCTACTTCGTGGTGCAACTGGCATGCTCTGCCTTAATCATCGCCTTCTACCCGACCCTCGGCTGGGGAATCTTCGCGCTACTGGCCGTAATACTGGTCGCCATCTATGGCTTTAAATTCAAACTCATGAAATAAGTGAAGGCAAAGTAAATTTCTCACGAATAGAATAATAACAATGCTGATAAACGAAGAGTTACTGGACGAAGTGACGGCGAAAGCCAAAGCGAGCGAACGCCTCCGGATGAATCACAACCTGCACGATAGACTGGAAGCAAAAGCCCAGCGCCTGCTGAACGCGTTGGAACCAGGCACCATCTTGCCCATCCACCGGCACCGCCATACCGCCGAAACGTATATTGTGCTCCGGGGAAGCATTCGCGTGTTGTTTTACAACCAAGAGAAGCAGTTGATCTCGGAGTTCCTGCTTGATCCCCGCCGGAACGAACATGGCCTCCATATCCCGGCCGGACAATGGCACACGCTGGAAGTGCTGGAATCGGGCACCGTGATCTTCGAAGTGAAAGATGGCCCCTACACCCCGCTTAGCGAAGAGGATATTATGATGATGGATTAATTACAGAGGAGAAAGGACGAGCGAGGGGATTGTCATGGCAGCCCTGCCGTGAGAGCCCACCCTCTACAATAAATTAAAAGTCGGCTTTATGGGAAACGAGCATACAATTACTTACAGCCCTCTTATCGATGGCCGTGATTTTTTTATAAAGGATAAATGGGGAGAGGAGCTGCATTTTAGAATTATGTCTTTTATGGTACCTTCCGGCCTGCTCTCTACCGCTATAGAGGTAATTGACGACCCTGAGAGGAAAGCACCCAGGGAGTACGAGGTACTATCTGCTTATGACGCGGATGTGGAAGAAGCCGAGCTTAGGTTGAAAGGAAAAATTAAAAAGGGCATCAATACACGATATCTTACCCGTGAATATGGGGGGTTATCTATCAAGAAAGATAAACTGGCGGGCAGATTCCTGGGCGATTGCTTTGAAATCGACGGGTTAAAATTGACACCGGAAGAGTTTATCCAAACCTTTAGTTCATGCGAGGGCTTTAAATTCACCATGAAATTCATGGATTCGACGGATTAGACAAGAATATTCCCAATGTTAAGCAAGAATTACGCCTCTACCCTATTCATTCAAAACAGCTAATGAAATTATTTGGTGAAAGTTCCTGAAATGGAGTTACATTTGTAAAGAACGATTGAGGAAGTAAAATTGCAAGCGCGAACCATGGCCATATATCAAAAAAATAGAAAACTGGAGTTGCTAACTGTTCGGCATGGTTACCACGGATAGCTACTGGGATAAAGAGAAGATGGAATCGGTTTTATCTATTAATCCTACTTCGCTCTTCGATAGAATGATTTTTATTGATAAGGAAGTCGACGTGATGAGGGTGGAGAGCAGAGAGGGGTTAAAAATATTTCAACTGAAGATCGCGTTGAGAGGGGTCGAGCCTCCAATATGGAGAAGGATACAGGTTCCCTCTTCCCTGCTAGTAGGCAATTTGCTTTCGAGTGGTCATCAACGCGAACGTGTGAAAAGTGATTGCCGACACCATATGAGGCATGTCAAGCCCGGGTAATATTCCTTTCGTGACGAAATATTTACACATAACATTTTAAATATGAAAACTTTATCGAACTTGAAAAGCATTCTTTACTTGTCGTTCTTACTGGCATTTACAGGAGCAATAGGTGCTTGCACGGACACGGGAAAGACGGAGGAACTGGAGGAGTTGGAGGATCTTCAACCCAAGGGTATCGTGGCTGTAACAAGAAACGTCTCACTTTCACCTGAATCGGTTGAGGCGCTGCTGTTTCGCGTGACTCCTTCAAACGCGCGATTTAATCTCGAGGTGGATAGCAAGGAAAGTGCTATTCAACTGGACGTGAGGGAATCGTCTCACGTGGATGTAGGGGCAGGCGTGACCTCACCCAAGCACTACAGGTTGAAGAGTATTGAGCCCTCTTCGGATGGAAATGGAGGGGTTACCGAAGGCCTATATACTGCCTATATAGAGGATTTGGGGACGCTTGAAGCGTACAGCGATAAAGTCGCGCTGGTGATCACGGCACAGGATGACAGGGGGGGAGAGGTGCGGTTTTCATCTGAATTGATCGAGATCGCGGCCACGGGGATCGAGTCCAAAGGGAAGCTTCCAACCATGTACTTGACCACTCCGGAGGATCCGGAAGCTCCGGAGGGGAGGAAGGAGATCAATAGCAAGGAAGTGTGGGTAGAGAATTGCGAGATCCGAATCGTGAAGGGGGACGGGAGCGAGGATCTTAACGTGTCGAAAGCATCGCTACGGGGACGGGGTAATAGTACCTGGGGGTATCCGAAGAAACCGTTCGCCATAAAACTGGATAAGAAAGAGGAGGTGCTGGACATGCCAAGGCATAAGCGCTGGGTGTTGCTGGCTAACTGGATGGATCGCACGTTGATGCGGAATAGCGTGGCTTTCGAAATCGCGCGGAAAACGAGCTTGGCGTGGACCCCGAGGGGGGAATTTGTCGAGGTGGTGCTGAATGGCAAACACTTGGGAAATTATTACCTGTGCGAGCATATTAAAGTGGATGAGAACCGGGTGAACATCGTAGAGCTGGATGAATCGGATACCGAAGAGCCGACGATCACGGGGGGGTACCTGGTGGAAATGGATACCTATTACGACGAGATTAACAAGTTTAAAACAAGTATCAGGCAGATGCCGGTAAATATCAAGGAGCCAGATGAGGATGTGCTTAATAGCACGCAGATGGCGTATATAGAGGGGTACTTTAACAGGATAGAGACGCTTCTTTATGATGATAATCCACCAGAGGGGGAGTCGTACACGGATTACTTGGATGTCGCGAGTTTTATAGACTGGTGGCTGGTACACGAGCTGACATTAAACGGGGAACCGAATCACCCGAAAAGCAGTTTCATGCATAAGGATCGAGAAGGAAAGCTTTTCGCGGGGCCGGTCTGGGACTTCGACTGGGGTACTTTCAGGCCTGGGTCGAATGACTTACTAACTAAGAACTCTATCTGGTTTGACAAACTGTTCCAAGACGCAGATTTCGTGGCTGAAGTAAAGAGTCGCTGGAATCTGTTGAAGCCTGAGTTTGAAACTGTGATCGATTATATTAATGAAGAGGCCAGCTACATCCGTGAATCGGCGGAGGTGAACAGCGAGATGTGGCCCATCACCATTCACGTGAACGGGGATGAGACGATGAGTTTCGACCAAGCGGTGAATCGCCTGCGGACAGTGTACAGGGATC
>Ga0265293_10010320_pt1 | contig 13084 bp, 8 predicted proteins | sample Munlanlewell138R_FD_192505 | JGI IMG/M metagenome (GOLD analysis project Ga0265293, IMG submission 192505) | Leachate microbial communities from a municipal landfill in Southern Ontario, Canada - Leachate well 138R | ecosystem: Engineered > Solid waste > Landfill > Unclassified | place: Canada... | reverse complement strand
TCAGCGCGGGGTATTTGCCCAGCGTCAGCTTCTCGTACTTGCCATTCAGGCGGTAGCGGTAACGCCAGACGATGCCCCCGGTCGGGAACACTTCCACATGAAGCCCTCGGTCGTCGGTGACCGTGTAGGTCTTGTCTCTGGGCTTGAGCGCCTTTAATGCGTTGTCGGTCAGTGCCATTTCATCCTCCGTATGTCCAAGTAGAGGGAAGAAAGCAATAAACCCGCTACTTGGAACTAAACTTGGACATAAAAGTAAGTGGCTTTGACTGTATCACCGAATCACTCAGTAGACAAAAACCCCTTTATTTATGCGGCTTACAGGCACATCAGCAGACTTCAGTGGATGTCCTTAGACCCCACATCACTTCCCAATACAAAACCGCGAAAAAATCACCCCCAGCAAATCATCGGACGTAAACTCCCCGGTGATCGAGGTCAGCGCCACGTGCGCCAACCGCAGTTCTTCCGCGAACAGATCCAGCACCCGGTCATTCTGCGCCGCATGTTCCGCGGCCAGCGCCAGATGCTCATGCGCTTGGTTCAAGGCCTGCAAATGCCGTTCGCGCGCCAGATACGGCGATTCTTCCGAAGGATTCCAGCCCGCAATATCCAGCAGCGCTTGCTTCAGCCGCTCCAGCCCTTCCCCGCGCTTGGCTGAGATGGGCAGGATCTGTTGGCCCGCTTCCGCTTCAATAACCGGCACGCCATCAAGCAGGTCCATCTTGTTCAGTACCGCAATGACCGGGGTCCTGGCGGGCATTTTCTGCCGGATCTGCGCATCCAGTTCGGGGGTGGGTTCGCGGGCATCCATCAAGTGCAAAATGACGTCGGCCTTGCCGATGGCTTCCCAGCTGCGTTCGATGCCGATCCGCTCCACCGCGTCCGTGGTGTCGCGCAGGCCGGCGGTATCAATGATGTGCAGCGGCACGCCATCCAGGGCAATTTGCTGGACGACGCGGTCGCGGGTAGTGCCGGCAATGTCCGTGACGATGGCGGCTTCAAAACCGGCCAGCGCGTTCAGCAGGCTGGATTTACCCACATTCGGCTGGCCCGCCAGCACGACGTGCAGGCCTTCGCGCAGGATGGCGCCTTGTTTGGCGTTGCGCATGAGGTGGTCGAGGTCGGCGCGGATGCCGTCGAGCATCGGGCCGGCCTGGTATTTTTCGAGGAAATCAATTTCCTCTTCGGGGAAGTCGAGCGTGGCTTCGACCAGCATCCGCAGGTGGATGATACGGTCGGCCAGTTCATTGACGGCTTGCGAAAACGCGCCCGTCATCGAGGCGGCGGCGCTGCGGGCGGCGGCTTCGGAGGAGGCGTCGATCAGGTCGGCCACGGCTTCAGCCTGGGCCAGGTCGAGGCGGTCGTTGAGGAAGGCGCGGCGGGTGAATTCGCCGGGCTCGGCCAACCGGAGGCCGGTGCTTTTTCCGGCTTCCAGGCAACGCGCGAGCAACCGTCGCAAGACGACAGGGCCGCCGTGGCCTTGCAGTTCCAGCACGTGTTCGCCAGTGTAGGAGTGCGGCGCGGGGAAGGAGAGCGCAATACCCTGGTCGATCAGCGTGCCATCAGCGTCGAGAAATGGCAGGTAGTGGGCGTGCCGCGCCCGCAAGGTCCGGCCGACCAGTGCCTGCGCTAGGGCGTCGAGCGGCTTGGGGGCGGAGATTCTCACAACGCCGATGCCGCCCCGGCCGGGAGCGGTGGCGATGGCGACAATCGGGTCTGCGTTCAGGTTCATGATCGGATCATTGCAAAAGAAAACGGGTCGCGCAAATGCCAGAAAGCCGCCCGGCTCGAACGGCTCCAGGCGGCTTTCCGAACGGCCTGCGAGCCGTAAGACGGTCTGGGATCAGGCCGGCTTGGGAAGGCTACGCATGACGAACCATTGCTGGGCGATGGACAGAATGTTGTTGACCACCCAGTACAGCACCAGGCCGGCCGGGAAGAAGAACATCATTCCACCGAAGACCAGCGGCATGATCATCATGACCTTGGCCTGCATGGGATCGGGCGGCGTCGGGTTCAGCTTGATCTGCAGGAACATCGTGGCCATCATCAAGGCGGGCAGGATGAAGAAGGGATCCGTGGAAGACAGATCCTGGACCCACAGAATCCACGGCGCATTGCGCATTTCAACGCTGGCCAGCAGTACCCAGTACAAGGCGATGAAGACCGGAATCTGCACGATCATCGGCAAACATCCGCCCAAGGGGTTGATCTTCTCGTTGCGGTAGAGCTCCATCATTGCGACGTTCATTTTCTGGCGATCATCGCCGTACTTTTCACGGATCGCGGTCATGCGCGGCGTCACCGTTTTCATCTTCGCCATTGAGCGGTAACCGGCCGCTGAAAGCGGGAAGAACACCAGCTTGATCAATACCGTCAGCGCAACAATGGTCCAGCCCCAGTTCTGCAGCCATTGGTGCAGCCAGGTCATCAGGATGAACAGCGGCTTGGCGATGATGGTCAGCCAGCCGTAATCCACCACCAGATCCAGCCCTTCGGCGACTTCGGCCATGCTGTTCTGATCCTGCGGGCCGATCCACAACTTGGCTTCAACGGTGTTGCCGGTGCCCGGCTCCAGTGCGCTGACGGCTTGAATGGCGCGGGCGGCGTACAGATTATTGCCGACTTTCAGCATTTCGTAGTTGCGGGTGACGCCCTGCGGGGGGACCCAGGCCACGGCAAAGTAGTGCTGGATCATGCCCAACCAGCCGTCATTGGCTTGTTTTTCGTAGGTGGCCCGGCCTTTTTCAATATTGGAGAAGGTGATCTTCTGGAACTTCTGGGCGTCGGTGTAGATGGCCGGGCCTGTGAAGGTGCTGTAGAAGGTGTTTTCTCCGGGCGGCGGGTTGCCGTCGCGGGTCAGCTGGTAATACAGCGCCGGGTTCAGCACCGTGTCACTGACGTTCAACAGGTTGTGGTTGACGTGAATGACGTAGCTGTTGGGGTAGAAGGTAAAGACCTTGGTCAGCTTCAGGCCACCGCTTTCCGCCTCGAACATGACCTGCAGCGAGTCGCCGGTCAGCGTGCGCTCACTTGAGGTCAGCGTGAACGGTGTGCGGTGGGTCGGGAAGCTGGAACCGGCAGGCGCGCCGACCACGCCGGTCTGGGCCAGGTAGGTACGGTTGGCGGACTCGTCAAGCAGGACCGTGGGTTGGGAACGGTCTGCCGAATCAGGGTGTTCGAGCAGCTCCGCCTTGATGATCTGGGCGCCGACCGTATCAAAGGTCAGGCGCAGCAAGTCGGTCGTGACGACAACGTGTTCCGATTGCTGCGCAGCTTGAACCGCCGTTTCCTGCTCACTGGGGATGGTGCTGCTGGCCGAAGCCTGCGGCGCGGCGGTCGGAACGTCTACGGGACGCTCAGAAGGTGAGTCCTTACTCTCAATAGAAGCAGTGCTGCTGCCTCCGAACAAGGAGGGGTTTCCGTTGTGCTTCTGCCATCCGTCCCACAGGAACAGGAGGGAGAGTGCGAAGATCATCCAGAGGATGGTGCGTTGCATGTCCATGAATGGATTTTCCAGTCGTCGCGGCAAAGTCCGCTAGTTTAGCTGTCTTGTGCGCTGGCGCACAGGCATGGGGAAAACCTAGCCATTGCGTTTTCCCTTTTTGGGTTCCGGTACCGGATCGTGCCCCCCTTGTGCATAAGGGTGACAGCGGCAAATCCGCTTGATCCCAAGATAGGCGCCTGCCACGGGCCCATGACTTTCGATGGCCTGCATAGTGTAGACCGAACAGCTGGGGGTAAAGCGGCAGGACTGCCCGATCCAGGGGCTCAAGAAGAAACGATAAGCGCGGATGGGCCCGATCAGCACGCGTCGGCCGAAGGTGGATCCGGTGGGAGGCTTAGCGTTCGGCGCGGTCACGGCTGGAACTCGAAGATGGGGCGCTCAGGGATTTGCGCGCCTTGCCCCAATGCGCATCCGCTTCTGTGCGGACCATACGCTTGATGGCCGTCAGTGAACCCGCGGGCACCTTGCCATGAAGGCGAATGACGTAATCAGCGGGGGGGAGCGTTTCGCGTTGGAGGCGAAAGGATTCGCGCAAAACCCGTTTGATTGCGCTTCGGGTCACGGAGAGCGGTGCAAAGCGCTTGCCGATGACGAGGCCAAGGCGAGCCTGGGGAGACGATGCGGCGCTCAAAGAAAAAAGCGCCCCCCTTGCCAGGCGGCGCCCCTTCAGCGCAGGGGCAAACTCAGCCGGACTGCGCAATCGCGCGGTGCCGGGAAACGACGCGCGCGCGTTCAACAACGTGATTGCCGGGCTCTGGCGGAAACCTGGTTCCGCGAGCCCAGATCCGTGTTAGATGGCCAGGCGCTTGCGGCCCTTGGCGCGGCGCGCATTGATGATGGCGCGGCCACCACGGGTTTTCATGCGAACGCGAAAGCCGTGGGTGCGCTTGCGGCGAGTGACGGAAGGTTGGTAGGTACGTTTCATGACGATTCCGGTAGGTAAATGTCCGCCCCGGAAATTTTGCGCAAACGCAACCTGCCAACATTTCTGCAAAAACACCGCAACGGTATGAACAAAGCCATACACAAAGGGCGCTGCCAGAAATGTAGCAACCTGCTGCTATTTGCCAACCCAGGGTCTTAAGGCGTCCGAAAATTCGGAAAGCCCACGATCTTGTCAAATTTCTTCTACATTGTCAATCATTTAGCGGATAAAGCAACCGTACTGAAACAAAGGGGCTGTGGATAACTCGGCGCGGGCGGAGTAGAATGCAGTGTTTTGTATCGGTGTCGTGACGGTTGCCACTTTTCTGCGCCCACTACCGGTCTTGTGCTTAGCGAGATTCATGGAAGACTTTTGGCAAACCTGCTCCGCGCGTCTGGAGCAGGAACTCAATCCTCAACAATTCGGTGCCTGGATCCGCCCTTTAGTGCCCATCGGCTTTGATGAGGCGCAGGGCGTACTGCGTCTGGCCGCACCCAATCGTTTCAAGATGGATTGGGTGCGCAGCAATTTTTCAGGCAGGATTGAATCCATTGCCTGCGATTGGTACCAGCGCAACATCACGGTCAAGATCGAACTGGACACGCCCGGCCGAAGCGCCGCCGCGATGGCGCCGGCGCAGGCAAGCCGCAGCTCGGCGCCCGCGCCGGTCAAGCGCGTTGCCCCGCCGCTGACCGGCGGCACGATTCCGTTGCCGCTCGGCGCCATGCAGCATGCCGCCCAGGCCGCTGCGGAGCGCGAGGCCGAGCCGCTTCAGCCCAAGCCGGTCCGGCGGCCCGCCGTCAAGTCGGACCTCAATGAAGCCACCGGCATCTATGAAAGCTCCCGGCTCAATGCCCAGCTGACCTTTGACAATTTCGTCACCGGCAAGGCAAACCAGTTGGCGCGCGCCGCCGCCATCCAGGTGGCCGAGAACCCGGGCACCTCCTACAACCCGCTGTTCCTGTATGGAGGCGTGGGCCTGGGCAAGACCCACTTGATCCATGCCATCGGCAACGCCATGGTGGCGGAGAACCCGGCGGTCCGCGTCCGCTACATCCACGCGGAACAGTTCGTCACTGACGTGGTGAAGTCCTATCAGCGCAAAGCGTTTGATGAGTTCAAACGCTATTATCATTCGCTGGATCTGCTGCTGATTGATGACATCCAGTTCTTTGCCGGCAAGAACCGGACGCAGGAAGAGTTTTTCTACGCCTTTGAGGCACTGGTTGCGCTGCGCAAGCAGATTGTGATCACCAGTGACACCTATCCGCGCGAACTCTCCAATATTGAAGACCGCCTGACCACCCGCTTTGATTCGGGGTTGACCTGCGCCATTGAACCGCCCGAGCTTGAGATGCGCGTGGCCATCCTGCTGAAAAAAGCGGAAACCGAGTCGGCCCATCTGCCGGAAGAGGTGGCGTTCTTCATTGCCAAGCATTTGCGCAGCAATGTGCGTGAACTGGAAGGCGCGCTGCGCAAAGTGCTGGCTTATGCCAAGTTCCACGGCAAGATGATTACCGTGGATGTCTGCAAGGATGCCTTGAAAGACTTGCTGTCCGTTTCGAACGGGCAGATCACGGTGGAGAACATCCAGAAAACCGTGGCTGATTTTTACAAGATCAAGGTGGCGGACATGTATTCGAAACGCCGACCCGCCAATATTGCCTTGCCACGCCAGATTGCCATGTATCTGGCCAAGGAGCTGACCCAGAAGAGCTTGCCGGAGATTGGCGAGCTGTTTGGCGGGCGGGACCATACAACGGTTCTGCATGCGGTGCGCAAGATTTCCGAGGCGCGGACCAAACAAGCCGAGCTGAACCATTCCCTGCACGTTCTGGAGCAGACGCTGAAAGGATGAGTCCCCGGAAAAACGCCGCGCCGCTGCCATCGGAATGCGCGAATCTCCGGGTTATGCTTGGATGCTTTGGCCCATCAGGGCCTTGAGAGTGAAGGTTTTACACAGTTTGTTGATGTACAGAACAACCGTTATCAACACCAACCCAAAAAGGATTGGATATGCAATTGGTCAAGGCCTCTCGTGATGCCGTTTTGAAGCCGCTTTCCATTGTTTCAGGTATTGTTGAGCGGCGGCATACGCTCCCCATCCTCGCCAACATCCTGTTGCGCAAAGAAGGGAGCCGGGTTTCATTCGTGTCCACGGATATCGAGGTTCAGATCACCACCCATGCGGATTTCGGCGTGGGTGATGCGTCTGAGTCAACGACGGTTGCCGCCCGCAAACTGCTCGACATTCTCCGCGCCTTGCCAGATACCGGCGATGTCTCGCTGGCGCTGGCCAACAAGAAACTCTCGGTGCAATCGGGCCGGTCCCGCTTCGCCTTGCAGACACTGTCCGCGGAAGAGTTTCCAACAGTGGCGCAGCCCAGCACCTGGAATGCCTCACTGACCCTGACGCAGAAGTCATTCAAGCATTTGCTGAACATGGTCCACTTCGCCATGGCCCAGCAGGACATCCGCTATTACTTGAATGGTATGCTGTTGGTATTGGATGGCAAGTTTGTCCGCTGCGTGGCCACGGACGGCCATCGCCTTGCTTACTGCGCGCTTGAAACTGAAAATGAGCTGCCGCGCCAGGACGTCATCATCCCTCGCAAAACCGTGCTGGAAATGCTGCGATTGCTTGATGACTCGGAAGATCCCATTGAGATTGACGTTGCCGCCAACCAGATCCGTTTCCGTTTTGGAGACGTGGAGCTGATCTCGAAGCTGGTCGAAGGAAAATTCCCTGACTACCAGCGCGTCGTGCCCACCGGCTATGACAAACACTTCCAGATTTCACGGGATGCGCTGCAACGCAGTCTGCAGCGCGCCGCGATTCTGACCACCGATAAATTCAAGGGCGTCCGGATGCAGATGGCGGATCACGTCCTGAAGATATCCACCAGCAACGCGGAACAGGAAGAAGCACAGGAAGAGCTTGAAATCGATTACCTGTTCGAACCGCTTGATATCGGCTTCAACGTCAGCTATTTGCTTGATGTGCTGGGCAATCTGAAAACGGAAAGCGTGCAGTGGAGCGTTGGGGATTCCAACTCTTCCGCGCTGATCACGCTTCCCGATGAGGCGGATTTCAAGTACGTCGTTATGCCGATGCGTATTTAACGCGCGGTTCTCACTCCTGTATTTGAACAGCACGGTGGCTTTTGAGCTGCCGTGCGATGGGTTATTTGAATTATGACCGAACAGAACACCACTACCCTGACTGGAGCCATTCCGTCTTCATCGCTGTCTACCCCGGTTGCGATCAACACCCGGACGCCTGGCGCCTCCGACGCTTACGGCGCGGATGCGATCAAAGTCCTGAAAGGACTGGAAGCGGTCCGCAAGCGGCCCGGCATGTACATTGGCGACACGTCAGACGGAACGGGCTTGCACCACATGGTGTTCGAGGTCGTCGATAACGCCATTGATGAAGCGCTGGCCGGCCATTGCGATGAAATCGTTGTGACCATCCACTTGGATAACTCGATCTCCGTGACCGACAACGGGCGTGGCATTCCCACCGATATCCACAAAGATGACGAATTCCAGCGCAGCGCCGCGGAAATCGTCATGACGGAGCTGCACGCGGGCGGCAAGTTCGACCAGAACTCGTACAAGGTTTCAGGCGGCTTGCACGGCGTGGGCGTGTCGTGCGTGAATGCGCTGTCCGAGTGGCTGCGCCTGGTCATCCACCGCAATGGCAAGAAGCACAACCTGGAGTTCTCGCGCGGCGTTCGCGTGGCGCCGTTGAGTGTTGAAGGCGACAGCGACTTGCGCGGCACCCGCGTGCACTTCCTGGCGGATCCGCAGATTTTCGGCAAAGTGGAGTACCACTACGAAATCCTGTCCAAGCGCTTGCGCGAACTGTCTTTCCTGAACAATGGCGTGCGGATCAAGCTGGTTGACGAGCGCCAGGGCAAGGAAGAAGACTTTGCGTTCAGCGGCGGCGTCAAAGGGTTTGTTGACTACATCAACAGAACAAAAACGGTCCTGCACAACAACGTGTTCTCGGTGGCCACCGAATCCAACGCGGGCGGCATTGACGTTGGCGTTGAAGTGGCCATGCAATGGAACGACAGCTACACTGAAACGGTGCTCTGCTTCACCAACAACATTCCGCAGCGCGACGGCGGCACGCACTTGACCGGCCTGCGCGCCGCGATGACGCGTAGCCTGAACAAATACATCAACGAGAACGATCTGGCCAAGAAAGCCAAGGTCGAAACCTCCGGTGACGACATGCGCGAGGGCCTGACCTGCGTGCTGTCGGTCAAGGTGCCCGAGCCGAAGTTCAGCAGCCAGACCAAAGACAAGCTGGTCTCCTCCGAAGTCCGCCCGGCCGTTGAAGAAGCGGTGGCGCGTACGCTGGAAACCTGGCTGCTGGAGAATCCAAACGACGCAAAAGCCGTTTGCTCGAAGATTGTGGAAGCGGCGCGGGCGCGCGAAGCCGCCCGCAAGGCCCGCGAAATGACGCGCCGCAAAGGCGTGCTGGAAGGCGCCGGCCTGCCCGGCAAGCTGGCCGACTGCCAGGAAAAAGATCCGGCCAAATCCGAAATCTACCTGGTGGAGGGTGACTCCGCAGGCGGCTCGGCCAAGCAGGGCCGGGACCGGAAGTTCCAGGCCATTCTGCCGCTGCGCGGAAAAGTGTTGAACGTTGAGAAGGCCCGTTTTGACAAACTGATCAACTCTGACGCGATCACCACCCTGATCACCGCGCTCGGCACCAGCATCGGTCCGGATTTCAATATTGACAAGCTGCGCTATCACCGCATCATCATCATGACCGATGCGGACGTAGACGGCGCGCACATCCGCACCTTGCTGCTGACCTTGTTCTATCGCCAGATGCCCGAGCTGATTGAACGTGGATACATCTACATTGCGCAGCCGCCGCTGTACAAGGTCAAGGTGGGCCGTGAAGAGCGCTACCTGAAAGACGATGAGGAAGAAACCGAATTCATGATGCAGCTGGCCTTGAAGGATGCCCGCCTGTTTACACATGAAGGCGCGGACCCCATTACCGGTGACGCCCTGGCCATCCTGGCGCGCAAATATGACTTGGCGGCTTCCGTCATTGACCGGCTCTCGCGCCAGATCGACGAACCCACCTTGTCCGCCATCGTGCACGGTCAGGTCATTGATCTGAGTTCGCAGGAAGCGGCGGAACAGTCTCGCGCCAGCCTGGAGCAGCGCCTGGTGGATCCGGCGCATCCGGGTCTGGTCAAGGTGTTGTTGACGGTCAAGGAAGCCGAGCCGGAAGCGGAAACCGAGGCTGAAGGCGAAGCGCGGATTGAAATGACGCCGCAGCGCCGCCTGGAGGTGCATCGCAACCACTTCGGCAATATCCGTGTCAGCGTGCTTGACCAAGCCTTTGTCAGCGGCCCTGAATACGGCATTTTGCATGATGCCGCCACCACGTTTGAAAACCTGGTTTCGGAAGAAAGCCGGGTCGAGCGCGGTGAGGGCGACAAGCGCCGCGAACAGAAAGTCAAAGGCTTCCGCGAAGCGATCCAATGGCTGCGCAATGAAGCCGAGCGCTCGCTGTCCAAACAGCGCTACAAAGGGCTGGGCGAAATGAATCCGGAACAGCTGTGGGAAACCACGATGGATCCTCAAGTGCGCCGCCTGATGCGGGTCAAGATCGAAGACGCCATTTCGGCCGATGAGATCTTCACCACGCTGATGGGCGATCATGTTGAACCGCGCCGCGCCTTTATTGAACAGCACGCGAAGCTGGCGAGCAACCTGGACGTGTAAACAGTCCAGTGCACCGCCAAGTTGGCGAACGGCGTTCAACGGGAAAGGGCTGCTTTTTAAGCAGCCCTCTTTGATAGATGTATGGGTGGTGGAGCAAGAGAGAATCTGGCGCCTCCAGTGCCTTATGGCACGGCCTCGCTTGACCTCGGCCTGAAGGATAAGCCTGGCGCATCCGAGCGGCATGTAGGCCGCGAGGTGGACGAGGCTTGCGCTTGGGCCCGTGGTCAACCTGGCTGCACTGACGACATCCGGGCGCTATAGTAAGCATTTCGCGTAGCGTCACGTCATGTATTCTCACGCTAACGCTTAGCAAAGGAGGCTCATGAGAAAGCTGCCCCCCCTGAATGCCGTGCGCGCGTTCGAGGTCGCCGCGCGGCATGTCAGTTTCACCAAAGCAGCGGCGGAGCTCAGCGTCACGCACGGTGCGGTCAGCCGCCAGGTCGCCTTGCTCGAAGAATGGCTGGGCGTGTCGCTGTTTCACCGCTCCCCGTCGCAACTCACGCTTACCGAAGCCGGGCGGGGTTATTTGCATGAAGTCACGGCCATACTCGACCGTCTGGCCACGTCGTCAATGTATGTGATGCAGCAGGCGGCGCCGATTGTGCTGCGCGTGAACGCGCCGCCAACCTTCACTATGCGCTGGCTGATCGCGCGGCTGTCGGTTTTTCAGCGCAAGCGCCCGGATGTCGAGGTGCGGCTGACCACGTCGCTCACACCGCCCAATTTCCAGGAGAATATTTACGATATGGCCATCCGCGGACAGCACGGTCCGCTGGAGGACTGTCGCTCGGTGCCATTCATGACCGAGCTGATTGCGCCAGTGTGCCATGTCGACCTCCGAGAAACCTTGCGGCTGGCTCACCCTGAGGACCTGGCGGCCCATACGCTCATCAGCTATGCCACGGAACCTTACGCGTGGAGCGAATGGCTGGAGGCCGCCGGGGTGCCGGGCCTGAAACCCGCCAACACCCTGGGCTTCGAGCAGATGTACTTTGCCTTGCAGGCGGCGTCGGAAGGGCTGGGGCTGGCCATGGTGCCGCTGTTCTTGGCGATTGACGAGATTGTTTCAGGCCGCTTGTGCGTGCCGTTCGGCCCGCTGGGCATTCTGCGGCGCACTTATTACGCCAACAGCGCGCTCACCTTCAAGGCGCGCACGCTGACGGGCGATTTCTGTGAGTGGTTGCAGCAGGAAGGCCGCGATACCGAACAGCTGATTTCCGACTGGGCCGCGAGCCAGGGGTGGACGCTCTAGCGTCCCGCCCCCCTTATTGCGGTGCTATTCCGGCATCTTTCACTACCTGTGCATAACGTTCTGCCTCCTGGCGCACGAACTCGGCAAATGCCTCGGGCGAACGGCCATCGGGTTCAAAGCCGCCCTTGGTCAAGACCTCCACGACCTCCGGTGCCTTCAGCGCCTTTGCCGCTTCGGCGGCCAGCTTGTTCACCACGTCGGGCGGCGTGCCGGCCGGGGCGAACCACCCCGCCCAGGTGCTCATCACCACGAAATCATCAAGGCCCGCTTCCTTCATGGTCGGGACGTCGGGGAATTCCTTGGAGCGCGATTCGCCGGTAAAGGCAATGGGCCGGACCTTGCCGGACTCCACATAGGTAATGACGGTGGGCGGCGAGAGCATCATGACATCGACCTGGCCCCCGGCGATCGCGTTCAATGCCCCGGCGCTGCCCTTGAACGGAATATGGAGCATATCCACGCCGGCTTTCTTGGTGAAGCCGGCCGTGGCAAGGTGCAGCGCGTTGCCGATACCGGGCGACCCGTAGGTCAGCTCTTTCTTGCGCGCCAGCGCCACCAGTTGTTCGACGTTGTTGACAGGCAGGTCTTGCCGGACCACCAGCAGATAGCCGGTACCGATGGCCAGGCTGGTAATGGGGACAAAGGACTTGAAGATGTCGTAGGGTATCTGCTTGCGAATGAAGTTGTTGATGACGAACGACGGCGAGGTGTTCAGCACCGTATAGCCGTCGGCGGGCGCCTTGGCGACGTCGACCGTGCCAATCAGGGCATTGGCACCGGCCTTGTTATCGATCACCATGCCCCAGGCGGATTGTTTGCCGATCTGGGCGGTGACGACCCGCCCCAGGACATCGATCGTGCCGCCCGCTTCGAACGGCACCACGACCCGGACGGGTTTGGTCGGAAAATCGCTTGCGTGGGCAGGGGCCAGGGCGGGCGCCAGCATACTCAATAAGCAGGTAAAGCGTAGGGCATGCATTGTTTTCGTCTCCGTTTATAGGTTTGTCGTGCCGTCTTCGAAAGGGTGAGCAACGGTATCGTGGACCTGAATATAAAGAGATGCGCGGCGCCGCACCCTACCAACGAGTGCGGGAACCTACCCCAGCGTCGGTTTTTTTGTCGCCGGGCCGCTCCCAAGACAAAAAGCACCCCCTCGGGGGGCAGCGCCGCCGCGACAGCGGGAAGCGTGGGGGCATTTTTTTGTCGCCGGGCCGCTCCCAAGACAAAAAGCGCCCCCTCGGGGGGCAGCGCGGTCGCGTAGCGGCACTTCCTTATAGTCAACTGATCAGCGACACGCCGTGACGGTATTGGCTGGGCGGAATGCCCAGGTTGCGGCGGAAGAATCGGGTGAAATGATGGGGTTCGGAAAACCCCAGCCCATCGGCCAGTGAATTGACGGACGTCGTGCATTCCCCCAGCGTCTTGAAGGCGCGTTCCATGCGAAGCGTGTTCGTGTACAGAATGGGCGACATCCCGGTGCACTGCCGGAACAGCGAGAAGAAATGCTGGCGCGACAAACTGTGAATGCTCGCCAGTGCTTCACAGGTAATGGTCTGGTCCAGATGGTCTCCGATGTAGTGCAAGGCTCTGAGTATCCTGGCGTCGGGGCGATGCTGCATTTTTATCCGGTAAGTATCGA
>Ga0265293_10010319_pt1 | contig 13086 bp, 19 predicted proteins | sample Munlanlewell138R_FD_192505 | JGI IMG/M metagenome (GOLD analysis project Ga0265293, IMG submission 192505) | Leachate microbial communities from a municipal landfill in Southern Ontario, Canada - Leachate well 138R | ecosystem: Engineered > Solid waste > Landfill > Unclassified | place: Canada... | reverse complement strand
TACTAATATCTGTCCTTTTTTATATTTTACAAGCTTGTACTTTTTTAAAAAATTTTCTATTTCAATTTGTATTTTTTTATTCATTTGTCTTAAAATTTTTAGGCGTAACGATTATTATAACACTCAACAACTGTAAATTACCTTATACTTAAAATCTTTTTTATATTAACAATTTAGCTTGTATATCAGGTTATAATAATCTTATGAGTGAAAAAAGGGGATTAAATCCAATGGCTATGCAAAAAATTGCAGAAAGTTTTAATAATTCAGAGCCAGACAATTCATCTGGATTTAAGGTAATTAAGGCTGCTAATAAAATTTATCAAAAATTACAGGAAGGAGAAGAAGCTCAAAAAAATAGCTATATTGATAGTTTAACTGGTCTTTATAATCGTCGATATTTAGATGATTATGCTAAAAATTTTGATATTTCTAGAAACAAAAAAAGAGTTGGTATTGGTTTTTTTGATGTTAATAATCTTAAGGCCATAAATACTATAAGTGATAAGTTGGGGGATGAAGTAATTATAAAAACAGCCAAATGTATCAAAAAAAGTGTAAGAGAAGAGGATAAGGTTATTCGTAAAGGAGGAGATGAGGATGTTGTTATTTTTGAAAATTTTGAGGATTTTAATATTTTAATTAAAAGTATTTCTGAACGTATGGATAAAAATATGATTAATGAAGGAATAAGTGTTGCTTATGGTTTTGTTGAATATGATTCTAATAAAGATGAAAGTTTTTTAGATACAGTAGAGAGAGGGAATGGTCTCATGAAACAAAAAAAACTAGAACAGAAATCTCAGCAAAACTTTCCTTCCCAAGTTTCTACTAGTGAATAAGCACAGCCACAATAATTTTGTTTATAAAAACCACTCGTTTCCAAATCTTTAGACACTTTTTTAGGCATTAAAAACTTAATCTTATATTTTTTCTCTAAACTTTTAGCAATTTCTTTTATAGTTTCTTGATCTTGATAATGACTCGTAATTAAAGTTGATGATATTAATTCAAAATTATTATCTTTGGCATATTCAAAACTTTTTTCTAATCTCAATTTCCAACACTTATTACATCTATTTTCTTTATTTTTTATTTCTTTAAAATATTCCTTTGGACTCCAATCAGGAACTATTAGTTTTATTTTATTTTCTTCAGTCACTTTTTGAATTGCCTTAAGTCTACTTAAGTATTCTGATCTTGGTTGGATGTTTGGATTGTAGAAATAAGCAATTACTTCATCAATCTCTAAATTTCCCTCTCTTATTGAATCAATAAACTTTAAAATACAATCAGCACAACAAGCCTGTAGCAACAATTTCATCTTATTTTTTTACTAAAAACCCTTTCATTTTATTCCAAGCCTCTTTTACTTCTGTCCTTTCAAAATGTTTTCTAGCAGGTTCTAGTTTTTCAATTAACCAATCAGCCAATCCATTTTTTAGATCCAATGGGAATAAATCTCCAGACTTATAATCCTCAATTAATTTTTCAACGTCAGTGTAGACCATATCTCCACCAAATTTTTCTGGTCTACTAATTTTAAAATTACCTGTCTTTTCACCCCAAAATACCAAAGTTTGTACCCAATTAATTAGTGGGTTAAATTCAATTTCTTTTGGTGGTCCGTAAGCTTTTTTAATCTTATTTCTAATTTCATCAGGAGTATCGTGGATAAAGATTGCGCTATCTGGTTTTGATTTACTCATCTTCAAAGATTCTTCATCATTATTTCCTTTTTCTGGTCCAATTAACCCAGCAATCAAATTATGATGAATTGCTACTGGAGCCATCACTTCACCTTTACCGTTTTTAAGTGGATTTATTTTTAATTTTTTAGCCACATCACGAGCTACCACATGGGCTTTTCTTTGATCCATTCCTGCATGGGCCAAATTTATTCCCATAGTAAAGATATCTGCTACTTGTAGTGGGGGATAAAACAAAGTTGCCATATCTACATCTGTTCCTTGATTTTTCCCCATAATCGAAATTGATCTTAAATTTCTCGATAGAGTTACATGTTTACCCACTTCCATAAAAGTTTCCCAATGAGTTGGATTATTTTCATATAAGTTTTTGCCAGTAATAAACTCTATTTGAGATTCATCAACTCCAAAACATTTTAAAGAAGCGATTAACCCATTTTTGAAGTATCCTTCAGTGGCTTCTCTTATATTTTCCCAATTTCCCCCTAGTTTATTATTTAAATAAGAATGAAAATCAGCCAAAAATATTCTACATTTAATTCCAGCCTTTAAAAAATCAGCAATTTTTCCCATTGAGACTAAACCTGTTCCCAAATGAACCAAACCAGACACTTCAAACCCAATATAGTGATTAATTGGAGTTCCACTTTCTATCAGATTTTTTAAATCACTCTCAGTCAATACTTCCTGACAATTACGGGTAATAAGGTGAATTTTTTCGTTTACGTCCATGCCCAAGTATAAATTATTTTACTCCAATTTACTATTATTAGAATTAAACTCTTTCATCTTTTTTCCAAGAAAATCAGTTAATTTTTTAATTTTTTTACTATCCATATTTTTTGGTTGGAACATATACATATCACTATCTTTACCCAGTATTTCTCTCCATCCATTTTTAGAGTAAATATTATACAGTCCTTCTACATCTTTATCTGCCGAACCAAGCTTAATAAAATTAATTAATATCCCCGGGGTTTCTTTTTCTTCTAAAAAATTATTTACTTTTTTAAGTAAATTACCTGCTAACCCTCTGTTACGTGTTTCTTCATCAGTTCTTATACTGTAAAGAAAATAAAAGGGGATTTCTTCTTGTTGTAATTCTAGTTTTACCCAGGCCTTATCTACTCCATCAACCTGATGAATAAAATTAACCTTATTTTGGTCAATCTCTTCTCTTATTTGGCTATTATCAAAAATTATTTTTTCACCCTCTTTCACTTTTATTATTTATAGTATTTTCTGATTTGAAATAAGAAATACCAAGAAATTGCTGTTCCTATTATCAAACTTCCCAAACTAAAACTTAACAAAGCTGATAAAGCAGTTACTAAAGAAGCGTAAAACATTAAATTCCAACCTGATTTAGTTCTTTTTAATAATCCTGGGATAGCCATTGCTTGTAAAACTAAGACTATTAAACTAAGAACACTCCAAAAAGAAAAATGATATCCATAAGCATACCCATAGGCATTCATTGGCATAAAGGTTGAAAATATTCCAAACGAAGTCAATATTGCCAATAAACCAGTTATTAATCCAAGTATGATCAAATATGGTCCATATTTAACAATAAATTTAGCCACTCCTTCAGGTAATTTAGGTGCCTTTTCCCCAAAATAAACATTAATTTTACTTTCTAAATTAGCTAACATGTTTTTCCAATCTTTTTGGGCTGTCTTTGTTTCTTTTTTTACTTTCTTCATATAACCAATTTTAACACTCTTGATAAAATAAAAGTATATGAACAAAACAATTATTCCTTTGCTTTTAATTTTAATTACTTCTTTTATCTTTTCAGGTTGTAGTCTTTCCTTAAAAACAGACCAAAATAACAACCAAACCAATCAAAATGATTCCACTTCTACTTCCAATATTTGTAAACCAAAAAAGGTAACTATTGAAGGTTATGGTGACCCAGGCAACCAGCTTTCTAGTTGCTTTATTGAATACCCAGGAGAACCTAGTCGTCAAGATAAAAGTTATTATCTTGTTGAGGATATTTGTGGTCAATTTACTCCAGAATTTATCAGTAATACTCTCGGTAAAAAAATTATCGATACTAAAAAAGTAGAATCAAGCCCTAGTTATAGTTGTTCTTATTATTTAAATGATCAACGAGACTATATTATGTTGACCTTAAACTATTTAAAATCAGAAAACCAAAAAATAGGGCAAGAATCACTCGGCCGGATTATTAAAGTTGAAGATTCTATCCCTATGGATAACTATGTCGCCTATCAAGAAAATGGAGTTATCAATTCTATTTATCTAATTTTAGGAGAAGAAAAGTTTATTAGTATTAAAATTTCATCTGATTCTGTTTTTTCTACCAATGAATTAATTACCTTTGCTATTAATATTGGTCAAGCTATTAAAAACTACAAATAGCCTAGTTTATTTGTATTTATATTAGAGTAGAATAATTAATCCTTTAAAGGATTAATTATCATGATTACCAAAACTAAAGAAATTATTAAATTACCTATATTTAGGGCTTTAATAAAATTATCTATTCCCATAATTTTAGCTAATCTTTTTCAAGCCATGTATCAAATGACTGATTCTTTTTGGGTTGGTCGACTTGGTGGAGCTGCTCTTGCCTCTGTCGCCATTTGTTCTCCTATTATTTTTCTTAGTTTTGCCATAGGGATTGGCTTTGCTATTGCTGGTGCCACCTTTGTTGCTCAATATTTTGGAGCCAAAAATAATCAAATGGTCTCCCACTCAGCTGCTCAAACAATTTTAATGATTTTTATCACTTCTCTTATCATCAGTACTCTTGGTTTTATTTTTGCTCCCAATATTCTTCATTTAATGGGTGCTAATAGTGAAATTTTTAATACCGCTCTCGGGTTTTTAAGATTTTCTTTCCTAGCTGTTATTTTTAACTTCTCCTTTTTTATTTTTCAAGCCATTATGAGGGGGATTGGTCGTCCTCAAATTCCAGTTTTTATTGTTGTTGGGACTGTTTTATTAAATTTTATTCTCGATCCTTTATTTATTTTTGGTTATAAATTTATCCCAGGCCTTGGAGTTCAAGGAGCTGTCATAGCTACTATTATTACTCAAAGTCTTGCTGCTATTATCGGTTTTTCTATTCTTTTTGGAGGTAAACACGGTATTCATTTAAAAATCAAAGATTTTATTCCTGATTTTAAATTCATTAAAAAAGCTTTCTTAATTGGAATTCCTTCATCAATTGAACAGTCTAGTCGTAATCTTACTATGGTTTTTATGACTTCCATTATTGCTAGTTTTGGTACCACTGCCATTGCTTCCTATGGTGCCGGTTCTAATATTATTCAAGTGGCTATGTTTATTGGTATTGGTCTAGCTGTTGCCAATGGTACTCTAGTCGGTCAAAATATTGGCGCTCAAAAAATTGATCAAGCTGTTAAAGTTTCTAAACTTAGTGCTGTTATTTCCTTTATTTCTCTTTCTATTTTAGGATTAATTGCTTTTATTTTTGCCAAATCTTTAGTTACTTTTTTTATTCCCAATGACCCACTAGTTATTGCCACTGGAGCTCAATTTATTAGATTTATTTCTCTTACCTTTGGTTTTATTGGTCTTCAAATGTCCTTTGGCAATGTTTTTATGGCGGCTGGTCAAACCAAAACCACCATGTTTTTAACTATTTCCTCTCAATGGTTAATTCAAATTCCTCTAGCTTTTTTTCTTTCCCAAAAAACCAGTCTTGGTTTAACTGGAGTTTGGTTTGCTATCCCTTTTACTAATATTTTTGTTTCTTCTATTGCCTTTCTTTTATATAAAAAAGGTAATTGGAAAAAATCAGATCTTATTGAAAGAAATAAAGTTGTTGGTCAAGTGTCTAAAGAGGTTATTGTCGAGGAAGGTATCCATTAGTTTAGTTTTCAAATCTACCAAAAAAGAAACTATTGATTTAGGCTACCAATCCACCAATAAAATAATTCATCAACTCAAATCCAATTTAAATAGCTGATCTCTGTCATGTTATCCTCATTTATGCCAAATAATTCAAAAGGTCTCCACCATTATCACCTCAGAAAAAGAATTCACCAAAAACACGAACCTTTCCCTCATCCTCAAAAACTCAAAAGATCTTATGATAAATTTATTTCTTTTGTCGCTTTTGTTGCTCCCTTAAGTAATATTCCTCAATTAAATAAAGTCTGGATTGAAAAGGATGTTATGGGAGTTTCAGCTATTTCCTGGTCTCTATTTTCTATTATTTCCCTAATTTGGTTAGGTTACGGTATTCTCCATAAAGAAAAACCTATCATTATTAGTAATATTTTATGGTTTTTTATTCAACTTAGTATCGTTATTGGAGTCACCATCCACAGTTGATTTAATTTTTTTAAATAAAAAGCCACTAACATTTATCTTTTTATTTTAATAATCTTTATTGCTTTTCCTTTAATGATGGCAATAGCTATTTTTTTGTAAGCTTTATCTAATATTCTTCCAAAAGTAGGCTGTGAGACTTTCATTTTTTTAGCTGCTGTTATTTGGTCTAACCCATCTACGTCGTGAAGTTTTAATGCTTCCAATTCATCATGGAATAATTCTTCTTCTTTCAATACTGACATAGGAACACCCCGAGGCTTGAAATACAACACCTCAGGGTTAAAACGAAGATGTCTAGGATTTATTGGTCTCACCATAACATCTTATTTTAAATTACTTTCTTGCTTTTTGACATCTTCAAGCTCTTCTTCCAAAGCTTTTCGATAGTCAACCAAAGATTGTTTTTGTTCAGCTTCGGTTTGGGGTTGATCCCAACCAAAATAACGACCTAGTCCACGACCGAATCCTCGACCGCAACCAAAACCTTGTCTATTACCTTGACCACAAGGACCAAGACCTCTACCTGTTAATGGACCAGCACCAGCTGGACCTGTTTTATCTCTATTTGGCATATTGCCTCCTTATTGATAAATTAATAATAATGAATATATATTCATTATAATACTTATTTAAATAATGTCAAATTAACTATGGAACAAATCAAATTCTATTTTTTATACCCCAATATTAGATATAAAACTCCAATAACAAATGGAACCATCATTGGTCCACCACCTAACCCCTCACCTGTAACTAGAGATAAAACAAAACCGATTAATATTGAAATTGTAATTAAAAATCCTCCTATTTTTTCATTTTTCCAACCCCAAGCCAAGCCAATAAACACTAATGGGAAAACAATCAACCAAAGATTATCAAAAAACGTGTAATTCGGATTAATAAAAGGCATTGGATTGCCATAACCAAAATAAAAAGGGAGTCCAAAAAGGACGATTCCCAAAGCCAAAATTCTTGTTATCCATTTAAACAATTTAAACCTCACAACTAATTATATCAATTCCATTCATCTATTCTTTAATTTTTAATCTGAGTTAAAATTTATTATGTTCAATTTCAAAAAACTTTTCTTTTTACTTTTCCTATTAATTTTGCCCTTTTTTATCTCCAATCAACCGATATTTGCCTATGACAATGATAATTCTGAAAGTATTAAAGCTAGGGTCATCAAAATAGTTGAGGAAAAACAAATAGTAGTTATGGAAAAAGAACAACTCTATCAAAAGTTAGAGTTGGAATTAAATACTTCAGATAAAAAAATAATTACTATTGAAAATGGTAATTTACCTCTAGTCAATATTATTAAATATTCAGTCAATGATAATGTTTTAGTTAGTCAAAATATTAATCCTTTTGGAGAAGAGGAATATATTATTACTGACTTTGTTCGAAATGATAGTTTAATTTTATTATCAATCCTCTTTGTTATTTTATTAATAGCCATTGCCAAGTGGAAAGGTTTATTTTCTCTTTTTGGAATGATTTTTACCTTTATAATAATTTTTACTTTTGTCCTTCCCAGGATTCTAGCTGGCGGTAATCCAGTTTTAATTGCCGTTGGAGCTACTTTAATCATAATTCCAGTTTCTTTTTATCTAGCCCATGGTTTTAATAAAAAAACCACAATAGCAATTATTGCTTCAATCATTAGTTTAATAATTACGGCCATTTTAGCCTCAATTTTTACTCAAATAGGTCATTTAACTGGATTATCTTCAGAAGAAGCTGGGATGTTATCAATCGGTCAAAGTAATTTAAATATGAAAGGAATCTTATTAGCTGGTATTGTCATTGGTACTTTAGGTGTTCTTGATGATATTACTATTTCCCAAGCAGCTATTGTCGATGAGTTAGCTAATACTGCTAAATTAACTAAGGTAAAAGATCTTTATTCTAGGTCCATGGTTATTGGCAAAGATCATATTACTTCTATGGTTAATACCTTAGTTCTAGCCTATGCTGGTGCTTCATTACCCTTACTTCTAATCTTTACTAATAATCCTCATCCTTTTTCAGAAATTATCAATTATGAAATGATCGCTGAAGAAATAATTAGAACCTTAGTCGGTAGTATTGGTCTTATCTTGGCCGTCCCCATTACTACTCTAATCGCGGCTAACTGGTATAAAAAATAAAAAAAGTATTTAATTTTGTCCACTCCAAGAATAGGTAGCAACAGTAACACCCATCATTACAGTTCGAATGTTGCCGCTAATCACAGTTTGATTGCCATTTCTAGTTGCTTTTCCTGTAAACACAGCGTTAACCACATAGCCACCCTCTTTCATTGATACAGAAAAACTAACATTATTACCAGCATATTGTGCTACACCATCATATCCATACACATTTGCTGTCCCAGTCCCTGAATCATTAAGTTGCAATGTTACCGCCAGATTATCATCAGCTTCTATGTCTTCTTCAACATGCTGTAGGATAGCACTCCCACTATAAGTGCCAGCCATACTTTGTCCCGTAATGGAGTTTGTATTAGTTTCCTGTGCTTGTTCAGCTTCTAAAGGTTTCTCTTCCTGTAATTGTTTGTCTTGGTCTGTAGTTTCATTATTGTTTTCCTCTTCTTTTGCCTCACCAGATTCTTTGATATCGGCGGACTCCTTATTCTCTTCTTCAATTTGTTTTATTATCTCTTCAATTGTTTGACTTGATTCCATCACATTATTTTCTTCCCTCCATTTAATTAATTCTTCTTTAGTTAACCCACTTACATTAGCCTTTATTTCACCTTTATCATCAGTTTTAATATTAATTCCAATAATTTTCTTATCCTGAATACTAGAGCGGACTTGGTCAGCGGTAAAATTAACAGCTGAAAATTTATCAATTGCTTTTGTTAAATTTCCAGGAATATTTGCAATTGCCAAAATTCCTGATGCTGGTTCTGTTACACTCCTAATACTTCCTGCCATTTCTGTGACTTTATTTTTATCTCCCAATGCAATTCTCGCCTCATCTTCAGTAATTTCCAAAGCTAAATCAGCCCCAGCTACGACCGTCCCCGCAGTAGCAATGGTTCCAGATGAAACGATACCAGCTACTCCTCCGCTTAAAACTACAGTGCCCACAAACACAGTCACCTTAGCTCCATTTTTAATTCTCATCGAATTTTGTTCACAAGTTTCAAACACATCTCCTTCTTCACCATAAGCTTCTCGAGTCACTTGGTCTTGTGTTTGGTTCAAAATTAATTGAGCCATTTTTACATCAACTCCCAAATGTTTAGCCAAAGTCCTGACCTGTTTTCCCATCGGGGCACTATTAATAACTTTTTGAACTTCAACTGAATCATAAGCATAAATATCTTTTGTCAAATTAAATGCTGTTTTTTCATTAGCCAATTTATCGGCATTCTTTTCTAATTCCAAAACTTCATTTTCTAATTTTCCCCAACCCTCAATAACTGCCGTCATTTCCTGATTCCACTTATCATAATCTTGATATTCTCTAGCTTTTTCCAAAACATTTTCAGTTCGGTATCTAAGTAATGTATATTCTTTTGAGATTGATAAAGTGTCTTTGAAAACCACTTGGTCTATAGATGATTTATTATTTTTCGTTAAAAAGAAAATTCCCAATATTATTATAATAATTCCTACTCCTATTAGATAAATATTTTTCTTAGACATAGGTTATTGTATCAATATATTATTTTTGGATGAGTCTGGAATCTTTCTACTTCTATAGTTTGTATTTATATATAATAATTTTTTTAATTAAATCATAAGGTATTGATTTATCTAAGCTAAATTTTATTGTTCCTTTCGCTGTTTCAAAATCTTTTAATTCTTCTTTAAACTTTTCAATTATTTCTGGTTCGGGATAAATCCCTACATGATTTTTAAAAACTGCGTACAAAATTTCTTTATTGTTCAATCTAAAAGCCGGAACTCCATAACTCATTTTTTCTTCAGCCTTTGGGATTATTTTTTTAATTAAATTCCTAATTTTTACTAATATTTCTTTTTGTGGTGATTTCTGTTTAGCAATATATTCATTTACTTTTTGATCCATCTATTCAATTATATCTTACCTATATTTTTCTCCACAATTCAAACAGAAGTTTCTATGAATACAAATTAAACTACTACATTTTTTACATCCCCATGTCTTTTTTTGATTTTCGACAAATTTTTCAATTCCAAATTTTTTAATATCTTCCAAATTTTCAATCATACTCATTCCATATTTGTTTCGATATCTCTTATCAAGGTCTTTTAATCTTCTACAGGGATACTTTTCGCATCTATCAGAACAGAATTCCATTTTGTTTTCTTTCAAAATCTGACAACTTCTTATAATACATTTTCTGCCACAACTTGATTCATATGCATCTATTTTTCTACACCCAAGGCATTTATTTTTTTCTCTTTGATACCCCAAACAAATCTCACAATTCATTCCACACGGAGCAATTAAATTTCTTTTCACAAAATAATTTTACCAAATTACTTATCCAAACCTTTTCTTAACATTAAATATATTCGCCCGTGATCTCGAGAAATTGCTAATGTCACTTCAAATTCTTTATCATTCCATTTCATAGTTCCAGTTTTTTCATCATAAGCATATCCTACTTTATCTTTGTGTTCTTTTTTATATTCTTCTTCAAGTAATAAAAATTCATCTACATCATCACTTCCATCATTATTTTGATCTCCGCTATCAACCACTGTAAAATACTTCGTATATTCAATTTCTCCACCTTTTTGATTTAATAAACCATAAGATTTTTCATGTTCAACTAGACTTGAATTTATTTCCAAAACATCAGGAAAATCTAAAAAATATTTATTTATACTTTCATCCTTATAATCTGCCAAATGGACTTGTAAATAACCTGTATTCCCTGATCCATAATGAGCTGCCGAAACTTTATACTGTCCAATAATCCCTTTAACCATATCTGGACTTTCAAATTCTTCTACAATTTGACTTTCAAATAAATTTTTATAATAGTTTAAAAATTCTTCTTGGCTAGCATCTGAATAGAAAACAACATTATAATAAGCAAAATTATTTTCTCCAAACCCTGATAGATTTATTGGATCGGTATTTACAAAAATTTTATTTGAGCTGACATTATTAAGTTTATAAAGAGGAACTTTATCAATTGGGAATCCTTCTATTAAAAAAGTTTGTTCATTTTTATTATTTAAAGACAAAGATTGTTCTGTAGTTTTTGGTTTATTTTTCAAATTAAAGATCAAAAATACACCTAAAACCAATATTAAAATAAAAATTATCCATTTACTATTTTTCATACTCTATTTTACCTCCAAACCTATATTTTTGCGCTATAATTTTTTATGGAAATATTGCTTTTAATTATCACGGGCGTAATTATTTTTACTATTTTTTATAAATTAAAAATCCAACCACGAGAAACAGGGATTTTTAAAGATGGGAAATTAATCCTTGTAGATTTTCCTGAAAAAAAATATTTTAGAAAAAGGAATAATTCAAATAGTTTTCAACTTCGCCCCTCACTTTTAAATTCAAATGAACATGTATTTTTTAATCAACTCAAATTAGCTATGGGGGATCAGTATGATATTTACCCTCAAGTCCAACTGGGAGCTATCTTTCAACCAATTAAACATTGGCATAATTGGGCAGAAATAAATAAATTGAACAAAAGAATTGATTTTGTTTTGTTTAACAAAAGCACTCAAACTCCAAAAATCGCCATTGAATTAGATGGTGGCTCTCATTCTAAATTTAAAAGTTTTAAACGAGATGAATTTGTCGGTCAAATTTTTGCTAAATTTAATATTCCTTTGATCCGTTTTAATAATGGGAATTATTCTTCAGAAGAAATAAAAGAAAAACTTTCTATATAGTAACCATTACAAGCTGCGGAGAAGGCGAGATTCGAACTCGCGAGGCCTTGTGGGCCGCAGACTTTCCAGGTCTGTGCAATGAACCACTATGCGACTTCTCCAGTGTTCCTATTTTATCAAATTTAATTCAGCTCCAATGTTTTTAATAATTAGTTTATTTAACTTTAAAAAAGCACTTTTATCGTGATAGCGCAATTTACAAGTTCCTCTTAAATTTAATTTATTAGTCATATTTTTTGGCTTTAAAATAATGGTTTTATTAAAATTACTTAATTTGATTTCAGTAATTTTTGACCAAAAGCTTTCTAAATCTTCTTTTTTCAAATCATTATAGATAAAAATTTGACATTTTAGTTTAGGTTCTTTAATTATTACTATCGTTCTTAAAAATTCAACAAATAATTTTATTAAAAATGGGTTTGAATTTGTAAATTCAATTGAATAATAATAAGTATTTTTATATTTATTATTTTTTCTTAATTTAGTTCCTTCACAAAGATATGCAATTAATCCAGCAGTCAACAGATTATTTTTATTCACAATTAATTATAGTTTCGTGTTTTATTTGTGTCAATGGTTTTATTTTACCAAACTTTCGAGCTTTTTTTTAGCTTTACTTAAAAGTATTTTTTCACTATCATAAGCTAGTTTTTCATTGGCTTCATTAAAACTAAACCAATCTCTATCGATTACCATTTCACTATCAAAATATTTAAGGTGACTAATTTCTACAAATTCCATTAAAAAAAATGTTACTTTCTTAATTATTTTTTTTCTGGTTGCTTCATCCCAAATAATATAGTTGTTTGATCCCAACTTGGTTATAATTTTTGCCTTTATCTTTCCTTCTTCTTCTACCTCTCTTAAAGCTGCTTGTTTTAAAAATTCATTTTTCTTTAAATGACCTTTTGGAAATTTATAGACCGGTTTTTTGTTTTTACTATTTTTTCTTGTTGCTGTTCTTATCAATAACCAATAAATTTTTTTATTCTCTATTTTAAAGACTATTCCTCCAGCCGATCTCTCGTCATAGTACAGACCTTCCTCTATTTTTAATATGTCTTTATCCATAGTATTCGATTATATCTCAAAATGTTAAAATTAAGCCAAATAATTAAAAGTTAAAACTAATTATGAAAAAAATATTTAGTCTTGGTCTTGTTATC
>Ga0265293_10010318_pt1 | contig 13087 bp, 9 predicted proteins | sample Munlanlewell138R_FD_192505 | JGI IMG/M metagenome (GOLD analysis project Ga0265293, IMG submission 192505) | Leachate microbial communities from a municipal landfill in Southern Ontario, Canada - Leachate well 138R | ecosystem: Engineered > Solid waste > Landfill > Unclassified | place: Canada... | reverse complement strand
GATGGGGTCCACGCCGGCAAAGGGTTCATCCAGCAGGATGAAGCGCGGGTTGGTGGCCAGTGCGCGGGCGATTTCCACGCGGCGGCGTTCGCCGCCCGATAGGGAAATGGCGGTATTGCGCCGTATGTGACCGATTTGCAATTCGTCCAGCAGCGATTCGAGGTTTTCGCCGATACGGGCGGAGCTTATGCTGCGACCGTCGCTGTCAAACTGAAGCTCGAGCACCGCGCGGATGTTTTCCTCGACCGTCAGGCGGCGGAAAACGGAGGCATCCTGCGGCAGGTAGGACAGGCCGAGCCGAGCCCGCTTGTGCATGGGCATGCTGGTAATTGGCACGCCGTCGATTTCGATACGGCCCGAATCGGTGGGAACAATGCCCACGATCATGTAGAAACTGGTGGTTTTGCCGGCGCCGTTGGGGCCGAGCAAGCCTACGACCTCGCCACTATCCACAGACAGCGACACGTCGTGCACGACGGTGCGCTTGCCGTAGGTCTTGCGTAACCCGGTGGCCGTCAGGCTACCGCGTTGGTCGTTGGGCGGGCGCACTGAACCGGACTGCGGCTTGGCGGTAGAAAACATAGAGCAATGATGGTGTTTATAGGGAAATGTGGCAGCGTGTCTGGCCTTGGAATGATCTAGCCATTGGACTTTTTCTGGCAGGCAGCCGCAGCCGCATCGGCCTTGGCGCTGGGCTTGACCAGTGAGCGCACGCGCCCGCCGGCCGCAGCCGATTGCGGCCCGCCAAAGGCCTGGTAGGTATCGGTGCGCTGGTTGTAAATGACGCGCTCGCCACTGATTTTGTCGAACGGCTTGCCGCACACGAACTTGGTGACGACCGCCTGGCCGATCATTTCGACCTCTTCGGTCTTGCCGTTGTATTCGCCCCTTAAGCCTCTGGCTTCGATCACTTCGAATTTTTCGGGGTTCTCCTGGCGGACCTCGACGAGCTTGTTGGGCCCCACGGTGGCTGTGCCATATTGATAGCCTTCGGCGTCTTCACGCATGATGAGGGTGTCGGAATGCAGTGTCATCTGGCCGCGCGTCATGATGACATTGCCGGTGAACACGCTTTCCTTTTTGACGTCGTCGTAGTTCAGGGTGTCGGACAGGATCAAGGTATCGGGCTCGTCTTGCGCGGTTTGTGTTGCACTGTCGGCGCCGGGCGCGGGCTCGGTGGCCTGGGCCAGACAGACGGCGCAGGCCAGCACCAAGAAGGGAGCGATCAGCCAAGAGGAAAGACGGGGGGTTCTGCTTGAGCTCATGGTTTGCTTTCTTGTCTGTTGGGTTGCTTGGAGCCGGACTCGGGCCTGGATTCCTGGCCAGAGATCTTGACGTCGCTGGCCGAAAAAACCTGGAGGGTGCGCGACTTGTTATCGTACCGCATCCCCTTGCCATTCATGGTTGACTTGCCGTTGACTACCAGCGCGGGTAAATCAGTGTAGGCGATGTCTTCGTCGGGCAGGAGAATGAGTGTGTCGCTGGTGACATCCAGGGCGGGACGATCCTGGGACGGATCAGGCATGCGGTGCAGATGGGCGTTGCCGGTCAGGGTAATGCGGCTGCCGTCCTGGTCCATGACTGCGGTGTCCGCCGTGCCGATGGTCACGGGCGACCCCGGGCGCTGCCCAACCGCGCGCGCGCCGGTGACCTCATAAGAATCGTCATCGGGGTAGTGTTTCATGTAGTCGCCTTCCATGCGATTGATCGCTACGCCTGAAGGATCGGTGCGCACCATGACGAAGTTGCTCGACCAGGCGTCGGGCTCGTGCGTGAGCCGGCGTGGGGGCTCGATTTGCACAGCGCGTTGCGTGTAGTCGGCGGCCCACCAGGTGCCGGTGACCAGGATCAGCAGCAGGAGAACGGCGATAAGGGAGGGAAGGCGCTCTTTCATGGGCGCTATTGGGTGATGCCGCCCAGCAGGACGGCGTTTGGAGCGAAAAATGGGCTAAGCCGCCCCTGGGCCGCCAGGATCAGGTCGCAGCACTCGCGGGCTGCGCCGTGCCCGCCTTCACGGGACGAGACCCAGTGCGATGCTTGACGTATGTAGGGCGGGGCCGCCGGGACACAGGCCGCGAACCCCACTCGCTGCAGAACGGCGAGATCCAGGATGTCGTCCCCCATGAAGCCGATCTGGTCCAGCGAGCAGCCCTGCTCTTGCGCCAGCTCGGTAATGGCCTGTGTTTTGTCGCGCACGCCTTGCAACACCAGGGAAATGCCCAAGTCGGCGGCGCGTCGGGCGACAATGGGGCCTTCGCGTCCGGTAACCAGCGCGACCGCGATGCCGCTCTCGCGCATAAGGCGCAGGCCATGGCCATCCAGCGCATTGAAGCGCTTGACTGTTTCCCCGTTTTCTCCGTACCAGAGGCTTCCGTCGGTCAGCACGCCGTCGACGTCGAACGCCATCAGGCGCACAGCGGTGGCGCGTTCAATGACGGCTGGCGCGATTTTGGCCAGGATCAGTGCTTCAGCGGGATGGGGAACATTGGTTGTCATGTCAGATTACCTTTGCGGCAAGCAGGTCGTGCATGTGTAAAGCGCCCAATAATAGCCCGTTGCCGTCGATGACGACCATCTGGTTGAGCCGGTTGGCGTCCATGATGGTGGCCGCTTCGATGGCCAAGGCCGTGGCGGATACGCTTTTGGGTTGCAGGGACATGCCCTGTTCGACGGTCAGGCCGCGGATGTCGCCGTGCCGGGAAATCAGCCGGCGCAGATCGCCGTCGGTGAAAATGCCCACAGGCTGTTTGTCTTGATCGATGACGATCGTCATTCCCATGCCTTTGCGCGACATTTCTTCGAGCGCGGCGGGGATGGGGGTTTGCGGGTGGACGATGGGCAGGGCGTCGCCCGAGCGCATCACGTCGCCGACAAGGGTCAGCAGGCGTCGGCCCAGCGCGCCGCCAGGGTGCGAGCGCGCGAAATCTTCCGCGCTGAATCCGCGAGCCTCCAGACAGGCAACGGCCAGGGCATCGCCCAGAGCCAATGTGACAGTGGTGCTGGCCGTTGGCGCCAGGTTGAGCGGGCAGGCCTCTTGTGCGACATGAACGTCCAGGTGCAGGTCGGCATTGCGGGCCAGGTCGGATTGCGGGTGGCCGGTGATGGCGATCAGTGGTATGCCCATTCTCTTTACGACCGAAAGAACGGTTAACAGTTCACTGGCGGTGCCGGAATACGAGATGGCAAGCACGGCGTCGTGTTGGGTAAGCATGCCCAGATCGCCGTGTATGGCTTCAGCGCCGTGCATGAAAAAAGCGGGCGTGCCGGTGGAGGCCAACGTGGCGGCGATTTTCTTGGCGATGTGGCCAGATTTGCCAATACCGGTGACAACGATACGGCCTTCGCAGGCCAGAAGCATGCCAACCGCTTGGCTGAAGTCTTGGCCCAGGCGTTGATCCAGCGCCTGGAGGGCGCTGATCTCGATGCCGAGCGTTCGGTGCGCCGAGGCGACGGCGGCGGCCGGATCAAAAGAGGGCTTGTGATTCATTTTGTGATTTTAAACGGTTATAGTTGATCTCTTTCTTCCCTTTCCCGTTTTGGCAATAGAAATGCATACTGACCCTGCTGATTACGTGCGCAACACAATACGTAGTGTGCCTGATTGGCCCAAGCCTGGTGTCATTTTTCGAGACATCACACCTGTTTTGCAAGATCCGCAGTCGTTTCGCGTCTTGGTCGACTTGTTTGTCTATCGCTATATGCGGCAGCGGCTGGATCTGGTGGCCGGTATCGATGCGCGTGGTTTTATCCTGGGTTCGGTGCTGGCGTACGAGCTTAACCTGGGTTTTGTGCCGGTGCGCAAGAAGGGGAAACTGCCGTTTCGCACGCTTGCCGAAGACTATACGCTGGAATACGGTAATGCCACGGTGGAAATGCATGCCGATGCGGTCAAGCCGGGCCAGCGGGTGCTGCTGATCGACGACTTGATCGCCACGGGCGGCACCATGGTGGCTGCCGCCAAGCTGTTGCAGCGTCTGGGCGCCAATGTGGTCGAGGCGGCGTCCATCATCGATTTGCCCGAACTTGGTGGTTCGAAGGCTATTAAAGATACGGGTTTGCCGGTTTACTCGGTGTGCAGTTTTTAGGGGCTGACCAAGCGTTGGGTTCTTAAGCACGCTGGCGGGGTCTATAAAATATGCGGCACGCATGCTTTTCCCGCGCCTGCGTCGTACAGGCGGGCGGTGGGAGAACTCGCGCTGCGCGCTCAGACAGCTCCCGCCGACATCCCCCGCCTTCCCTTCCGCAGCACGCGGCGCATGCCTACCGCCGCATACTTTATAGACCCCGCCAGCGTCTATGCTTTGCCGTATCCCACCCGCGCCCTTACGCATGCAGCAAGCCCCGTGTTCGTACTCACGCTGCGTCCCTAATCTAAGGACGTTGAGGCAGCCAACCCGCCTGCGCGGCGTAAGGCCTGCGCCGCATTTATTTTGTTTCGGCGGGGGAAGTCGGCGAAAGCTGTTCGAGCTCCAAGCCGCCGAAGGCGGCGAGGGCGAGTTCTTTCGACGCCCGTCGAAACAGAATAAACGCGGAAAAAGCAGGCCGTGCCGCGCAGGCGGGTTGGCTGCCTCAACGTCCGTGTGTCAATAAGGCGGTTACCGGTGTGCCAATAAGCCCGTCACCCGCGTAGCAATAAGCCCGTTACAAAAACAGCCGATACGCTGGATTAGCCGTTTCATCCCAATACGGATAACCCAGTTCCCCCAGAAACTCCTTGATGTCCTTCTTCTTTGCCGCAGGCGCCACTTGCAGGCCCACCAGCACGCGGCCATAGTCGTCGCCCTGGTTACGGTAGTGGAACAGACTGATGTTCCAGTCGGGGCTCATCGAGCTAAGGAACTTGGTCAGAGCGCCGGGACGCTCGGGGAATTCGAAACGCAAAAGCATTTCCCCCTTGGCCAGCGGCGAGCGCCCGCCCACCATGTAGCGCAAATGGGTCTTGGCCATTTCGTTGCCGGTCAGGTCCAGTGTATCCAGCCCCTTGCGGCGAAAACTGTTTTCCAGCTTTTCGATTTCCGCCGCCGAATTGATCTGCACCCCCACGAACACATGTGCCTGGGTGGAATCGGAAATCCGGTAATTGAACTCGGTGACGCTACGCTTGCCAATGGCCTCGCACAGTTTCAGGAAGCTGCCGCGCTCTTCAGGGATGGTCAGGGCGAAGAGAGCTTCACGAGCTTCGCCGACGTCGGCGCGCTCGGCAACGAAGCGCAGCCGATCGAAGTTCATGTTGGCGCCGCTAGTGATCGCCACCAGTGTTTTGCCCCGCCATTTGTTCAGCGCCGCATAGCGCTTCAGCCCCGCCAAAGCCAGGGCGCCGGCGGGCTCCAGCACGCTGCGGGTGTCTTGGAAGACATCTTTGATACTGGCGCAGACGGCGTCTGTGTCGACCGTGATGAAGTCGTCAACGTGCTGTTTGACCAGACGGAAGGTTTCTGCGCCCGCCAGCTTGACGGCGGTGCCATCCGAGAACAGGCCGACATCTTGCATTTCGATGCGCCGGCCCGCCTTGACGCTGCGTATCATGGCGTCGGAATCGGCCGTTTGCACGCCGATGATCTTGATGTCGGGGCGCAGTTGCTTGATGTAAGCCGCAACGCCGGCAATCAGGCCGCCGCCGCCAATGGGTACGAAGACGGCATCGATGGGCCCGGTGTGCTGGCGCAGGATTTCCATGCCGATGGTGCCCTGGCCCGCGATGACGTCGGGGTCGTCGAACGGATGGACGAAGGTAAGTTTTTCTTTCTTTTGCAGTTCCTGGGCGTGCGCATAGGCGTCTGAATAACTGTCTCCCACGAGTACGGCTTCGCCGCCCAAGGCGACGACGGCGTCGATCTTGAGCTTTGGCGTCGTGGTGGGCATGACGATGACGGCCCGGCAACCTAGCCGTTTGGCCGAGAGCGCCACGCCCTGGGCATGGTTGCCGGCCGACGCGGCAATGACCCCGCGCTTGAGTTCGGCGCTGGAAAGATTGGCCATCTTGTTATAGGCCCCACGCAGCTTGAAGCTGAAAACCGCTTGGGTGTCTTCACGCTTGAGTAAGACCGCATTATTGATACGCGCCGATATCTGCGGGGCGCGTTCAAGGGGGGATTCGGTGGCGACGTCGTAGACTTTGGCGGTAAGGACGCGTTTTAGGTAGTCGGTTGACATGATGGGGCAGTAGAGGTGGGCGGCTCCGGGCAAGAACCACGTAAGCGGGTAGATTACCACAGCGAATTCAAGGGAAATACGGCTAAACTAGCCCGCTATGGAAGCTTGGCTGCGGTCTTCGATTCATGCGCTTTTGCTGGCCTTGGCCTTGCCCAAGGTGGGTTTGAGCGCCATTTTCGTGGTCAGCCTGGTGTCGGCCACGATTTTGCCACTGGGCTCCGAACCCGCTGTCTTTGGCTATATTACGCTGGCCCCGCATATGTTCTGGCCCGCAGTCCTGGTGGCCACGTTGGGCAATACCTTGGGAGGCATCATCAGCTACCTGATGGGTTTGGCGGCCGAAAAGGGCTATGAGCGCTGGCGAGAGAAACACGGGCACGCGGCGGCCGAAGAGCGGCGCAAGCAGAAGTCGGGCGGGCGCTGGAGCGAACTGATCAGCCAGTGGGCACACAAACTTGGGCCGTCGGCCTTGTTTTTTTCCTGGCTTCCTATCGTCGGCGATCCACTGTGCGCGGTGGCCGGTTGGCTGAAACTGCCATTTTGGCCCTCGGTCTTTTTCATGGCGCTGGGAAAGTTCCTGCGCTACACCATCATGACAGCCGCCCTGCTTTGGGCGTTCCCGGCTGCGCACTAAGGCCGGCCCGGGCGGGCACGGGGCATTGGAATGGGGCGGCTCAGTCCGGGCCGCGTATTGAGGGCCTTTGGCGACACCGGCCAGGCGGCTGGACCAGGCCTCCAAGGTGCCCCGGAATGCCTTTGGCGGCGCTGGCTGGACTAGGGTAAGACGGCGTCGATGAAGTAAACTGGCGGCTTATCTTCTGTCATTCCCTTCCAGCGACGCCATGAACGCCCCACTTTCCAATCAACTGCTTGCCGCCAAGCTTGTGCCGGCAGATGTACCCCGATTGCGCGAGATACCTTATAACTACACCTCGTTTTCCGATCGCGAAATCGTGGCCAGGTTGTTGGGGGAACAGGCCTGGCAATGGCTAACTGATCTTCGCACCGAGCGGCGTACCGGTCGTTCGGCCCGCATGCTGTTTGAAGTGTTGGGCGACATCTGGGTCGTGCGCCGCAACCCCTATTTGCAAGACGATTTGCTGGGCAATCCGAAGCGGCGAAAGGCGCTGATCGATGCATTGCGCCATCGGCTGTCCGAGATCGACCAGCGCCGTGATACCGATGTGCTTGATCGCGACGCCTTGGTGGGCAAGTTGCTGCAAGCCGCTCAAGCAGCTGTTGCTTCCTTCGAAAGCGAATTCGACCAGACTGCGCAGTTGCGCAAGCAAGTGCAGCGGCGCTTGTCGAAGGTAACCGCTAAAGACAATATCAAGTTCGACGCCCTGTCGCGGGTTTCGCATGTCACCGACGCCACCGACTGGCGCGTCGAATATCCCTTCGTGGTCATCACACCCGATACCGAGGCCGAGATGGCGGCGCTGGTGCGCGCCTGTATCGCGCTTGGCCTGACGATCATCCCGCGCGGCGGCGGCACGGGCTATACAGGGGGCGCGATTCCTCTGACCTGGCGTTCCGTGGTCATCAATACCGAGAAGCTCGACACTATGGGCGCGGTCGAGGAAACCCTCCTGCCTGGCCTGTCTCAGCCGGTTCACACACTTTGGACGGGTGCGGGCGTGGTAACGCGGCGCGTGGCCGAGGCCGCCGAAGCGGTCGATCATGTATTCGCGGTTGATCCTACGTCGGCCGATGCCTCCTGCGTGGGCGGCAACGTGGCCATGAACGCCGGGGGCAAGAAAGCCGTCCTTTGGGGAACCGCGCTGGATAACCTGGCTTGGTGGCGCATGGTGGATCCCGAGGGCAACTGGCTGGAAGTCAGCCGTCTGGACCACAATATGGGCAAGATCCACGATGTGGATGTGGCCCGCTTCGAGCTCAAGTGGTTCGATGGCGCGAAAGCGCCGGGCGCGTCGCTGCTGCGTACGGAAACGCTGGAGATCCAGGGTTCGCACTTTCGTAAGGAAGGCCTGGGCAAAGACGTGACCGACAAATTCCTGGCGGGTTTGCCGGGCATTCAGAAAGAAGGTTGCGATGGCTTGATCACGTCGGCTCGATGGGTATTGCATCGCATGCCGGCGCACACGCGTACGGTCTGTATGGAGTTCTTCGGCCAGGCGCGTGACGCCATCCCTTCGATTGTCGAGATCAAAGGCTATCTGGACGGCCCCGGCAAGGAAATGGGCGCCATTTTGGCCGGTCTTGAACACCTTGATGAACGCTATTTGCGGGCCGTGGATTACGCCACAAAGAGCAAGCGCGGCGGCTTGCCCAAGATGGTGCTGATCGGCGATATCGTGGGCGACGATGCAGACGCCGTCGCTCTGGCGGCCAGCGAGGTCGTGCGCCTGGCCAATACTCGCCACGGCGAGGGTTTCGTGGCGGTCAGCGCCGAAGCGCGCAAGCGCTTCTGGCTGGATCGCTCGCGCACCGCCGCCATTGCGCGCCACACCAACGCCTTCAAGATCAACGAAGACGTGGTCATCCCCTTGAATCGCATGGGCGAGTATACGGATGAAATCGAACGCATCAATATCGAGCTCTCGACCCGCAACAAGTTGCGTCTGCTGGACGAGCTGCAAACGTTCTTGCAGTCGGACGACCTGCCGGTGGGCAAGTCTGAAGACCACGAAGAGGCCGAGCATACCCGTGAAGAGGTCTTGACGGAACGCACCGCGGATGCCTTGCATACCCTGGAAGAAGTGCGCCGTCGCTGGGCCTGGCTGCTGAATAACTTGGACATGCCCCTGGCCCAGGGCCTGGCGCATTTGGCGTCGCTGGGCCTGGACGCCGTTGTGCCGGCGCTGCAAGCCCGTGCGCAAGCGCAGCCCGGCGTCAGGGTATTCGACGTGGTGCAGGATCATACGGTGCGGATTTCCTGGAAGACCGAGGTGCGCGCCTTGATGGAACGGTATTTTGCAGGAGCCGACTGCGCGGCTGTCCTGGCCCGGATCCAGGCGATTCACGACCAGGTGCTGAAAGGCCGTGTGTTCGTGGCGTTGCACATGCACGCGGGCGACGGCAATGTGCACACCAATATCCCCGTCAACTCGGACAACTACGAGATGCTGCGCGAAGCCAACGAGGCGGTTGCCCGCATCATGCAGATTGCCCGTAACCTGGACGGGGTCATTTCAGGCGAACATGGCATCGGCCTGACCAAATACGAGTTCCTGACGCAGGACGAGCTGCAACCCTTCCAGGACTACAAGCGCAAAATAGACCCCGAAGGGCGCTTTAATGCCGGCAAACTGATGCCGGGCGCCGACTTGCGCCATGCATGGACGCCCAGTTTCAACCTGTTGGGCTATGAGTCCCTGATCATGCAGCAAAGCGAAATCGGCGCGATCTCGTCAGCGATCAAAGATTGTCTGCGCTGCGGAAAGTGCAAGCCGGTCTGCGCCACCCACGTGCCGCGCGCCAATCTCTTGTATTCACCCCGGAATAAGATTCTTGCCACGTCATTGCTGATCGAGGCCTTCCTGTACGAAGAGCAGACGCGGCGCGGCGTCAGCCTGAAGCACTGGGAAGAGTTCGAAGACGTGGCCGACCACTGCACAGTCTGTCATAAGTGCTATAACCCCTGTCCGGTCGATATCGACTTCGGCGATGTGTCGATGGAGATGCGTGCCCTGCTGCGCCGTATGGGCAAGAAGTCGTTCAACCCGGGCACGGCGGCGTCCATGTTTTTCCTTAACGCCAAGGATCCTCGTGTCATCAAGGCCACCCGCAAGGCCATGATCGACTTGGGCTACAAGGCGCAAAGAGCGGCCCACGACTTGCTGGCCGCGCCGGCGCGCAAGCAAGTGGCGCATCCTCCCCCTACGGTGGGCAAGGCGCCTATCCGCGAGCAAGTCATTCACTTCATCAACAAGAAAATGCCGGGCGGCCTGCCCAAGCAGACCGCGCGTAAGCTGCTGGATATTGAAGACGCCGACTACGTGCCGATTATCCGTGATCCGGCGGCAACGTCCGCCGATGCCGAGGCCGTGTTTTATTTTCCGGGTTGCGGATCCGAGCGCCTTTTCTCGCAGGTGGGCCTGGCCACCCAAGCCATGTTGTGGCATGCGGGTGTGCAGACTGTTCTGCCGCCGGGTTATTTGTGCTGTGGTTATCCGCAACGCGGCAATGGCATGACGGACAAGGCGGAAAAAATCATTACCGACAATCGTGTGCTTTTCCATCGCGTGGCCACCACCTTGAACTACCTGGACATCAAGACGGTGGTGGTCAGTTGTGGCACCTGCTACGACCAATTGGCCGGCTACGAGTTCGACAAGATCTTTCCCGGCTGTCGTCTGATCGACATCCACGAATATTTGCTGGAAAAAGGTATTCAACTGGAGGGCGCCAAGGGTGTGCGGTATATGTATCACGATCCCTGTCATACGCCCATGAAGCTGCAAGACCCCATGAAAACCGTGAAGGCGCTGGTGGGCGACGAAGCAATCAAGACCGATCGCTGCTGCGGTGAATCCGGCACCCTGGCTGTATCTCGGCCCGACGTTTCCACCCAGGTGCGCTTTCGCAAGCAAGAGGAATTGGCGAAGAATACGGCTGCCGTGCGCGCTGACGGCTACGCAGGCGATGTCAAGATCCTGACCTCATGTCCGTCATGCCTGCAAGGGCTGGCGCGCTACCAAGGGGATACCGGCATGGAAGCGGATTACATCGTGGTGGAGATGGCGCGCCATATCCTGGGTGAAGACTGGCTGGAAACCTACGTGCGCCAGGCCAATGCGGGCGGTATTGAAAGGGTGTTGGTCTAACCCGCCGTGCGCCGCCGGATTTGAAGAAGGCGAGTGTGCTGTTTGGTTCGTTGTGCGCTTATCCGCACACTAGATGGCGGGTGGCGGCGCAATGCGCGAAGGGGAAAACTCCAGCGAAAACGTGCTGCCGGCTCCCAGCCGGCTGCGGATATGCAGTTCGGCGTGATGGCGTATGGCTATGTGCTTGGTGATGGCCAGGCCCAGGCCGGTGCCGCCGGTGGCGCGCGAACGGCCTCGGTCCACCCGATAGAACCGTTCCGTCAGGCGGGGGATGTCCTGCGACGCAATGCCTATCCCTGTATCCTGAACCGAATAGCAGGCGGTGCCCGACTCGGTGGCATACCAACTGACGGTAATGGTGCCATCCTTTGGCGTGTAACTCACGGCATTGTTCAGTAGGTTGCCGATTGCGGAGGCCAGCTCGGATTCGATGCCGATGACACCCAGGTCGGGGTCGATATTCTCAACAAAAATATGCTGCCCCCTCGACAGGGCCTTGGCTTGAGTCAGTGCATGGTGGATCAGGCCACTGATACGCAAGGGCTCGCCTGCCAACGACGGGGAGGACTCGAGCGTGGACAGGGTAAGAAGGTCGTCGACGATGGCTTGCATGCGCTTGGCTTCGTTCATCATCAAGATCTGATACTGCTCGCGTTGCTCGTCGCTTAGCGATTCAGGCGGCATATCGTGCAAGGTTTCCAGAAAGCCCGTCAGCACCGTCAGGGGGGTGCGCAGTTCGTGCGATACGTTGGCCACAAAGTCCTTGCGGGTGGTTTCCAGCTTTTCCATTTGCGTGACGTCGCGGGTAACCAGCAGGAATTCGTCAATGCCGTAGGGTGTGAGTTGCAGCAACAAGGCCCTGTCATTGCCCTCGCGCGTCAAGTGAAGCAGTATCGGTTCCGGCCAGTCACGGCGATTGACATACTTGGCGAATTCGGGATTGCGCAATATGTTCAATACGCTGAAACCTTTGTCGCTGCTCAGGTCCAGGCCGATGTGTTCGCTGGCCACCTGATTGCACCAGGTGACGTTCATTTCGCTGTCCAGCGTGACGGCGCCGTCGGGCAGAGCTTCGGCCGCCAGCATGATGCTGCTGACGCTTTGGTTCAGCTCGTCGATTTCCTTGCGGTACTTGCGCACCTGACGATAAACGATCGCCAGCACGCCGTCCCATGGCCCCACCGACACGGGCGGGGGAGACTCAATATCCTTTACCCACCGCATGATCTGGGCGCGCTGTATGCCGCTGATGATAATGATCAGCGCCAATCCGGCGGTCAGGATGATCCACCCCGTCTGCGGCGAAGAGACCGTTCCCGCAATCCATGCGGCGCAGGCCAGGATTGCCAGAATGGTTAAAGATCTAATCATGCTTCATTTCAGTAAAGCGATAGCCTGCCCCGCGGACAGTTTCAATATGGTTTTCGTGGCCTGTGGGCTCAAGAGCTTTGCGCAGCCGGCGGATATGCACGTCGACCGTGCGTTCTTCCACGAAGACGTGGTCTCCCCAGACTTGATCCAGCAATTGCGCGCGCGAGAAAACCCGTTCGGTGTGCGTCATGAAAAAGTGTAGCAGGCGAAACTCGGTGGGGCCGATCGTCAGCGGCTTGCTGTCGCCTGAAACGCGATGGGTCGCGGGATCCAGGGTGAGGGTGCCGATGGTGATCTGATCGTCAGTGAGTTGGGGCGCGCGTCGGCGCAACACGGCCTTGATGCGCGCCATCAGCTCTTTGGGCGAAAAAGGCTTGGTGATGTAGTCGTCGGCGCCGGCTTCAAGGCCTTCGACCTTGTCGTGCTCCGATCCTTTGGCCGTCAGCATGATGACCGGCACCTGGCGTGTGCGCTCGTCGGTGCGCAATTGCTTGGCCAGGGTAATGCCTGAAATCCCGGGCAGCATCCAGTCCAACAGGATCAGGTCGGGCAGCTCGGCGCGGATCAGTGTCTGGGCCTGTTCCGCATCGAAGGCGCGCAGCACTTTGTGGCCGGCGAAGCTAAGATTGACGGAAATCAGTTCCTGGATGGCGGGTTCGTCTTCAATAACGAGAATAGTAGTGCTCATGGCGGATTCACGTAGATAGGGCAGGATGCCGACGAGGTCATAATATGGCTTGTATATTACAAGTTTGTGAAATCCGGCGCGTAATTGC